>Ga0209972_10003125_pt1 | contig 13119 bp, 8 predicted proteins | sample NOAtaG_7_FD_187302 | JGI IMG/M metagenome (GOLD analysis project Ga0209972, IMG submission 187302) | Freshwater lake microbial communities from Lake Erie, under a cyanobacterial bloom - NOAA_Erie_Diel1S_2200h metaG (SPAdes) (version 2) | ecosystem: Environmental > Aquatic > Freshwater > Lake ...
CGTCGCCCTGCTGACCGATGGGCGTTTCAGCGGCGCGACCCGCGGCCTCATGGTCGGCCACGTGGCGCCGGAAGCGGCTGCCGGAGGGCCGATCGCGGCGCTTCGCGATGGCGATATCGTCGTCTGTGATATCGAAAAGTGCGAACTCTCGGTTGAGCTATCGGCCGAGGAGATTGCCCAGCGCCTGGCCGCCTGGTCGCCACCTGAGCCACGGTACAAGGCCGGCGTCTTTGCCAAGTACATGGCCCTCGTCTCTTCGGCGGCGGAGGGGGCGGTCACCAATCCAAAATAGCGCGTCGTGTGGGGGGAGAGAACCGGGTGTTCGCTCCCCCCTGTTTCTTCTACTTGTTCCGGTCCCCATACCGGCCCCCATACCATTTGGTTCTTAAGTCCTATGAGAAAACTTGGAATTGTGACGATCGCTTTTCTTGTCCTCTCAGCAACCACGGCGCTTTTGGTCGCGCGGGCGGAGAACTGGCCGAACTGGCGGGGGCCGTCTTTGAATGGGGTGAGCAATGAGACTTTTCTGCCGACCCGGTGGAACGACACCGATAATGTGTCGTGGAAGATTCCGATGCCCGACCGCAGTGGTTCGACCCCGGTGATCTGGGGAGAGACGATTTTTCTCAATGTGGCGGAGGGAACAAAGACGAGCGGCGCCCTCTCGCTCTGGGCGCTTGATCGGAAGAAGGGCCAGGTGCTCTGGAAGCAGCCACTGGGCGCCGGTGATGTATTGCGGCGGAAGCAGAACATGTCTTCGCCCTCCCCCATCACTGACGGGCAGACGGTCTGGGTGATGACGGGCACCGGGATTCTCAAGGCCTTTGACTTCAAGGGCCGGGAGCTCTGGATGCGCGACATCCAGCGGGACTACGGCCAGTTTGGTTTGAACTGGGGCTATGCCTCGACCCCGTTGCTTTACGACAAGGCGCTCTTCGTCCCCGTGCTCCACGGCATGCGGACGGACGATCCATCCTTTTTGTTGAAGATCAATGCGCGGACCGGTAAGACCATCTGGCGGATGGAGCGGCCGACCCCGGCGCAGGTCGAGTCTCCCGACTCGTATATCACCCCCGCCCTGCTCCGCGAGGGTGGACGGGCGCAGGTGATCCTGAGTGGGGGAGACTGCGTCACCGGCCATGATCCGGCGACCGGACAAGAGATCTGGCGCGCCTACGGGCTCAATCCGACCAACATGCAGTTCAACCGGATCGTCAACTCGCCGGTGGTTGGAGATGGGATGGTCTTTGCGGGGAGCCGCAGCAACCCCTACATCGCCGTGCGGACCGGGGGGCGCGGGGATGTCAGCGCGAGCCACGTCGCCTGGACGACTCCAAATGGTCCGGATGTCGCGACCCCGGTGACGGATGGGCGTTACATCTATCTGATTCGTGAGAATGGAGCCCTCTTCGTGCACGATGTCAAAACGGGGGCGGTCGTCTATGGCCCGCAGCGGCTCGCGCCTGGAACCTACAGCGCCTCCCCGATCCTGGCCGACGGCAAGATCTATGTGACCAGTGAGGATGGCGTGACATCGGTCTTCACCGCTGGTCCGAAGTTTGAGTTGCTGGCCGAGAATCAGGTCAATGGATACTGTCTGAGCACGATTGCCGTCTCAGATGGTCAGCTGTTTTTGCGCACCGACAAGTTCCTCTACTGTGTCGGGCAGAGAAGAGGATAGGATGACGGAGGCGGGACGACCCTCCTCCGCAAAGGAGACTCCTTGTTGAAAGAAGGATGGGAAGCCGTTATTGGGCTGGAGGTTCATGCCCAGCTCAATACGCAATCGAAGATCTTCTGTTCCTGTTCCACGGCTTTTGGTGAGGAGCCGAATGGAAACACATGTCCGGTCTGCCTTGGGCTGCCGGGCGCCCTGCCGGTTCTCAATCGGCAGGCGGTCCAGTGTGCGGCCCGGGCCGCCCTCGCGCTCAACCTCCAGATCAATCCGGTCTCGATCTTCGCGCGGAAGAACTATTTCTATCCGGATCTGCCAAAGGGCTACCAGATCTCACAGTATGATCGTCCCTTCTCGGAGCGGGGAGTGGTCGAGATTCTGACCAGTGAGCGGGACGAGGGGGGCCGTCCGGTCGAGTGGCAGGTGAAGAGTTTTGGCCTCACCCGCGCCCACATCGAGGAGGACGCCGGAAAGTCGAGCCACGAGATCGGCAATCCTGAGAAGTCACACGTCGATCTCAATCGGGCGGGGACGCCATTGCTCGAGATCGTCAGTGAGCCCGACTTCCGGTCGAGCTGGGAAGCCTATGACTATGTCAGCTTTCTCCGCAAGACGCTGCAGTATGTCGAGGTTTGTGATGGCAACATGGAGGAGGGCAATCTCCGCTGTGACGCCAACGTCTCGGTGCGGCGGCGGGGAGAGACGCGGCTCGGCACGAAGGTCGAGATCAAGAACGTCAATTCACTGCGCTTTCTGCAGAAAGCGATCGACTACGAGATCGACCGCCAGGTCACGGTCATCGAGACCGGGGGCCAGATCGTCCAGGAGACGCGCCTCTGGAGTGAGCGGGAGAATCGCACCTATACGATGCGCACCAAAGAGGATGCGCACGACTACCGCTACTTTCCGGATCCGGATCTGCCGCCGCTCGAGGTGAGTCCGGAGTGGGTGGCGCAGCTCCAGTCGAGCCTGCCGGAGCTTCCGGAGATCCGCCGCCGGCGCTTCATGCAGGACTATGAGCTCTCGGCCGATGAGGCGGCGACGCTCACCGCCCCGCGCGAGCTGGCCGACTATTTCGAAGCGGTGGCCAGTGCCGCTGGCAACCACCGGGCCGCGGCCAACTGGATTCTCACCGAGCTGCTGCGCGAGCTCCGTCAGGCCGGGATCGAGATCGCCAGTTGTCGGATCAGCGCCGCTGATCTCGGGGCGCTGATCAGGCTGATCGATAACCAGACCATCTCCGGCAAGATTGCCAAGGAGGTCTTCCCGGAGATGTTTGCGACCGGCCAGCCCCCGGCCGCGATCATCGAGGCGAAGGGGCTGGTCCAGATTACCGATACCTCAGCTATCGAGGGGATTGTCGATGAGGTGATTGCCGCCAATCCGAAAGAGGTCGAGGGATACCGGGCTGGCAAGACGGCCCTGATCGGATTCTTTGTCGGCCAGGTCATGAAAGCCTCCGGCGGCAAGGCCAATCCGAAGGCGGTCAATGAGATTTTGAGAAAGAAACTGTAAACAGGTCAATGTCACCAGAGGTCAGGAAAGTGTTATTTCGAAGTATCAATCTGCTGGTTATCTCGTTCGTCCTCCTCAGTGCCTGGGGTTGTTCGTCAAAGCCGGAGAGCGCCACTGAGAATAGCGGGGCCGGCGAGAGGCGGGAGGAGCCGCGCCCGGCGCCACTTGCGACCCCCAACCCGGCGGTGGTCGACGCTGAGCAGGCGGTCATCGTCACCGATTATGGTGAGATCAAGATCCGCTTCTATTCCGATGTGGCGCCGCTGCACGTCGCCAATTTCAAGAAGTTGACGCGTGAGAAGTTCTACGACGGGCTCGGATTCCACCGGCTCATCCCCGACAACCTGATTCAGGGCGGCGATCCCCAGACGCGCAACGGCAAGCCCGAGGAGTGGGGAAAAGGACTGCCTGACCAGCCGCGGGTGCCGGCGGAGTTCAGTGTCCGCAAGTTTGTCAAGGGAACGGTTGGCATGGCCCGGCTTGGCAATGATCCGAACAGCGGAACCAGCCAGTTCTTCATCTCCCTGACCGAGCATCCGGAGTGGGATGGACGCTATACCGTCTTTGGAGAAGTGATCGAAGGATTGGAGACGGTCAGCCGGATCGCCAATCTGCCGAGTGATCCGCGATCGCAGCGGGCGCTGAACAAGGTGACGATGAAGCGGGTCTACCTCGAAAAGGCGACTCCGCAATGAGGTTCCTTGAAGCCCTCCGGATATCGATCGCGGCGATTCTGGCCCACAAATTAAGGTCATTCCTGACCCTGCTCGGAGTCATCTTTGGCGTGGCGACGGTGATCGTGGTTGTGTCGCTGATCGAGGGCTTCAATAAGTACGTCGACGAGAAGATCGCCAACATCGGCACCAACGCCTTCAGCATTCAGCAGTACTCGATCGAGGATTTTGCGAGTCTCGAGGCCTACGATCAGGCGCGGCGGCGCAACAAAGAGGTCCGCTACGCCGACCTCGGGGCGCTTCGCGAGCGCTCTTCGGCGGCGATTCAGGCCGTCGGCGGACAGGAGCAGGAGATGTGCGAGGTCCGCTATGCCGATGAAGTCGTCTATGGCGTGAGTCTGCTCGCCCTGACGGCCAATATGAATGAGATTCAGAATCGGACGATCGAGACAGGCCGGTCGTTTACGCCGACTGAAGAGGAGACCGGCCGGACGGTCTGTTTCATCGGGGCCGACATTGCCGAGCGTCTCTTTCCAACCCGGAGCCCGATCGGCCAGCGAATCCGGATCGATGGTCGACCTTTTGAGGTGATCGGGGTCGCCGAAGCGACCGGTTCAGTCTTTGGCCAGTCCCGTGACAAGTATGTCTCCATCCCCCTCACGACATTCATGAACATCTACGGCAACCGCCGTTCGATCCAGATCTTTGTCAGTTCGAGCAGTCCGTCCAACTATGATGAGGCGATCGACGAGGCGCGGGTGATCATGCGAACGCGACGACGACTCGGGCCGAGCGAGAAGGACAACTTCGGGATCATCACGCCGACCGCCGTCAACAACCTGCGCGAGAAGATCTTTGGGACGATCCAGCTGGTCGCGATTGGCGTGACCTCGATCGCTCTGGTGGTCGGGGGCATTGTCATTATGAACATCATGCTGGTCAGTGTCACCGAGCGGACCAAAGAGATTGGGCTGCGAAAGAGCCTTGGGGCGCGCCGACGTGATATCCTAAGCCAGTTTCTGGCCGAGTCGACGACCCTGTCGCTGGTTGGAGGCGGGCTGGGGGTGGTGTTGGCGCAGCTGCTGGCAAAATTGGTGGCGACGCTGACCCCGATTCCGACGGCCCTGCCGCTGGTGGCGGTCGCGGTCGCCCTGTTCGTCTCCGGCTCGGTTGGACTGGTGGCTGGAGTCTATCCGGCCTGGCGAGCGTCACGACTCGATCCGATCGTCGCTCTCCGCTCTGAGTAGATCGTGCTTGAAGAGGCTCTATCGTGAGATGGCATGACTTTCACCAGAATCTGCTGATGGCGCTCGAGACCCTGCGCCTCAATAAGCTCCGCTCATTTCTGACCATCCTTGGCGTGGTGGTGGGGACGATGACGGTCATTGTCATTGCCGCGCTCGTCTCGGGCATCGAGGAGCGAGTCGCCGGAGAGATCGAGTCATTTGGGACCAGTTCGATCTACATCTTCAAGTTCGATCCCGGCTTCAACTTCGACCCATCGGCGGAAGAGCGGATGCGCAAGCCGATCAGCGGCGATGATGCCCTGGCCATCGAGCAGGAGTGTCCATCGGTCATCAATGTGGCCGCTTTCATGTCGCCGGTCGACTTTCTGCAGGGGCCAATGGCGGAGCGGGTCAAGATCCGTTACCGTGATACCGAGATGGTCAATGCGACGGTCCAGGGGGCCTTCCCGTCATATTTCCGGATGGGCGTGGTCGAGGTGACCGAGGGGCGTTTCTTTACCGATGGTGAGAATTCGAACCGGGCCGATGTCTGTGTGATCGGGCGGGATGTCGCCAACACGATGTTTCCGAATGTCAACGCGCTCGACAAGGAGCTGACGATCAATGGCCGCAACTACCGCGTCATCGGCGTCCTCAGGCAGCGCGACAGTTTTCTCCAGCCGGCGGATGACCCGGGCAATGAGAACAAGTCGGTCTACATCCCCTACCTGACGATTCGGAAGATCTATCCCAATGTGAAGGAGAACTTCGTCATTGCGCAGGCTGCCCCGGGGCGGATCGATGACGCGGTTGACGAGATTCGCCAGGTGCTGCGGAAGCGGCGCAAGGTCGCCTACGACCGCCCGGACAATTTTGGTATCCAGACCTCGGAGGGGATCATCAAGCAGTTCCAGGCGATCACCGGCGGGATATTTCTGCTCATGGTCGCCGTCTCCAGTGTCGGTTTGCTGATTGGCGGAATTGGGGTGATGAACATTATGCTGGTCAGCGTGACCGAGCGCACGAAGGAGATCGGGGTGCGCAAGGCGATTGGCGCGCGGCGGCGGGATATCATCATCCAGTTTCTGGTCGAGGCGGCGACCCTGACCGGGATGGGCGGCGTGCTCGGCATCCTGCTTGGCTGGCTGACCGCGCAGCTGGTCAGGCTCTTCCTGCCAACATTTGTGCCGCTCTGGGCGCCCGTGGTTGGGTTTGGGGTCTCGGTTGGGCTCGGAATCGCCTTTGGGCTCTGGCCGGCCTGGAAAGCGGCCCGCCTCGATCCGATCGAGGCGCTGCGGTACGAATAGCATCTCTTTGTCGTGCGCTGATTTCAGGGAAGGTAATGAAGATAATGAAGTTTATGAACAAGATGATCGTCTGTTTCCAGACCCTGGTTCTGCTCCTGACGACGGCTCTCTGTGTCGTTGCACAGTCCCCGTCGCCGAAGCCGGAACCGACCAAATCAACACCGTCAGGGTCGACAACGTCAGGAGCTGGGGAGGGGGGACGCCCCCAGATCGACCGCAAAAAGCTGGCCCTCGCTGATCGGCCAAACCTGACGCTGGAAGATGTCAATACGGTCATCGCGATCGATAAGCGGGTCATTGTCATGATGGCGGCGCTCAACATGGCCGGGTATGATTATGAGCCGGGCGGGCGGGCCCTTTCGGTCGTCCGCCAGCAGTTGCGGAACGACCTGCGTGAGATTCGTCCCGAGCTGGTCCAGCGAATCCGCAGCTATTTTCAGGCGCACCGCAAGGGGGCGACCGATGCCGCGGCCGTCGCTCCCTACCTGAGTCTGGCGCTCTCGATGACCGATCCACCGGCCTTCACCATCGATGTGGCCGCCGATCGCCTTCCTGAAGATGTCCGCGAGATTACCGATTTTGCCCTGATCCTCGAGGAGTTCTACCGTGAAACCAGATTCTCACGGCTCCTGCCGAAATATGTTGAGACTTATGTCAAGGTCGCGGAGACCTATGGCCAGTCGGCGGGTCTCGCCCTCGGGACAGTCCTGACCTATCTGCACACAGAGCCGGTGCTCGAGTTGCCGCCGCTCTACGTGCCGCGGCGGACGGAGCGTCCGAAGAAGGGCGCCCCGATCGAGCGGATCAGCATCCCGAACCGGGTTCGTCAGTTCGTCATTCTTCCGGATCTCCTCAACGCCACCGGAGCGGCCAATCTGCGGATCGTCCGCGACACCTACTATCTGCTGCTTGGTCCGACCGTCGAGCCGAATGTCGAGGCGATGCGCCGCGCCTTCATCTCCTTTGTCATCGATCCCCTGACGGAGAAGCAGGTGCGTGAGGTCTCGGCCATCCGGGGTGATCTGCGCAAGCTGATGGAGTCGCGGGGGGAGCGGCTCGATCAGGAGTATGCCCAGCGGAGCGCCTATTTTCTGCTCACCGATTCACTGGTCCGGGCCACCGATGCCCGGATGGATGTGGTCGGATTGGCGGCCCGCCGCCCCTCGAGCGAGGATGAAGCCCTCTATGAGCTGAGCCTTGGATATGACCGTGGTGCGGTGCTGGTTTATCACTTCTACGAGCAGATCAAGGCCTTTGAGCCGGTCGGAGTGAACATTCGCGACTACTTTGCGTCGCTCCTCAGGAATATCGATTTCACCCGTGAGGCGGCACGGCTGACGGAGTATGCGACGCGGCTCGAGCGCGTCAAAAAACTGCGCACCGAGGCGACGCTCGCTCCGGCGCCAAAGCCGACGATCGGCAATGCCGATGAGAAGCTGGTCTCGCAGATCGTTGACGCCGACCGGCTGATGAAGGCGCGGAGTTATGAGAGCGCCCGGTTGCTGCTCGAGACCGCCCTTCGCGAGAATCCGAACAACGCGCGGGTCCTCTTTGGACTGGCGGAGGTTGCCAGCAAGCAGGCGACCAGTCTCGAGGATGCCGACCGGGTTGAAGAGGCCCTCTTTGCGGCTATTGAATACTATCGCCAGGCCGTCAAGAATGCGGCACCCGAGACCGAGCAGTGGCTCGCCCAACGGGGCTATGTCGCGGCGGCGCGAATTCTCGATTTTATCGCGGAGAACAATCCGGCGCTGGCGGAGCGGCTCGCCGCCGATGCGGTTGCGGCCTATGAGGCGGCGTTGCGGATTGGCAAGGTCGAGGGCGGCGCCTTCGAAGAGGCTGAGAAAGCGCTGCGGGAGCGCCCACAGAAGCCGAAACAGTAGCCGGATCGGCTTCGGTGGGCAGGGCGTGGCGGAGTCTACGGTTCACCGAAGACGCTCTTGTAGACGTGGATGGCCTCATCTTCCGACGGGAGCCGGAGGTTATCGGTGAAGCGATTCATGAAGCTGAAGGCGCCGGTCTGGAGGACGACCTCGAGCGCTCCATAATCGCCAAACTCGGCGCGGAGAGCCGCGAAGTCTGCCTCGGTGATCGAGGCCGGACCGTTCGTCAGCTGGCGGGCAAAGCGGACGGCTGTCAGCTCACGCGGTGTGAGCGCCTGATCCTCCTTGCGCATGGCGAGCAGCTTGCGCGGATCGACCCCCTGCCGGCGTAGTCCGACAATCTGGTGGACGGTGCAATAGCGGCATCCATTGGCCATCGAGACGGCGAGAGAGACGTGGAGTTGCATCTCCCGCCCGATCTTCGAGTCGGTTCTGACGGTTGTGCCATAGTTGCGCCAGGCGGCCTGAAGATCGGGGACCCGCATCATGGCGCGCTGCGAATTGGCGATGGCCAGGCCAAGACCGGTCTGGCGAGTCGCCGGATCCTTGGCCGCCGCGTCGGCCGCCACCACCGCCCGCATCTCCTCATCTGAAATCAGCCCAATCCGTGCCTGGGTCAGTTCGCTCCGTGTCAGGCGGGGGATGGCCGGGCCTGCCTGTGGATCGAGCACCCATGGCTCGACCGGCAGATGGAGGGCCTCGCTGAACCGCGTGAAGTAGTTGAAGAGACAGACGACCATCGTCAGTTCAACCATCTGCGAGTCGTTGAAGTGTTGACGCGTCGCGGCGAACTGCCGGTCGGAGATCCCGTGAATATCCCTCGTCAAAAGTTCGGCGTAGCGGATGGCCAGCTGATCGCTCACCGGAAGGCCTGTGTCACGGCTATTGCGTAACGCGGATAGGCGATCGGCTCCATCCGGCATGGCCCGCAGCAGCCGCGCGAGGTGGACGGCGACGTAGGGGCTGCCGTTGACCTGGGAGATCCGCAGCCCCATTGCCAGCTTGGTCTGCGGATTGACGGTTCCTCCAAAGATGAAGGTCCGCAGCAGGTTGGCGAATGGCGCCGCTCCCTGCGGCATGACCGCGAAGGCACGGAGATAGTTCGGAATCCGTCCGCTGCCCTCCGGTTCGAGCGAGGCGAAGGGCGTCGTTGGGTCAGCGAGCGGCAGGCGGGCTTTTGTGCCAGCCTTCTCCGTGCGTCGCTCCGCCTGCGCTTCGAGCGCGGAGAGTCTGGTCAGGGGCCTCTTTTCGGTGGGGGGGCTGGCCAGTGTCAGTGTCATCAAGGCCAGGGCGGCCGTCATGGCCGCGACCAGGTGTGCTCGGTAGATCATTTGACCGTCTCCAACTTGTTTCAGAATGAGAGGCGCAGGCTGCCCTGCAGCGTCCGCGCGTCGTGCGCCTGGGTCGATCTTCCAAAGGAGGCCAGTGAGAGATCGGCGTTCGGCAGAAAAAGGTTGACATTGTTCAGGGCGTTGAAAGCTTCGGCGCGAAATTCGATCCGCCAGCCCTCGCGCAGACTGAAACTGCGGGCGACGGAGAGATCGACGCTCGCAAAACGCGGTCCGCGGAAGGTGTTGCGCCCCAGGGTCCCGTTCTGCCCAAGCCCGGGGGCCGGGAAGGCGCTGGCCGGGAAGAGCCCATTCAGAAAGTCGCGCCGTCCGAAGCGGGTGGCAATCACGCCAGGCGCCGGGGCATTTGGCCGGTCATAGAATCCGCCCCCGACGGCGCCGCCACCACCATCGAGATTATAGTCTCCCCCGGTGTTGCGACCGTTGACGATCGTCGACGGGGCGCCGTTCCAGACCGAGAAGGGGCGGCCCGACTGTGCGGAGACGATGGCCGCGACCTGCCAGTCCTGACTCAGCTGGCGGACCAGGCTCCGCGCGGTTCCGATCCCCGCCGGGGTCCACATGACCACGCCGGCCACCCGATGGGGGATGTCAAAGAGGGAGAGCGCCCGCTCGCAGCTCAGACAGGCGACATCCTGGGCGCCGCGGCCCGGTTCCGAATTGTCCTGGAACTGGCCGGTCGAGGTGTCTGATGAAGTATCGATCCATTTCGACCAGCGGTAGTTGACCTGCACCGAGAGGCCGCGCCGAAATCCGCGCCGCAGTTCGGCTGTGCCGGCATGGTAGCTCGAATTGACGCCATTGGTCACGAAGAGGAGTGTCCCGAAGTTCGGATTGATCCGATCCTCGCGACCATCAGCCAGGTCGCCGGCAAAGCGGTTGATATCGTCGATTCGTTCCAGATTGACCCCCGCCGTTCCCGTGTAGCCAAGCTCGACGATCCAGCCATTGACAAACTCCCGCTGCAGGTTGAGAAACCAGCTCTGGCTGTACTGGGTCTTGATCGTCGGATTGACGACAAAACCGGTCGGCCGGATTGGGGGCTCTCCCGGCCGGCTGATGACCCCGCCCTGCGCATTGAGACCGCGCGCAAACTCGGCATTGAAGGGGACCGGATAGCCATAGAGGATCTGGGTGCCGATCCGGTTCGCCGGCTGGATGACGCCCTGCAGGGCATCGGGCGGCAGCGCACGCGCGCCAGCGATCGACTGCCCGTGATGCGGCTGGTAGGCGATACTCATCCCCGCCCGCACTGACGTCCGCCCATTGCCGAACGGATCCCACGCCAGACCAAACCGCGGCGCAAAGTTGAGGCGCTGCGGGCGGTAGAGGCGATCGACTCGCCCCACGGCGGCATTGGCCAGTCGTTCCCGAAAGGTGCTGCCCTGGCCGAAGATGAGCGAGGAGAGGCGACCCTCACGCTCGTTCACATCGCTGAAGTAGTCGTGGCGCAGCCCCAGATTGAGCGTCAGACTTGGCCGCAGCTTCCAGTCGTCCTGGATGAAGGCTCCGCTCTCGAACTGGGTAAAATAGCGCGGAAATCCAGTGGGCTGGCCCGTCGCCGGGTTGACCGTCAGGGTCTGCCGAAAGGGTCGGTCGGCGACAAATTCAGCGATATTCCGGAAAATGAAGCTGCCGGCCGTTGCCGGGCCGATCGCGAGCCCCTTGAAACCACGCCGAAACTCGCCGCCCAGGCGCAGCGTATGCCGGCCGCGGTCGAGCGTCAGCGTATCGCGCAACTCATAGGTGCGCAGCTTGGTCCCGGTCCGGAAGACGTCTCCAAAGGGCATGGTCACGCCGGTAATGGTGATCTCCGGAACCACCGCGTCGGCTTTGCCGCGCGAGGTGTCAACGTTCTGAAACGAGACCCGAATGTCATTGACCGCGCGGTTCAGGATTCGCACATAACCGATGTTCAGATTGGCAAAAAAACCATTGAAGGGGCCGCGAAAGCCACGCGCCGCCCGACCCAGCGTCGCCTGGGCCGAGCTGGTCCCTCCCTCATCGAGCTGGCGTTCACTGATCCACCGTCCGCTCAGCTTGTCATTTCCATTGTTGAAGCTGTGATCGAGGCGGAAGAGGTACTGGTCGAAACGGATATAGTCGCGCACCGTCACATTGGCGAGGCCGATCGCCGGGATGAAGCCCTGCGGCGTGTTCAGACAGTTGCGCTGCTCGGCCGCGGTCTGGCAGGCTGTCGGGGCCGGGCGGGGACCGGGATAAGCGCGGAAGAGCTGCGCGGCGACGCTCTGCGGCGCAGTCGTTGTCACATAGTCGCGCAGCTGCGGCGTCTCGACCAGAAAACCAAGCGCCCGACCGGTCGCGTGGCGCGTCCCTTCATAGGAGCCAAAATAGAAGGTCCGGTTCCTGATGAGCGGTCCGCCGATGTTGGCGCCAAATTGATTGAAGACCTGCGGTGGGGTGACCGCGGCGAAGAGGTTGCGGGCATTGAGGGCGGCATTGCGGTGGATGCTCCAGAGCCTCCCGTGAATCTCATTGGTTCCCGACTTGGTCCGCAGGTTGATGACCGCCCCATTACCCCGCCCGTACTCGCTCGAAAAGTTGCTGGTCTGCACCTGGGCCTCTTCCAGTGATTCGAGCGCCGGGACGAGCGTCGGCTCGCCGGTATTGTTGGGATTGGTGTTGATCGCCCCATCGAGGACATAGTTGTTGCCACGGTAGCGATTGCCATTGACCGTCACGACCGGCGAATTGGTCAGCTTCGTCGAGTTGGCCGCGCCGGCGATCGCCGTGGCTCCGGCGCTCAAACGCGGCAAGGCGAAGACATCACGCTGGGGCAGGGGGAGGGAAGAGATCTCGCGCGTCGAGAAGTTGTCTGCCAGTCGCCCCTCAGTGGAGACCGAGAGGAGCGCTTCGCCGCCGCTGATGTTGACGACGTCCGTGACTGCGCCGATCTCGAGCCGGACCGTCAGTTCGACCGTCTGTCCGGCCCCGAGCCGCAGATCGGTCTGCCGATATGCTCTGAACCCCGCGAAACGGACCTCGACCTCGTACTCGCCCGGCGCCAGCCCGGCGAGCAGAAAGTTTCCGTCGGGCCCGCTCTGCGCCGTCCGCGCTTGCCCGGTCTTCAGGTTGCGGAGGATCAATGGCGCCGCGACCACTGCTTCACCCTGACCATCGACTACCTGACCCCGCAGCGTCGATTCGGTAAACTGGCCCGCGGCGACTGTGCTCAGCCAGATGGCGACGGAGAGGATCGAGACGACAGTATGACGAATGGCGAATCTCATTTTAGAGGCAACCTTTATGGAATAATAACGGCGGAGACAATCCGCAGCACACCAAGCAATCGCATTATAAACTCACTTGACAGGCAGGGGATGGAAGATAGGACAGATAGGACAGATAGGACTGATAGGACTGATAGGACTAATGGGACCAATAGGACCGATAGGACTAATGGGACCAATAGGACCGATAGGACTAATGGGACCAATAGGACCGATAGGACTAATGGGACAAGTAAGAC
>Ga0209972_10003128_pt1 | contig 13118 bp, 15 predicted proteins | sample NOAtaG_7_FD_187302 | JGI IMG/M metagenome (GOLD analysis project Ga0209972, IMG submission 187302) | Freshwater lake microbial communities from Lake Erie, under a cyanobacterial bloom - NOAA_Erie_Diel1S_2200h metaG (SPAdes) (version 2) | ecosystem: Environmental > Aquatic > Freshwater > Lake ...
GAGAGGTCTTGCGATCCCCCCCTTTCACCCGTAGGTCGTATGCGGTATTAATCCGGCTTTCGCCGGGCTATCCCCCACTACAGGACACGTTCCGATGCATTACTCACCCGTTCGCCACTCGTCGCCAGGTTGCCCCGCGTTACCGTTCGACTTGCATGTGTAAGGCATGCCGCCAGCGTTCAATCTGAGCCAGGATCAAACTCTTCAGTTCGATCTTGATGTTTGCTCAATACGGAATTGAAGTGAACTTCACTTCTTCATCCGTGAGCGTTTTTGGTCTTGCGACCATGCCTTGCGGTTTAACCCGCTCGGCTTGGCACTCGCCTTCAAACGCCCACGCTTATCGGCTGTATGTTTTTAAAGAGAAAATCAGCTCGGTTGGTTTCCGAGCCGTCTCGCTGATCAGTGATTAGCGAAGACCGAGATTCTGACTTTTTTTTCAATCCCTTGTCAAGCACTCGGGCTTTCGGGATTCTGCTGTTGCTTCGGGGCCTTGCTTCAACTCCGGTTGGAGTCTTCGCCCGGCGCCGTGTCTCAACAGCGGAGCCCGCGACTGTAGCATGCTTTTCGGACGTCGTGCAACTAGGCCGTTTCGCGATGCCCCACGTGGACTGATTTCAGCAGTGCGTGGGCATCGTCGCTCGCCAGGATCGCCGGCAGCAGGGCCTGCAACTGGCGCGTGTCGGCACGCAAGACACGCTGCTTGACTGACGACAGGCGCGCCGGATGCATCGAAAGGCTCCGCAGCCCCATGGCGAGCAATGCTTCGGTGAAGGCCGGGTCTCCCGCCATCTCGCCACAGACACTGACTCCCCGACCGGCCTTCAGCGCACATGCGATGGTCCGCGCGATCAGCGATAGAACCGCCGGATGCCACGGGTCATACAGGTGGGACACGCTCTCGTCCGCTCGGTCGATCGCCAGGGTGTACTGAATCAGGTCGTTGGTGCCGATGGACACGAAGTCGAAGTGCGGCAGGAATCGATCAATGGCGATGGCAGCGGCGGGGATCTCGATCATGGCGCCGACCAAGACCGGCCCATAGGCGCGGCCGGAATCGTCGAGTTGCTGCCGAGCCCGCGCCAGCGCCTCCGTGATCGCCCGGGCCTCGCTGAGATGCGCGACCATCGGCACCAGAACGCGGACCGGCCCGAATGCGCTCGCCCGAAGGATGGCACGCAGTTGCTGTCGGAACATCGCCGGTTCAGCCAAGCTCCAGCGAATCGCGCGCAGTCCCAATGCGGGGTTCAGGCCATGGACGTCGTGACGATCCGCATCGCCACTGGCGCGGTCCAGAGGCTTGTCAGCACCGACATCGACGGTCCGGATCGTGACCGGCAGGCCCTTCATGCCGACGACCGCGGCCCGGTAGGCCTCGAACTGCTCGTCCTCGCCCGGAAGATCGCCGTTGCGGTTCATGAACAAGAACTCGCTGCGAAACAGACCCACTCCCACCGCACCGGCCGCCAACGCCGCCGCGGCATCCTCAGGCAGTTCGATGTTGGCCAGAAGCTCAACCGGCTGCCCGTCTAGCGTGATCGCGGGCTTGTATCGCAGACGATCGAGTCGCGCGCGTTCGAGTTCGCTCTGCCGCTGACGGAATCGGTACTCCTCGAGAACGATCGGAGAGGGATCGACGATCACGACTCCGGCGTCACCGTCGATCACGACCCAGTCGTCCTGTCGAATCAGGCGACTGGCCTCGCGGGCGCCGACCACCGCCGGGATATCCAGGCTGCGCGCCACGATGGCCGTGTGCGACGTGCGACCGCCGACGTCGGTGACGAACCCGGTGAACACGCTGCGCTTGAACTGCAGCATGTCGGCGGGTGACACGTCGTTGGCCACCAGTACCAAAGGGTCGGCGCCCGCAAAGTCACGCGCCGGTGATGCTGCCGCTCCTTCGGCGCTCTCGCGTCCATCGGTCTCGGCCAACGCCCGCAGGAGACGTTCGACAACCTGCTCGACGTCGGCCTTGCGTTCCCGCAAATAGGCATCTTCCATCTCGTCGAACTGACGCGCGAGCACCTCAAGCTGCGCCCCGAGAGCCCATTCGGCGTTGTAGTGCCGTTCCTGGATCCAGACCTTGGTCGCGGAGATCAACGCCTCGTCGTGCAGCAGCATCAGATGCACGTCGAGCAGGGCCCCCAGCTCATGCGGCGCTTCAGCGGGCATGTCCTGCTTGAGTGCCGTGAACTCAGCGGCCACGAGGTCGCGCGCCACACGCAGGCGCAGGATCTCTGACTCCACCTGTTCGGCCGCCACGAAGTAGTGGGCGACGTCCACGCGACTGGACGCGACGAGAACCGCCCTGCCGATCGCGACGCCGCGCGAAACCGCCATGCCGAACACCTGGACGCTCACCGCGTACCTCCGATCAGGCCAATGTAGCTCAATGCTGTGTCGGCCCCATGCATCGCGATCGTCCTCAGTGGCGAGGGCCTATTCGCCTTCGCCGAACTTGTCGTCGATCAACTGGCGCAAGGCCGCGTCGGCAGCCTGTTCGTCCGAACCTTCGACCTCGATTTCGACCTGACTGCCCAAACCCGCCGCAAGCATCATCACGCCCATGATGCTCTTGGCATTCACGCGGCGGCCATTGCGGCTGAGGTGGATGTCGCTCTGGAAGCTGCCGGCGAGCTTGGTCAGCTTGGCCGAGGCCCGGGCGTGAAGGCCCAGCTTATTGCTGATCGTGACGGCGCTGCGGATCATGGCGGGGGATGACGGGACCCTGGTTTTGCGCCGACGAAGCGGCAACATGCATGACGCCCTGGCTGGCACCCACGAGCGAGCGTTCGAGCACGTCGGCCAGTGTCGCTTCGCGATAGCACAGCGTGCGCCACAGCATCGGCACGTTGGCACCAGCCACAACCCGGACGCGGTCACCGAACTCGCGGGCGATGTCACGGGCTGCGTTGCAGGGCGTCGCGCCAAAGACGTCAGTGGCAATCAGGACCTCGCCACTGCCGAGCCACTCGAGCTTGCGGCGCAGCACGTCGCGCACATCGTCCTGCGACTGGCCTGGATCGACATCGACCACCGCCAACGACGCGCCGCACTCCGGGTAGACGTGCGACGCCACCGTCGCCAGCGCAGAGGCCAGCGGCGTGTGGGCAACGATCAACAGCGAAACCATGTTGCGACGCAGAGGAAAGCGATTATGGACAGCTTGCCGGTTCCGACCGGGGGCACTTCCGCAGGAACCACAGCCACGACAGCAGCGAACAGGCCCAGAACGCTGCAAACGCCCAGCGATAGGCCTCCGATGTCGAAGCACCGGAGGCCCGAAAGCCATCGATGGCCAGGCCCAGCCCCCATTGGACCGAAAAGACGCCCAAGAAGATGACCAGATTGAAGGCCGACAAGGCGCGGCCGGCCTGCGCCGCTGGAAAGGCCGCGCCGACCGCGGGCTGACTGACCGCGACAAAGGTGCAGGCGACGCACCAAAGTGCCCACAGCATCGCCCCAGCCGCCTCCCCAAGGGCAAGATTGAGCGGAAGGATCGCCAGCGGCAACACCAGGCCACGGCGCAACAGCCAAGGCGCGTCGATGCCACGCGCAGCCAGTCTGGGCAACAACAGCCCCCAGACGAAAAACGCCAGCAACATGGCCCCGTTGATGACGAAGAGCCCCTCGGCCGCCTGCTTGGCCGAGGCGCCGCCGATCTCGGTCAGCCAGGGGCCCGCCCAGAGCGCTTGAATCGCGACCATGCCGCCATAGTTGAAGAAGCCCAGGGGCGCGCTCGCAACGAACAGCGGGTGCCGGACGATGTCGCGGTAGCGGCCGGACCCGCCGGCGCGTTCCTCTGGCGTGCCCCTGGCCGGGCCGGGTGCGAAGCGGCCAATGGCCACCATCGCCACCAAGAGCGCGCCTGCCAGGACCCAGAACAAGCCGCGCCAGCTGAGCACCGTCAGCGCCCATTGCACCGGCACCGTCGAGGCCACCATGCCCAGCGAACCGGCCATCAGCATCCACGAATTGGCCCGCATCTGAAGGGCCGGCGCAAACAGACGGCGGTACGCCGTGAGCGGCGCCATCAGGCAGGCCGACACGCCGACTCCGATCAGTGCCCGCGACAACACGAGCGAAGTCAGGCCTTGCGCAAGCGCAAACCCGACACATCCCAGCACGGCCGCGCTCAACAGCACCAGCAGGGCCCGCCGGGGACCGAAGCGATCCAGCGCCGCACCCAGGGGCAGCTGCATTGCGGCAAACCCCAGGAAGTAGGCGCCGGCGAGCAGCCCAAGATCGCCCGCACTGAGCCCCAGTTCGCTGCCAAACACTGGTGCTAACGTGGCGGTGACCGCACGCAACAAGGCCGACAGGAAGTACGCCAGCGCAAACGCCAGGAAGATCGCCACCGGGCCGGGTTGGCGCGACGGGGTCACGCCGGCAGCCAACGCAGTGACGACAGGAATGTCTCGGTTGCCTCGACAGACGCCGGCGTGGATCCGATGACGCTGAGTTGCACGATCGAGCGCCCGCGCGCCGCCAGCCCGAGTTGCATCTGGACGGCACTGCCATCGGGTCTGCGGCCCGTCAGCCGCCACAGGCCGGCCTCTGGAACGCGGTCGGCCGCCTGCGGAGGCCATTGAGCTGCGGCGGCTCCTTCGGCCGCGGTCGTGGCCTGCAGGTTCGCTGCTGCGGTGTCGCGCAGAGCACGCATCAACAACGCGACATCCTGAGTCGGCAGAAGCAGCACCTCGGCCACCGCCCAGGTGTGCCCCGCGGTGGTGCAAGCCGCCAACCGCACCGTCGTTGGCACGCCGGCGATGACAACCTCGCGACGACTCTGGACGGCCTTGCACGGCAGCAGCACCTCGGCGCTGGCACCTTCAGGTCGAACCTCGCGCCAGTTGTGTGTCGGACTGCATGCCACCAACAGCCAGGCCGCGACTCCGATCACGGAAACAATCGAACCTCCGGGGGCAGGGTGGGCCAGCATGACGTGATCATTATCGGCAGGGCCTGACCCACACAATCCGGGCGATGGAAACCCAGTCCGCGACGCCTTCACCGGCATCTCCGTTGTCCCCTCAAGCCCTGGTCGGCGTGCGGGTTCTCGACCTGACGCGGGTGCTCGCCGGACCCTGGTGTACGCAGACCCTGGCCGATCTGGGGGCCGACGTCTTCAAGGTCGAACGTCCGCCCAGCGCCGGGCATCCGGGCGGCGACGACACGCGGGGCTGGGGCCCACCGTTCTTGAAGGACCGCGATGGCCATGACACGGCCGAGGCCGCCTACTACCTCGGCGCCAACCGCAACAAGCGCTCGATCTGCATCGACATCGCCCAGCCCGCCGGGCAAGCCTTGATTCGTCGGCTGCTGGCCGACTGCGATGTCCTGGTCGAGAACTACAAGGTCGGCGACATGGCCCGGTACGGCCTGGACGCCGAGACCCTGCGTGCCGAGTTTCCCCGGCTGATCTACTGCTCCATCACAGGGTACGGCCAGACCGGTCCGTACCGGGATCGCGCCGGCTATGACTACGCCATCCAGGGCCTGGGGGGTCTGATGAGCGTGACCGGCGAGCGCGACGACCGCCCTGGCGGCGGGCCGCAGAAGGTCGGCGTCGCCGTGGCCGACCTGTTCACGGGGCTGTACTCGACGGTGGCGATCCTGGCTGCGCTGCGCCACCGGGATGTCACTGGCCAGGGGCAGGTGCTCGACATGGCCTTGCTTGACGCCCAGGTCGCCATGCTCGCCAACCTGGGAGCGAACCATCTGGTCACCGGCAGGGCGCCCGGCCGGATGGGCAACGCCCATGCCAACATCGTGCCGTACCAGGTGTTCGAGGTCGCCGACGGCCACCTGATCCTGGCCGTCGGCAACGACATTCAGTTCGGCCGCTTCTGCCGCGTCGCCGGTTGCCTTGAGTTGGCCCAGGACGAGCGCTTCCTGCGCAACTCCGACCGAGTGCGCCACCGCGACATCCTGGTCCCGCTTCTTGAGCCGATCCTGCGCGCCAGGAGTCGAGGCGAATGGCTGGCCACGCTTGAGGCCGCACAGGTGCCGTGCGGACCGATCAATCGTCTCGACGAGGTCTTCGCCGATCCGCAGGTCCGGCACCGCGGCATGACCGTTGAGGTGGCACATCCGCTGGCCGGCCGGGTCGAACTCGTGGCCAGCCCGCTGAAACTGTCGGCCACGCCCGTGCAAGTGCGACGCCCACCGCCGTTGCTGGGCGAGCACACCAACGAGATCCTGCACGCGCTGGGCTTGACGGCCGAGGAATGTGCACGGCTGAAGGCCGCTGGAACGGTGGCCTGAACCGGCCGCGGGCGCGACAATCGGTTACTTGCTGACGGGTCGCCAATCGGCGCCTGGTCGCATACCGTGTTGCTCCCCGTTCTGCGCCTGAGTCGGTGTCGGCACGACACTGGAAGCCTGTCCCATGAATCGTCCGGATCCTGCTTTTGGCCTTCAGGCCCGCGGCCCGGGTGCGTCTGTTGGTCTGGACCCTCTGGCATTGGCGGCCCAGCTGGGCTCGGAGGTCGCGGCCGCACTCAGCTCGGCGCTGGAACGTGTCAACGCGCTCGCCGCCACCGGCAAGATCGACCGCGCCGGCCTGCGTGCGCTTCGCGAGGAGATCGAACTGGCCCGGCGGATCGGGATCACCGGCCAGCAGGTCATTCGACTGGCCTCCGGACGGGTACCCGTGGTGCGTGAAAAGCTCGACCTGACCGGCTTGCTGCGTGAGGCCCTCCTGCAACGCGGGCGCGAGATCGAGGCCCGTGGCATCGAGGTGCGGCAGTTGCTCGCTCCGGCCAGCGTTCACAGCGACGCGACACTGCTCTACGCCTTCTTGCAGACGCTGCTCGATTGGGCCTTCGAACACGCGACCGGCCGCATCGATCTCAAGCTCGATGTGAAGAACTGGCCCTCACATGCGCGACTCGCGTGCAGTTTCCAGATCATCCCGCCGGACGAGATCACGACCGTGGCCGCGGGTCTTGATGCCGAGGCCACCGGGCCGACGCTGGACACCATGCTGTGGCGACTGCTGCAGCAGTCGGGCAAGACCCTGAACCTGCTGCTCGACCGCAACGACACCCCCGGCCGGACGGCGCTGACCATCGAGTTCCCGGAGACGGTGTCGAACAGCCTGCAGGCGCTGGCGACGCCTGACGCCGACGACGTTGCGCTGCACGGCCCGAACTCGATGCCCCTGACAGGCCGCCACGTGCTGGTGATGGCCGGTCGGCGCGAAGTGCGCAACAGCATCCGTGAGACGCTGCGGCCGCTGGGCCTGATGCTGGACTTTGTCGGCAGCGTCGACGAAGCGGTTTCGTTCTGCAACGATGGCCTGCCGCACGCCATCGTCTACGACGGCATGCTCAGTGGCGAGCGCTTCGAGAAGTTCCGTGGCACCCTGCTCACCGAGGTGCCCAACTTCGCCTTCGTCCAGATCACCGAGACCGGCAAGGCCTTCGAGTTGCACAACGTCGGCGACCGGCAATTCGCCAGCGTCGGGCGCGACGCGGTCAGCGAATCGCTGCCCGCGGCGATGATGTTCGAACTGGCACGCTCGGCCTAGCGGCCGAAGACCTTCTTGAGGATCGCGCTGGCGGCCTTGCCGGGGTCGGCGCGCAGCTTCCTTTCCTCCTCGCCGATCATCTTGTACAGACCGTCGAGTGATCGCACCGTGACGTAGCGCTGGGCGTTGGCCTCGTCACCTTGAAGCAGGTTCAACGCTGCGGTCCTTTCGGCCAGGCGGTTCCATTGTTCGGCGAGCTTCACGCGCTCGGTGGCCCGGGTCACGATCGGCAGGAACTTCTCGGTCAACGGCGTGCGCGTCTTCCCTGCGAAGAACTCCGTCACCGAGGTGTCGCTGCCGCGCACGATCTTCACCGCGTCATCGACGCTCATGGACTTGACCGCGGATTGCAGCAGCGCGCGGCTTTCGGGCACCGCCTGCTCGGCGGCGCGGTTCATCGACTTGACCAGGCCATCCACCTGTTTGCCTTGACCGGTGGCCTTGAGCAGCTTGCCGGCCTTCTCGAGCGCTTTCGGCAACTGGATCTTGACCAGCGGATTGGCCAGGAAGCCATCTGGCTTGCCGAGCAGGGCCACGGCCGCGGCGGCTCCTCTTTCGAGCGCGGCGCGCACTCCGGCCGCGGCGTCGGTTTCGCTCAACGCCCAGGCCGGCAAGGTCCAGCCGGCCAAGGGTCCGCTGGCGACGACGACAAACCCGGCTTGCGTAAACTCGCGGCGCTTCATCTGCAATCCCTTTCTTGATCTCCGTGACCCCCGATCTTGCCCGTCGCCGACACCTGCTGGCAACGCTGGTGCTGGCCGCCGGCGCCGCAGGGGTGACGAGCGGTTGCAGCGCCCGCGACCCCGCGCCCGATGTCGGCTACACATTGCTCGACGGTGCCAAGGGTTCGATCTCCGACCTGCGAGGCAAGGTCGTGCTCGTCAACTTCTGGGCCACCAGCTGCGCCAGCTGCGTCAAGGAGATGCCCGAGCTGATGGCCACCCACCGAAAGTTCCAGCCGCGCGGATTCGAGACGCTGGCGGTGGCCATGAGCTACGACCCACCCGCCTACGTGGCCCATTTCGCGGTGAGCCGGCAGCTGCCGTTTGGCGTCGTCATCGACAACACCGGCGCGATCGCGCGCGGTTTCGGCGATGTCAGGATCACGCCCACGACCTTCGTGCTCGACAAGCAGGGCCGCATCGCGCGGCGTTACGTCGGCGAGCCCGACTTCGGCCAGCTCCAAGAGCTGCTGAACCAACTGCTGGCCGAAGCCTGATGATCGGCCGCATCGCTGGCACGCTGCTGGAGAAGACACCCCCGCTGGTGCTGGTGGACGTGCAGGGCCTGGGCTACGAGCTCGAGGTGCCGATGAGCACTTTCTTCAACCTGCCGACAACCGGGCAGCCGGTGGCGCTGCTCGCGCACCTGGTGGTGCGCGAGGACGCGCACATCCTGTTCGGCTTCGGGAGCGCCGAGGAGCGCAGCACCTTCCGCGAGCTGATCCGCATTTCCGGCGTCGGCCCGCGCACCGCCCTGGCGCTGCTGTCGGGCCTGAGCGTGGCCGAGATCGCCGACGCGGTGGCGCGACAGGACAGCGGTCGCCTGGTGAAGGTGCCCGGCATCGGCAAGAAGACGGCCGAGCGGCTGCTGCTCGAACTGAAGGGCCGCCTGGCGCCGGCACTGGCCACAGGCCCGGCCGGCGGTGCGCCGCTGGGCGCCGACGACTCCCGGCACGACATCGTGCAAGCCTTGCTGGCGCTGGGCTACAACGAGCGCGAGGCTCAAGCCGCGTTGAAGGCGCTGCCCGCTGGGGTGGGCGTCAGCGACGGCATCAAGCTCGCGCTGCGGGCGCTGACCCGCTGACCCGCTGATGCGTTGATGCGCTGAGGCCCTCGCCTGGAGGCGAGCGGCGCGCTTGCCCCCGGTCGGCGGGGCGGGATCAGTGCTTGTGCCCCGCGTGCGGGTCGGCCTTGCCCGACGCCGCACCGGCGGGCCGCGGCATGATCCTGAAATCGACCTGGACCTCGCCCGCCTTCTCGAAGCGCAGCGTCACTGGCACGGTGCTGCCGTTGGCCAGCGGCTGCTTCAGGCCCATGAACATCAGGTGCAGGCCTCCGGGGGCCAGGTTGACGGTGGCGCCGGCCGGCACGTCGATGGCCGGCACCTCGCGCATGCGCATCGTGCTGCCGTCCATCGTCATCGTGTGCAACTCCATGCGCTCGGCGACCGCCGAGCGGGCGCCGAGCAGCTTGTCGGATGCGGCACCGCCGGTGATCGTCATGAAGCCGCCGCCGCCTTGCTGGCCTTGCACGGTGGGCCGGGCCCAGGCCTCGGCGATCTTGGGCGCGGGAGCGGTCTGGGCCAGGGCGGCGGTGGCCAGCAGGCACAGGGCGGGGACCAGGAGGCGGCGTTGGATCATGGCGGGGGCTTCAAGCGAAGAGAGCGGAAAGCGCAAATTGTCGGCGCTCGCGCTGGGTATGCCGCGGCCCTCGGAATGGCTGCGGATAATGACTGGATGGCCATCCAGACCGACGACCTCGCCGCGCTGCCGTCCGCCCCACGGGTGGTCAGTGCCAGCCGGGCCACGCCGCAGGAAGAAGCGCTCGAACGTGCACTGCGGCCCAAGGCGCTGGCGGACTACGTCGGCCAGGCCAAGGCGCGCGAGCAGCTCGAGATCTTCATCGGCGCGACGCGCCAGCGCGGCGAGGCGCTGGACCACGTGCTGCTGTTCGGCCCGCCGGGCCTGGGCAAGACGACGCTGTCGCACATCATCGCCGCCGAACTGGGCGTGAACCTGCGCCAGACCTCGGGTCCGGTGCTCGAGAAGCCCAAGGACCTGGCGGCGCTGCTGACGAATCTCGAGAAGAACGACGTGCTGTTCATCGACGAGATCCACCGCCTGTCGCCGGTGGTCGAGGAGATCCTGTACCCGGCGCTGGAGGACTTCCAGATCGACATCATGATCGGCGAGGGCCCGGCGGCGCGCTCGATCAAGCTCGACCTGCAGCCTTTCACGCTGGTCGGCGCCACCACCCGCGCCGGCATGCTGACCAACCCGCTGCGCGACCGCTTCGGCATCGTCGCCCGGCTGGAGTTCTATTCGGCCGAGGAGCTGACCTTGATCGTCACCCGCTCGGCCGGGCTGCTGAACGTGCCGATCCTGCCCGAAGGCGCGATCGAGATCGCCCGCCGCTCGCGCGGCACGCCGCGCATCGCCAACCGGCTGCTGCGCCGGGTGCGCGACTACGCACAGGTCAAGGGCGACGGCCGGATCGACCCGGGCACCGCCGACCGGGCATTGAAGATGCTCGATGTCGATCCGCTGGGCCTGGACGTGATGGACCGCAAGCTGCTCGAAGCGGTGATCCACCGCTTTGACGGCGGCCCGGTGGGCCTGGACAACGTGGCCGCCGCGATCGGCGAGGAGCCGGGCACGATCGAGGACGTGATCGAGCCGTATCTGATCCAGCAGGGCTACCTGCAACGCACGCCGCGCGGGCGTGTCGCGACGCAGGCGGCCTGGCGACACCTGGGGCTGGCACCGCCCCCGCGCGCGTCGGACGATCTGTTCGCGGGATGAAGCCCGAAGGGGCGGCAGGGCCGCCCCGGGACTGAGAACAAATCCGCGGATCGCCCGCTCGGGCGTCCAAAGCCGACACTTTTTGACGCAATTGAGTGCGGTTTCGAGCCCTGCGGCCGTTCGCCAGGGCTCAAGTGTGGCCGCCGGCGGGCCGATACAGCGAGGAGCGACATGCGGGTCATCCCGGCACGCATGGTCTGCCCCCCTTCCCCCGCAACCTCAAGCACCCGCCGCATGCGCCCCGCCCGAACCCCCCGCCAGAAGCCGGCGTACGGCTTCACGCTGATCGAACTGATGATCGTGGTGGCGATCCTGGCGATCATTGCCGCAATCGCGATCCCGAACTACAGCGCCTATGTGCAGCGCTCACGCGTGCCGGTGGCGCTGGACGCCTTGCAGGCGCACTACGCCCGCATGGAGCAGCGGTTCCAGGACACCGGCAGCTATGCCAATGGCGACGCCTGCGCCGTCGCACCGGCGGCCACGGCCGGCGCGTTTTCGCTGAGTTGCACCATCGGCAACAGCGGTCGCAGCTTCACCACCACCGCCACCGGCAGCGCGGCGATGAACGGCTACGGGTACTCGATCAACCACAACGGCGTTCGTGCCACCACCGCCCACCCCAAGGGCACACCGGCACAGAGCTGCTGGAGCGTCAAGGGATCGACATGCGACACCTGATGCCGGTCCGCACGCGCGGGCTGACGCTGATCGAGCTGATGGTCGCGCTGGCGATTGCCTCGATGCTGATGCTCGCTGCGATGCCCTACTTCGGGGAGTACACCGCCAACTCGCGCCTGCGGGAGAGCGGGAACACCGTCTACACCGATGCCCTCCTGGCGCAGAGCGAGGCGATCAAGCGCAACCGCCTGGTCCGCCTGGCCAGCAACGGCAGCCGCATCCAGGTCCTGGACCTGAGCAACCCCGACTCGCCCGTCGTGCTGCGCGAGCGTGTGCTCGAAGGCGTGACCACGGACACGTTGAGCATCGACTTCGGCAGTGCCGGCCGGCCGGTGCCCTTCGGCACCACGGGCGCGCTGGACTTTTCAATGAGCGGCCAAACCTGCAGCGGCGACGTCCGCTGCCCGGGCCTGCGCATCGACGCGGGCGGTGGAGTGCGACTGTGCGGCAACCGACTCGACAACTGCTCATGAAGCCCGCCGCCCTGCGCCGCCCCGCCCGAGGCTTCGGCCTGATCGAGGCGCTGATCGCGATTGCCGTGCTCGCGTTCGGCATGGTCACGCTGGTTCAGTTCCAGGGCCGGCTGGTGAGTCAGACGACCGAGACCCAGTCGCGCCAGACGGCCAACCAGTTTGCCGGCGAGCTGCTCGGCACCGTGCTCGTCGACGCCCCCAACGCCGCCTGCTACACGCTGCCGCAGGACGGCACCTGCGCCAACAACGCCGCCAAGGATCGCACGTCCGCCTGGGCCGACCGGGTCGAGGCCGCGCTGCCGGACGGCACCGCGAGTTCGACCCTGGACGCCGCCACCGGCCGCCTGACCGTGGCCATCACCTGGACCGGCAAGGCCAGCCAGGACACCCGCCGCCTGGAGAGCACGACCGATGTTCGCTGAGCGACCTTCTCCCTTGGCCCGGCGCCTTGCGCGCGGGCTGTCGATCGTCGAGCTGATGGTCGGCATCGTGATCGCGCTGCTCGTCGGCCTCGCCGCGGCCAGCTCGGCGGTGATGTTCGGCGCCATCCAGCGCCAGGGCATCGGCACCGGCGGAGCGCTGGTCAATGCCAACTCGGCGCTTGCCGCACTGAAGGACGACGTCGCCGCGGCCGGCCTGGGCTTCTTCGGCGACAGCCGCTACCTGTGCACCCGACTCAATCTGAGCCTGGCCAACACGGTGCACGTGGACGGCGCCAACTTCGTACCGGTGCGCATCACGCGCACCGACAACCGCGACCGGATCGACGTCGTCTACGCCGACCAGATCGCCGCGGGCACCAACGTGCTCACCGATGGCACCAGCACCGGCGTGTCCGCCGCGGTTCGCTCGTTGATGCCAGCCAATGTCGGCCAGGCCGTGCTGGTGGCGCCCGCAACGCCGG
>Ga0209972_10003131_pt1 | contig 13108 bp, 11 predicted proteins | sample NOAtaG_7_FD_187302 | JGI IMG/M metagenome (GOLD analysis project Ga0209972, IMG submission 187302) | Freshwater lake microbial communities from Lake Erie, under a cyanobacterial bloom - NOAA_Erie_Diel1S_2200h metaG (SPAdes) (version 2) | ecosystem: Environmental > Aquatic > Freshwater > Lake ...
TTTGATGCAAAAAGATTCTTTAGTATTCAATCGCAATAAATAACGAAAAATGACTGATTTAGGTGAATGGTTAAACAAACAATTGAGGGACTTTTATGAAGATAAATTATCTCCCTCTTGTAAGAACGAATTTGTCGAATTTCTTAAGCAATATCGCCATATACTGCTGAATGATAAAAGTTCGTCTCCTATGGTGAAACTATTGACTAAAATGTGCTACAAAAAGTTAGATTTTATGATTAACAAAAAATGATGCATTAAATTTGATACAAAAAGATTCTAACTTTTCCTACAGCAATATACTATTAAAATATACTAACTTATCGAACTTATACATCAAAATGCCTGTCGTTTCAATCAATTTTGGAGGTAGAAATTACGAAATCGGTTGTGATTGTTATAATTGCATCACTATACAAACCGCTCTTGTATTACAAGACCAATTGAAAGACCAAGATGGAAAAGAACGAGTCATTATACGCCTTCCTATGAATAATCTGCTTAATCTCAAGCGTAAGCAAAAAACTCTTACAAAACAACAAGAAGAAGACGAATCAAGAATCGCTGGTATTGCTTACGGTGTGATGGTCGGTGCTGGTTATTCAGTTTATGAAGTTAATGGTTGTAGTCATACTTCGTTAATTGTCGAGTTCGTCAAGAAACCTACTGGTGTTGATGAAACTTCTATCGAATAATTATACTTAAGTCTTCGGCGGGAGGACGTTAAACTCTTATTTTTTTATGCGGTTATAGTATAAAATTATGCCTGAACCTAACTTGTATTTTGGCGACGTTAAAGTCCTCCTTCCTGAAAACCTTTTCTATTACACCAAAACGGGCAAAAAGAAACAAGCACCGCCTATCACCAAGACCAAGGCACTTTCCTCACGTAATAAAATCAAATCCGTCGATGTCAGTGTTCGTCCTGATATTGTTAAACCTTTAGTCAAATTTCCTAAAGGTCGTTTTCCTAAACCCAATGCGAATATGAGCGTCGAAGTCCTCGAAGCGATTATTGACGCTGACCCTCCGCAACAAGTCGTCGAACAAGTCAGGAACATTATAGAAGACAAAATTGACGAACTCGAAGAATTTAAAGATGATATTGATGAAGACATTGATAATATCGACGTTGAACTACCTGAATTAGATGAAGATGACGACTTTTTCAAACCTGTTATGACTGACAAGGAAATTGAAGATTATGTTGAAAAAATTAAGAAGAAATATCCCGCTCCCGCTCCATCTAAAAAACCTGTTGATGACGACGATTTTGACCTCGAAGAATTATTAGAAGACGAGGAAAAGGAAGAAGAACAAGTCCTACGACTCTCTTTCAAGGTCGAATTTAATAAGGGTTCTGGAAAATACAGTTCTTGGATTAAAGATGACCTGCTACATATCGCTCTATTTACTATCGACGGTAAAAGACATAATGCTGTTCCTATGAGTGAATACCCGTTCCGTTTTCTTGTCAGTTCGATGCCTGTTGCTTTGTATGTCATTCCTGCTAAAGAAAAAGGTAGGGGTTTTTATGTGTTTGTCATAAAGCATTTAGACCACGACAAACAAATATTTTACGAAGTCGAAGACGGAAAAGAAAAGATTTTGACCGACAACGAATATGAAACTGTCATATCCTATACGATTACTGCTGTTGGTAAAGAAACCTCCACTAAAGAAATCGATAAGATACTCAAACCTCTTACGGGTTCTAATATCAAAGACGACTATGAAGGTGATGACTTTGTTTTCGATAATGACGAATAACCTATTCAAATACTGGTTCTGGTTCTTCTTCGCTCTTTTTCTTCTTATACGTCTTGTTTTTCAAGTCATACATCACGTCCCTCAATCGAGTTCGCAATAAGTATTCCTTGTCTAATAATTCTATCTGTTCCCTTTTCAATTGACGCAATCGTTCCACTGCTTCCCTCAATTCCACCCTCGAACTCTTCTTTTCTTCCATTAAGCGTTTCTTTTCCTGACGTTCCGCTAAATTTTGCTGGTATTTTGGATTGTTGTGATACTTTTCCAACACACGTTGTTTATTGCGTTCCACTATCTTTTCCTTGTTTTTTCGATAGTATCGCTGTGATGCAGATAATGCTTTTTCTACCGTCGTTTGTCCCTCTACAAGAGGGGCGACTTCCAATCGTATTTCGTTCGCTGAAGAATCCATTATATCATTTACTGATATTTTTTCACAGCAGATAAAACACAACGACATAACCCACAATCAAAGCGTGTTTGACTACTCGAGGACAAAATGTATCCACTGCACTGTAGATGATGAATGCATCTATAATATTCATTTACCAATTAATTTATATATACTATATATAGAAAATGAGTCAAGCACCGCCAACTGACGAATTCATCTTTGACGAATACAAACAAGGTCGAGGTCGTAAGAAGAAGGACATACGTATGAAACGCAAGGATTTCTTTAACGAACATCAGCGACTTATCGCCCTTTTAGGCAAAACTGCCGACAAATTGGGTAGTGAAGCAAAAGACCAATATAAGGAAATGATGTCCTATCGCAAGAAAGGTAAAGGGACTACGTTCTCTAAAAAGAAATCAGCAAAAATTGTTCCTGCACCTTTACCAGATTTATCTCTTGTTTTTTTAAGAGGTTTAAAAGAGAATGTAAATGAATTGAAAGAATTTTACTATACTGCGACTCGACGCTCTGCATCACATAGTGAGCGTAGAGAAGCATTACTTAATGCTAATAAAGAAATTTCAATGTTTAACAAAATGTTAAATACTTATTATCATCATTTTGAGTTGCTAAAAAAAGCAGGACTACTTGATAAAGCAAAAGAAATGGAGAGTTATATAAACGACATACGCAATATAGAAAATATTTTTAACGAACGCTTAAGGCGAAATTCTGCATTTAGACGATTATATGATGATGAAGATGAAAAAGACGTTGGTGAAATTACACCTCCCGCTTCTCCAAGAGATATTAACTTGTCAATGCCCGATATTCCATCAAGACCAACATCTATATCACGCATCAGTCAAGATGCCGATGCGAGTGTCAAAAATTTATTCCAACCTACGATGCAGAGTATGGAACAAGAAATGCCGATGTTAGACGAAAGTCCAAGACGAAGAGTCATTATTAAGAAAAAAAGCGACGGAACAGGAAAAGGACGCAAGGTCAAAGGGGGTGTTCGAAACCCTAAAAGAAAAGAGCGAGATTATGAAATCCCTTTATCCCCGCAATTCAAACAGCGAGTTTTAAATAGTATTAATAATATCATACATCGAGGTGATAATTGGGAACAATCTCTACAATTTTTAGAAAATAATCATCTTATCACTGACGAGCAAATACAAACTTTGTCTAATTTTCGTAGTGATATATGGGATAGAACATTGACAACTATAAGAGATAATCGGGAATATAATAGAAGATTAAATAACGCTGAAGACGCTTATGATATTTTCGATTTTATAGAGACAGTTTATAGAAATGATGTTGCTCCAAGTGTTGCAAGTGAAGAATATAATGAAGAAAAAAAACAACAACAACAACAAGAAGAAGATAATAGACTTGCATATAGAAAATTAGAACAACAACAGCGTAGAAATCTATCAAGTAAATTAATCAATTCTGGTTTTTCTTATGATGAAATCCAAGATGTGAGTGAATTACTCGGTTATGATTATGTTGATTTATATTTAGACCATCTATTAACTCTTCCTTATAGTGATGCGGTTGATGAATTACGGAATGCGTTAGAAGATATAGAGGAACTTGAAGAAGATGAAGAAGATGAAGAAGATGAAGATGAAGGTGAAGAAATCGAAAGTAAGCAAGGTTATACTACTCCCCCACGTTCTCCGCAACAAACACCGTCTGCATCACGTCAAGCACCACAGAGACCTCATCGAGCACCTCCAGCACCACAAACACAACGACAAAACCAACAACGTTTAATGGATATACATCAATCGTTTGATAATGCATTCGACGAATTACTACGAGAACAAGAATTAGAAGACCAACGACGTCAAGATAGAAGTCAAAACGGTAATCAAGAAAGAAGACAAAACGGAAACGGTAAAGGTCGCAAGGTAGGCGGTTCTATTGTCGATAGTTTCATTGCCTCTTTTAACGTTGTCAAAGAACTACATAGCGTCATTGACTCATTCAGTGATTACTTTAGCGATACACAAAAGAGTTATTTCAAGAACTTTAGTAATACCTTAAATACCGTCGGTAAGACAGTCAAAGACATTGAAAAAATGAATAAGTATGTCAATTATGCTAAAAGTCTTATCAGCAACATTTATTCGACTATTCGTAATAAAGACCTGTCAGCAGGTGATAAATTCGCATCAATTGTCGAGTCTATTGGTAAGAATATTCCAAAAGATGAAGACGAAGATAAAATTTTAAAAGATAGGTATAAAGAGACCCTTAAAAATCTTCCTGACGATAGTTATGACGACGACGATTTCAAAATGAGTGAAGAATGGAAAGCACGTATGAGAGAAAAAGGAACATTCCCACGTTTATCACCTGTCGAAGAAGGCAACGAAGTCGCCGAACAAGACGTTGGTGAAGATGCCGTAGAACCCCCTTCTAAACGCCAAAAGTTAGGCGAAGGAAAACCTAATTATGCCCTACACACCGTCGTCATTCACAAACCTATTGACCTCGAAGAAGCACGTCGTCTTTCACGAAATTTCATCAAAGGTCGCAAAAAAGCACACACTGAAAACGAACAATCCTATCGATTCCGCAACATTCCAAAGACCCAATTTAAACCTCGTTCCTTCCGCACCAAAGTCGTTAATCCTCAAATCTCACTCATCTACGGCGAACTAAAAGACGGAAGCAAGTATATTGGTTCTGGTCTTGTTGGAGACTTTTTCAGTGGGTGGATAGGCAATCTCGGCAAAATGGCGAAAGGGGCAATCACTGGTAATTTAGGCGATGTCATCGAAGGAACTACAGGTATGGTTAAAGATGCATACGATACTATCAGGAAAGGAGTCAGTAGCGAACCTGAAAAACCAAGAGTATATGACCCAAGCAGAGTCAAGAAAGGTAAAGGTGTTATTGGCGACCTTTATAAGAAGGCAAAAGAAAAAGTCAAAAAAGCAAAGGAGCGTTTTAGGGTCAATCCTTTCTCCCTTGGCGTGTTAAATAACAACTATTGCGGCCCATTTACGCAACTGGAAGGACAACCCGCTCTGTCAGCAACTGACTCAATTTGTAAAACTCACGATTATGCATATAATGATGTCAAAAAAGCGAAAGAACAAGGGGCAACCAAGGAACAACTTGCAAGAATGACCCGTGATGCCGATAATGCTATGTTGGAAAGTCTAAAAGGCGTCAAGGAATCCTCTTGGGGCGACAAATTCATACATCTCGCTTCCACTCTCGGTATTTCAGGAAAAGTCCTTGCTGAAGACTTGGGACTTTTAGACCCTACACGATTCTCTGCATCGGGTAAAGGTGAAGTCTGTTCCGCTACAGGCAAGAAACAATGTCTATGTCATTTAACAGGTAAAGGTTTCACTGACAAACTTGCTAATTGGATTTATAAGAACATCGTATCTCCTTACTTTAGTTCGATGTGGAAATCAGTAAAAGAAGCAAATGAACGAGAACGGGAACAAGAACGAAGACGAGGTTATGGTGCGACTGTATCAAAACCTGCCGTTAATATCGACGAAATCGGCGACAAACACCGCCAACTTTACGATAAATATTCGAATCTATTTGCTAATGAAAAAGATGAAAAACGTAGCAAAGATTATCTCGGGGCATTGAATTCACTCGATAAGACTCATCTTACGCAACAACAATTGAAAGAACTCGAAGACTACAACTACCTTTACAAAACTATATCAGGCGGTGCTCCTCCTCGCTTATTAGAAGGCGGTTTTATGGGTGAAATAATGAGCGAAATGATGTCCCAAATGTTCGAGAAAGGTCTCCATAAAGGACTCGATTACGTCCAGAACAATCCTGCTAAAGTTATTGACTTCCTCGGCAAACTTAAATAATTTGTCATACTATAATATATCGTTATGGATTCACAACCTAATCTTGCTTATAACTTTGAACCGTCTATTGCTGACCGTGTCGAACAAATGGAAATTAATGACGGTAGTGTCTTTACTATCGTCCCTCTTGTCGAAGGTGCAAGTCGCCATATCTTACAACCTGTTCGCAGTGAATGTCCCTTTAAACTTCCTGTTTTCCAACGTCCTTATATTCAAGGAACTCGACGTGATGAAAAGTAATGTAAAAATTTGATTCTAAAAGCAACCAGATTATATTATTACTATATAATATACCAATACGTAGTAATAATATGAGCGTCGAACAACTTATTAACTATTTCACCATCACCAATCGAGGTGAATCTACTAAAACCCTATACATCAAACTCTTGCAACAACTATACGGCAAGGATAAACCTTTCAAATCACTCGCTTTCCTTAAGAAAAAGGACGAAATTATCGATAAATTGAAAGATTACAAACCGAATACCAAAAAGACCTATTTGATTGCGATTGTCTCCGCTCTCGACTATGTCAAAGACAAGAAGGACTATAAGTCTCTCTATAAGAAATACCACGAAGAAATGATGCAACTCGCTAATAAGATTACCGAAGAGTCGCAAACAGTTAAACCACTCCCAGATAATTGGGTCTCTTGGACTGATGTTCTCAAACACTACGAAGAACTCAAGCAAAAGAAAGACCAAGGTTATGATGACTTACTCAAATACGTCGTCCTTTCTCTCTATGTCCTCGTTCCTCCTCGCCGTAATCTCGACTATCAAGTTATGAATGTAGTCCAAAAATATATCCCATCATTACCAAAAGACCGCAACTATTTCAGCATCACCGATAGAAAATTCTACTTTAACTTTTACAAGACCGCCAAATCGTTCGACCAACAAGTCCTACGTGTTCCTGATGACCTCTTTGAAATTCTTACCGACTATTTAAAATCTCACCCTATATTGGTAGGAAAACCTATCGACGCTGATACAAATACCCCGCTTCTTGTTTATAGCAACGGGAACGAACTCAAGCAAGTCAATTCGATTACCCGTATTTTACACAAGGTATTTGGAAAGAACGTCGGTAGTAGTATGTTGCGACACTCCTATCTCACTCATAAATACGGCGGGGTCATCAATGAAATGAAAGACGATGCTGAAAAAATGTCTCACTCTACCGAAACACAACGGGAATACGTTATGCGAACAGAATAATTCCTACTTAAAAAAAACACTCGTGTATAGAATTGGTAGATAAGAGCAACTACCCCCGTATATTAGCAACTCACCCCCATTCTTCCTATGTTAGTTTCATATAGGAATAATGTTTTTTTATTGACGTATAGTATAGAAATGTCAGTCAGCGAACCATCTTTATTAAAGAAAAAGCAACCAGTCGAATATGACGATAATGTCAGGGAAGTCTTTAATCTCATCGCCTATCACAGGGACAAACCCGAAGTGATGGGGTCAGCGAATCTCAAATCACAAATGTATTCCGCTGATTTTGACCTCTTTGAAAAAGTTTATGAAAGCAAGAATCTCGCTGAAGCAAAACGGGACATCTACAACGTTTTCAAACAGATGTTCTCTCGTATCGCCCGACTCAAGGACGTTTATTTTATCGATTTCAAAATGGGTCGTGATGATGACCTTTATCTCGATAAAAGTGTCTTTAAAAATCCATCAAGAGTCGCTCAATTCTACCTCGAAAGACGCAAGGCAGGTCTCATTAACGACGAACAACTTGCAAAGTTGAAAAAGTCCAAAGACGAAGACGAATTATACGAAAATGCTCGAAAACTCTGGACGTTGCGTTGGGACAAAAAGGATATTGACCGAGGATACAAAGAACTCTCTCGGGGTCGCAAAAAAACCTTCGACGATGCGATAGATGATAAGGTTATTGTTAAAATCGACGTCATCGCCTACATTAACGGCAAGTTCGTCGAATTCTCCAACTTATGGGAATTCTATAGCGGTAAAAGAAGCATCAATCTCGCTACTACCAATATCGTCGAATCCGTTAAGGAAGATATACGCCTCTACCACAAGAACAAGAACTGGATTAAAATGTTAAAGCGTATCTTCGTCCTCGCACGTCTCCGCAAAGACATCGGCGTTATTGAAAAACTCACCCAAATTATGAACTCCAATATAGGTCTCCTCTATAAAATACGTGCAGACTTTGGAACAATTGCCCTTGTTCTCGAAAAAGGTTATAAAGTTCCAGTTGAACGCATACACGACGCTATACAACAACTCAAGGCACAACTCGCAAACGTCTATCAATTCAGGGTAGGGGGCGAACTCGAATACGCCAATATCCTCAAACTTATCGAAAAAATCACAACTACAAAGAAACTCGACGAAATACAAAAGGGTCTCGAAGACCTCGACGAACACCTACTACGCATCGTCAATCAGCAGACTGAAAAATGGATTAAGAAAAACAAATTTCCGTATCGGGAATACCTGAAAAAAATGTAGTTCTTTTGTTGCGTTGAATTAACAAGTTTTTTTTATCATCTTATAATAAATGCGGTCATTCCGTCAAGATTACGTATTCGGCAAAGGCAAGGAAGACGAACTTCTACCTACTATCTCGGCATTCTTTAAGGACACCATACAGAAAGCAACCAGTCGATTCAGCAAGTATGATTTTATCGGTCAAAATGGAACGACCTACGAACTCAAATCAAGAACGTGCGATGTTTCCAAATTTCCCACGACTCTTTTTCCTAAAAGTAAGGTAGGAACGAATGACAACCAAATTTTCCTCTTTAACTTTACTAACGGTCTCTATTACATCAAATACGAACCCGACATCTTCGACACTATCAAAACAACCCTTTTCAAGCGTCAAGCACGTGTAGATTTTAACGATAAACCACAGTATTACTACGAAATCCCCGTTGAACTTTTAAAGAAAGTTGAAATCACACAAATTTGATTCTAAAAGTTTCTATGTTAATTATATACTAACAAATTATTCATAAGTCAAAATGAGCGAACAAATCTCAAACGAAGATACTCAAAGTCAAGGCGAAAAATACACAAATACCCGCCGTCGCTATTATGCACTCAATCGGGATAGAATTCTCGAACAATCCAAGTCTGCTATGAAACGCCGATATGCCGAAGATGCCGAATACAGGGAACGAACCAAAGCACTTGCTAAAGCACGATATATCTCCAAGAAACAACAGGCAGACTCGGGCGAAAAACACCAGCAAATTAAAAATCTCTATATTCAAATCGACGAAGCAAAGAAACAGTATAAGGAACAACTCGAACAATTACACAAAGACCACCAACAACGATTATCACAACTACAACACGACATCGACCAAATTCGTTCCGCTTTATAAATTTTGAATTGACTAAATTTGATTCAAAAATTATTCTTTTTTATTTTCATCTAAAGATTATTATAGATACATATTATATAATACTATACTAACAAACGGATAGAAATGATTGCTATTACACTTGCTGACAATTCCCCTCTTACTCAATGCACCTTTAAGGAAAAGTATGAAAAGAAAACCCTTAAACGTCTTATCAATTCACGCTTAACCAGTGAAAGAACATACCGTCAATTAGGTAGAACTGATGATGACGACTTACATATCGCTGACTTGTGTGAAAAGACTCACTTAACCAACATTCTCAAGAGCATTTCCAGCGGGTTCTTGAAAACTACATACAACTTCTCTAAAAGAACCAAAGTCGGGCGTGTTTATGTCAAAAATTCCCAAGGATTTATCGCCATTCGCCGTCATCTTCGCAATGTTATTGCAAGTTCTCGCTATGTCGATATTGATATGGAAAACGCTCACTCTTCCATCATCACCCAACTCTTCGAAGACGAATGTAAGTTGGAAATCTTACCCGACTTTGTCAGCAACCGCCAAAAATACTTTGACGAACTCAAGGAGTTTTTCAATTTGCAAGACATTTTCGACCTCGAAACCAACGACATCACTACCGTCAAAGATATTTGCAAAAAGTATATGTCAGCAGTCATTTACGGGTCAGGTTATGACCGACTTTCATTAATCGTCGGCATTTCCTCCAAGTCCGCTCACCCTTGGTTTATTCATCGCCTCAAAGATGAAATGAATCGCATCTACAACTATACCCTCGAAAAGAATCCTTGGTTAAACAATTTCAAGAAGAACAAGAAAGAAGAACGAGGTATTCACGCTCTATTCTCACTATACATTCAAGAATACGAACGCAGAGTCCTCGAATGTGCCTTTGACGTTATTTGTTCCAAAGGTATTTGGTCGAAGACTGGAAGCAACGAAGGCAGTCTATGTTATGACGGTCTTATGATTCTAAAATCCATTTACGACCAGTATCCTACTCTTATCGCCGACATTCAGGACAATATCAAGAACACACTCGGGTTAAATATCAAGTTCGTCGAAAAACCGATGCCCGTTCCTGAATCTACCGTCGAAATACTCAATTCCATCACTATCGACACCGTATCGCTTCCAGATGACTATATATTACCCGATGAAACTGATAAGCGATATGCAGAAATCGTCCATCATCACAACAAAGACTCACTCCTCTACCAGACCTCAAAATGGTATGCATTACACCCTACAACCAAAATATGGACTCAAAAGGAAAGCGTCATCACCGTCATTTCCAACACTCTTTTAGACCACGTCGAAAAATATTTTGAATGGCGTAGAGACCAAGAAGACTTTGCCGACAGCGAAGAAAAGATATTCAAATTTATGCGGATACGTGTCGGGTCTTCTGCGGGTTGTAAAGCAGTAGAAAACTTCTTAAAAGACTATTGCGAACCCGAATCACCCATCTTCTTCGACGAAATCCCGCACATTTTAGCATTCCCTGATGGAACTTGTTATGACCTCAATCGCCGACAATTTACTCCTATCCTACCCGAATACAAAGTCAGCAAAACCTGCAAAGTTTCACTCAATCAAGCGGAATACGACTCATTCTTCGACAACGACGAAAAAATGTCTCATTTAATCAAAGTCCTCACCGACACATTCGATTCCTGCGGTGAAAGCGATAATAACCGTATCGATTACTGCTTCCAAATGCTTTCAAATATCCTTTATGGCGGTAATCAAGCGGAAACCTATCAAGAATGGGTAGGCAGAGGGGGCAACGGTAAAAGTAATCTCACCTGCTTATTCCAGAGTAGTCTCGGTAGTTATGTTCGTTCGATAAGTCCAGACCAATTCACTAAAGTCAAACAAGACCCTACTTCGGCAAATTCAGCAGTAGTCGATTGTATGGGTGCAAGACTTGTCATATCCAGCGAACCTTCCGCTACAGATAAAGTTCAATCCGCCATTATCAAACAATGGTCTGGAAGAGACCCTATAAAAGCAAGAAGACTTCGTGAAAATGAAATAGAATTCAAATCTACATTCAAACTCATCATTCAGTCAAATAACACACTCGAATTTGATAAGAATGGAAATGACAAAGGTATTCAGCGTCGTCGTCGTATCATTCGCTTTGAAAAGTCATATATATCACAACTCGACTTTGACAAGAAGACTCAAGACAATACCTTATTACCTTGGGAACGTGTCGGCGATAGTTCGCTAAAGACCAAATTCGAAACAGACGACTATGCAAAGAGATTCATAGCATTCCTCATTAACAAATACATTACCCTAAAAGACCCTATACCAGTTCCTTTCGACTTCGCAGACGAAGTTGCCGAAGTTTTCGAAGAAGAAAATCCTATCTCTTGGTTTATTGAAAAACACTGTAAGAGAGGTAATGAGTCAAGTGTCGTTCCTGCTGGTAGATTTTATCAATACTATAAGGATATGTGTATGGAAGAGTGTGTTCGCTCCGTCTCATCTAACACTTTTGGAATCAAGATGAAAATGCTATTTGGATACAAGAGAACCACAAAAGAACGTCTATATAGCGGTATTATCGCAGAGGGATTCCAGAATTGGGTAGAAAGACAAACATCTCCTGACCCTCTAAATTAAACGTAAGAAGAATAAACAAGGACGACAACCCTCTTTTTTTATTCTTTGGTAGGTATGACAGGTATGACACCGTATGACGTCATAGACGGGGGGGTCTGGATAGTCTCTATATACTCTAAATGTATGCCTTGATGGGGAAGGCATACAAATTCATTCAATTCTTATAGATAGATAGATATATGGTGTCATAACTGTCATACCTGTCATTATATTATTACTATTAATATATTATATAAATAATATACTACTTATATAACATATTTAACCTACAAAGTAGGGGAAACAAGCGATATTATTAAATTTCTCGAAATCGAAATGAACGAAAGTAAAAATATAAAGACCTGTCATAGAGGTGTCATAGTCTGTCATACGATAAAAGAAAACAAAAAAGGTCTATGTCGTCCCCCTTATTTTTCTTTGGTAGTGAAATATAGATTTCGTTTATAGAGGTAGAATCGTGTTCGGTGTCCTACTTCGGTATGGTGTCGAAAGGAATCACTGAATAGATAAGAACCCCCGCAGTAGATACAGTAGATATAAGGATTCCTCTTGATGTGTTGAAAATAGTCTTCTAATATAAAGTCAAGCATTTTACTATAAAAGACGATAATAAGTGTCTATTATAATGAAATTAAGTTGTATTGCAATATAATTCACCCGTAGTAGGATTATAGAATAAAGGTTTAAAACCCGCTGGTGTAGCACCCGTATTATTACGAATAGGACTAATATAACATCTATTTGTATCGACGGTAGTGATATTACCATTACTTGCATTAATAATAATATTATTGCTATGAGTAGGGTCGCTATTGAAAGCACGTCCTCCCATAATGATACAATCGCCACCTTTCGCTTCTAAACCATTACCTATAACAATTGTATAATCACCAATACCACCAGTTCCTGCACCAGAACCCAAAGCAATTGAATTATCACCTTGATTCATATCACCAGCACCTGTTCCTATTGCTATAGCATTTGAACCCATATCGACTTCACCAGCACCATAACCAATAGCAACAGAATTACCCGCCATATTTAAACGAC
>Ga0209972_10003136_pt1 | contig 13098 bp, 11 predicted proteins | sample NOAtaG_7_FD_187302 | JGI IMG/M metagenome (GOLD analysis project Ga0209972, IMG submission 187302) | Freshwater lake microbial communities from Lake Erie, under a cyanobacterial bloom - NOAA_Erie_Diel1S_2200h metaG (SPAdes) (version 2) | ecosystem: Environmental > Aquatic > Freshwater > Lake ...
ATGAGGGGGATAATCCCCAGGCCGTATAAACATCATCATTAAGCATTTCAGTGGCAGAAAGAAATAATGCACACAGTTTACATAGAGCTTACACACAGAAGAAAAGTTTATTTACATACAAATCATGCTACGGAGACGCGCCTGCCTGCCGGCAAGGCAGGTGCGTTGGCCTGGCGCTTCGTGCTAGGAGAGGTGGCTCGTGCGTTGTATCGAAGCGCCTTGATTTCTTTCCCGCCCGCACCGAACGGTACGTTCGGGCGGGTGTTACTTTTCTTCATCAAGGAAGAAAAGTAAGTGCTAAAAGTTTTGGTTCTTTTTTTTAAAAGAACACAGATGAAGTCCTCCCCCGCCGCTGAAGCGGCACCCCTCCAAAGGGGGATTGTCCCCAATAGCGGCAGCAACATTACGATTACGCAGTTCGATGGCTTTGGAAATTAGCAGCGCAGTTTAAAAAAACCGTGTCTCCGCCGCGGCGGAGTGTCTTGGTGGTTAAAAAAACTAAGCCTTAGTTATAAAAAAAACTCCGTGCCTTCGTGACGGAGCCTGTGGTGAGCTTGCCGAACCATGGCAAAAAAAATTAGCTGATTAGTTAGTGTTCTAGTTGAGGGGGGTGGAAACAAAAAAGACCCTATAAAGGGCCTTTTAAAAAAAATTAAAATAAAAATTACTTGATCCCCATCTTATCACCCTTCGATGAAAGCTTATAGATCAATGCAACCGAATAATGCGTGTAATTAGATTTTGTACCGCCTTTCATTACAAACTTTCCAAGCCCTTGTAAGTTCAAACCAAAGCCTTTGTAGATCCAAAAATTACAACCAATACCTAAATTGTTATTACCGGTACTTTTGTTCACAGCTAAACTGCGATACGTATATCCAAATCCTATGGTAAGGTATGGATCAAACCATCCGCGTTTATTTGTCCAATGACTCATCGCAAATCTTGAATTCACATCTGTTCCAATAAAGTTACCATCTTTATTGATGGTGATCTTATCCATAATGTTTCCGCTCTTGTATTGATTGTAAGATAACTCGGCAGAAAAACTCCAGCCCTTCATAAAATACATCTCCGCAGTTAAGCGTGTTGGAAACGGTAAATAATTCCACGACTTGGTATCAAAAGGAAAGGATGTTTCTTTACCTCCATCAACAACAATGTGGTTACTTAAACCAAATGTCCATGAGGTATGATTAATGTTAAACTTTTGTGCCTGTGTATTTTTAAATACCAGTAATGCTGCGGCCAAAAGAAATAATGATCTCAATTTCATAATATAATAATTAGCGTCTGCTTGTGTTACTTCCAACGAATTTATAGCGTTTACCTAATTTGCCCGGACGAGAACCACGTCCGCCTTCTAACTTATAGATCACACCAACAGAGTGATGAAGATAATTAGAGGTGCCTTCAAACATCGAGAATTTAGCTATCGATTGCATATTGAAACCTAGGTTTTCGAAGATCCAAATATTCCATCCTAAACCTGCATTGTAAGTGGTAGTAAATGATTTTGGTAAGCCGCTGCGAATGGCAAAACCAAAACCACCGGTTACGTATGGGTCAAACCAATTGGTTTGTCCTATCACTTCATTCAGATCATACTTCACATGAAAATCAGTAGAGAAGAAACTGCTCCAAGGCTGAGTAGCAACAGTGGGCTCTTTAATGTTGTTAATATACCTGCCCGATTTGTATTTTGTAAATGCAAATTCAGTTTGAAAGCTAATACCTGCTTGGTAATACCCATCAATGGTTAAACGTGTTGGGTAAGGCATAAAATTCCATGTCTTCGCCACATTAAATAAATTTCCAAACGGATCACCATCATCGTCCACTACGTGTCCGCTTAATCCAAATGTCCAAGGAGTTTTAGTGATCAAGCGTTTAAAGCCCCCACCTGTTGCAGTGCTTCTGTTGTTTGTTTTTGGTTTCATTTGCGCAAATGAATTTGAACACAAGGCAACCATTAAAATACAAGCAAAAAGTAATTTTATATTTTTCATAGAGTAAATAACAATTTAATTTTTTCAATATTTCACTCTGCTTCTCAAGTTCATCCTTCGACTACGCTCAGGATGACACGGTACAGGGTAATACAGAAACTTAGCTTTTTTACGAGCCTTACAATAATACAAAAAAGAGTGTAAACCGGCAAAAAAACGAGTGTATTCTTTTAACTTTCAACTTCTTAGTAACTAACTGATTATCAACATTTTTAATAAATATGTTAATAAGTGGTTCATTTACTGCTCATAAGCTGTTGATTTTGTGTGGATAGGCTGTTAATTGGAGGCGCCTCACCATACATTCAAAATTAACCACCAAGACACGGAGACACGGTTCTTTATTGGGAAATAGAGTAATGTTTCCTATGGCAATCGGGACTTGCTGTAAAAAATTAGCGTTAGTTTGATTATCCTCCCCCGCCGCTAACGCGGCACCCCCTCCAAAGGAGGGGGATAACCTCAAACAGTATAAACGTCAATACTAAACAGTTCGTTGACTGCAGCAAATTAAGCACACAGAAAATTTAAATGCACAAACAATATTTACATACAAATCATACTACGGAGACGCGTGCGGTGGGCGGGCGCTTCGTGTTAGGAGAGAGGCTTGTGCGGAGAATTGAAGCGCCTTGATTTTTTGGTTACTTTTTTATCAAGAAAAAAGTGACAAGAAAAAGTTTTGGTTCTTTTTTAAAAGAACACCCATAAACTCCGTGCCTCCGTGGCTAAAACAATGAAGCTAAACTTTTACACCGATGAGCAGAACGTCATCGACCTGTTCATGCGTGCCTTGCCAATCAGTAAGTGCTTTATCTAACACTTGTTTTTGCTCATTGATCGCATACTTACTTACTTCCAATAATAATTTACGGAAATTACCTACCATGAATTTTTTTCCTTTTGGTCCGCCAAACTGATCGGCATAACCATCACTAAATAAATATATGATATCGTCTTTTTGCAATTGCAATACGTGATTATCAAAATCTTTTTTCTCACCTATGAATGCGCCAATAGGGAATTTATTGGCAGGATGTTCTATCAATTCGCCCTTACGAATAATGTATAATGGATTATACGCCGCGGCATATTGTAATTCTAAAGTTCTCCTGTTAAACGAACACAAGGTCATGTCCATACCATCTTTTGTTTTATCGCCATCGGTATCGGCATGCAAGGTTTTCACCACCTGATCGCGCATTTTATTCAGCATTTCTCCGGGCTTTTTCAAATCGGTATTGGTTACAATATCCTTTAAAATATTATAACCTACCAAACTCATAAAAGCGCCCGGCACACCATGTCCTGTACAATCCACTGCCGAAAAATAAACCACATCATCCTTATGATCGAACCAATAAAAATCTCCACTTACAATATCCTTTGGTTTATACAACACAAACGATTGCGGCAACATGGCTTTGATAGAAGAATCGGGAGGTAAGATCGCTTCTTGAATTCGTTTAGCGTATAAGATACTATCGGTTACTTGCTTGTAAAGCACTTCTAACTCCGTATTCTTATGTTCGATCTCTTCTTTCTGACGAACAACTTCCTCGGTTCGCTCCTTCACTTTTTGTTCGAGACCTCTTTCATTCTCCGCTAAATTATCGCGCATCTTTATAAGTGAGTGTCCTAAATTATCATCTTCACTTAAAGGTGTATGAATAGCATCAAAATTTCCGGCTCCGGTTTCTTCGGCAAACTTAGTGGTTTGATGCATCGATTGTATGAGCTCATTTAAAGCATTACCCATCTCGCCAATTTCGTCGCCGCGCGAACGAATGCGTTCTTTTGGTAACATACCTCGGCCCATGGAGACCAACATTTTTTTAAGGGTTTTGATTGGGCGAGTGATCGATTGGGTTGTTAAGAGTGCAATTAATATTCCACCAATTACCAAGGTAATACCTAATAATTGAACAAACCTTTGTAAAAAGTTGAACGATTTGAACATATCTTCTTTTACATTTTCGGCGGCACTTTGTTTGATCAAAATAAGTGAATTCAATTCTTCGTATAAGGATTTTAAACTCGCTTGCGAATCTTCATAAGAGATACGTGCAATACTGGTTTTTAAAGCGTCTTGATAATCTTCCGAATTCACTAACTGACTAATAATATCTGCTTTATACAAACGAAAAATACTTTCGATGCGCAGAAATATGCCTTTGATCTTTTTCTTTTCATCAACACTCCAATCTTGCGATAAAGAATCGAGTTCTCTTTTTTGAGCAAAATATTCATCATCAACGATCTTTTGCAGATCCTCTCTAAAATCAATATCACTTACCGTAGAACTGTTGAACATCCATTGCGTGATGTCAGTTCCCGAACGTTGAATGATCAAATTAAGTTCTTTTAGTTCGGCTACACTTGGTGCAAGCTGACCAACCACCGTATCTGTTTTACTTTTACTATCCTTCAAAGTAACTACGGTTAATATAAAGGCTAAGGTTGTGAGTATAATTAACACCGCAAATCCCGCACCTATCTTTTTTCCAATGGTGAATTTAAATGCCATGTTAATTATTTTTGCTGATTATTCGAATCGTCCATTACCTGAATGTTGAGCTCTTTACATTTTTGCTCAAAGGCTAATATCTTAGCTTCATCCAATAACACACGGTAAACGTAATACAGCGCCAATACAGCTTTCCTGTGCTTGTTGTTTTGATTGTAAACCTTTAAGAAGAATTGCTCGGCCTGCTTGGCTAACTTCGCGGCATCATCTTGAATGATATCCACATCTTGAATGGAAGCTTCGCCGGCATCTATCTTTTCGATCAAGCTGGTGGCCTGATTCAAATACATCACGCCCATGTTCATGTTAGCAGAGGTATCAAGAGGATTCAATTCCAATACGCGCATTAAAGTTACCTTGGCAATTTCAAATGCTTTTACATTGCTCTTGTCCATGTTGAACTTATCCGAGAAGAGACTACCCGCCGCTAAATAATATTCAATGTCTCTATCTTTCAAGCTGGCCGTGCTATCCATCAATTTAAACGTTTCTCTGAATTTATTATAGGCCTTAGAACTTAATTCATAATTGTATTGTTCAAATAAGTAGGTCTTAGCCATCATGTGATAGGTCTTCCACATCGATGTAAGCATCTTTTCGTTTTGCGATTTATAATCAGCATCGGGATTCAGTTGAGATGAACGTACAATAGACTTCACGATGGTATCTCTTAAACTCGATTCGAGTAGATTTTTTTCGGTGAGTTTGTAGATCTCATAATACACATATCCACGAATGGTCCATGCCTCAAAACGTCTCATCGTTTCAGGATGCGTAACAACGCTATCGATGCACAGCTTGGCCAGCTCCGGATTTTTCGCAAAGTATAGCGATTGAGCTCTAACCAGTTTAGCTTCCTGTGCATTTAAAACCACACCACACAGCATAAAGCCTACAAGTAGCATTAGTTTTAAATATTTACACATCACTTTCATTTCTATTTTTTTATGATGAAGCGAACTTGTTCTGCTTCATCGTTTATTTAATCAACATTTATAGCTAAGGACTTAAAATCATCATTGGTCTTTAACCCGGCCTTTATGGCATTGTTCTTACTATACTCAAATTTTTGTTTACTATCTACAATAATGAAATTGATACTCGATCCACTCTTGGCACCGCCGGAATTTTCGGTGATCAATAAAATTCCTTTGTTCTTAGATTTTCCGCTCACATCATTGATCACTTTGCTTGCTTCGGGTAATAAGAACACCATGTTGGCGTTCACGTTTTTGTCGAATGCAGGCGTATTCTTTACTTCAATATCCTGACTTCCTACTTTTTTACGCTTTGCCAAAAGGTTAAGCTCATTGATAAGGTTGTCGTTCTTACCTACAATATAAATAATGAAGTTGCCTGTTTTTTTATTATTAGGCCACTCAAAGTATTTGGTGAAGTTATAAATGAAAACAGCCTTGATCTTTGCGTTAGTATCGTAGCTAGACGGATTGGGTTGCTGAAAACCAAAGGTTAAGGCTATAGCCAGAACGAGTAAATATTTGACCCTAAACAGCAGTACTAAAAAATGTTATTAACATACAAATATACACTATTGAGCCTAAAATACAAGGAATAAATTTTATACTTTTACATGAGTAACAATTCGCATTTTTGGCACAATTAAGTAAATACAAAGATCATTCCGATTCCCATCTGATTAACAATTTTTTGGAAACAGGTGATAATGTTTATGTAGGTGAACTCTATAAAAGGTATGGTCATTTAGTGCTGGGTTTGTGCATTAAGTATCAAAAAGACAAAGACGAAGCGGAAGATGCGGTAATGACCATTTTCGGTCAATTACTAAATGATCTAAAAAAGCATAAAGTAGAATATTTTAAGAGCTGGTTATATACGTATAGCAAGAATTATTGCCTCATGCAACTCCGTAAAAAGCAGAACCAGCTTAAGAAAGAGCTCGATGTAAAAGAAAATGAGATTTTTCTTATGGATTATAACAACATTGAGCATCTCAATAAAAAGGAACAGCAAATTAGCTTGATGCAAAGTGCCTTGAACGAACTAAATAAAGAACAAAAAGAGTGTTTGGAATTGTTTTACCTCAATAATAAATCGTACACCGAAATTGTAACGATAACCGGGTATAACAATAACGAAGTAAAAAGCCATATACAAAATGGCAAACGGAATTTAAAAATTAAAATGGAAGCACTACAAAATGGGCAAGCCAGTAGATAATAAACATACTAAGAACCTGGACGAGCTCCTGAAGCATCTTAATGATCCTTCAAACGAGCTGGATGCCTTTGAACAAGAGGCCCTGGAAGGATTTGCCACACTTGAAACACCGCAAGAGGCGATGGAGATGAAACAGCGTTTGGATGAACGTATGGAAGAAAAGCTTTCGGAAAAGAGAAGGCCATTATTTATTTATTGGTCGGCCGCCGCCGGTGTAGCTTTGATCATTGGACTCATCTTCTTATTGCAAACCAATAATGATCTGAAGCAAGAAGGTTTAGCTGATAATTCAGTACTCAAGGAAAATAAATTAGAAAGTTCGGAAAGCAACCCGCCTCCTCCACCTGCTGAATTAAAACAGGTTGTTACAAAAACAACAGATGCCGAAAATGCACAAGGTTCTAAGAGTGAGTCCATGAATTATAAAAATGGTCCTGCACAACGAAGCAGTGTGAACGAAGAAGTAGCAAGTAGCACAGCCGCAGGAGAAGTTGCCTTAGATGATATTAAAACTGTGCCGGGTAACGAAAGCGAAAAAGACAGACGCGACGAAAAACCTGCGGATGATATGGCTGCCAATAAAGGAAATAGTGATGCACAAGTGCCGGCAAGCGCCTCAGGTGCAGGTTTTGGCGACGCTAATAAAAACAAAGCCAAAGAAGATGCCGCTAAGGATGAAGATAAGGCCACAAATTATTTTTCGCGCAAAATAAAAAAAGAAAAAAGTGCGGAGCAGCCTGTTGCTATACCTAAAAAAGTTGGAAGTGAAATTGAAGGCACCTACGAAAAGAGCACCATTCAAGGCGCAAGCTTAAGTATTAAAGAAAGTGAGCTTAACGATAAAATAAATAAGTTCATGAGTGATAAGGATTATAAGAAATCGTTTGTATGTACCTTAACTATTAACAGCGATGATAAAGTGGAAAGTATTGTATTTAAAGATCCAAGTCTATTCCATAAATCCGAACAAAAAGAGATCACAGAATTCTTTAAGAAACAAAAGTGTTTCAAGAACCATGAGTTCTCGGTGTATTCTACTTACACGGTGAATTATAAGGCTCAGTAATTCCAATATTTTTTTGCCACGGAGGCACGGAGACGCGGAGTTTTTTAAAACTAACCGCATAATATTTTTACCACCAAGACACCAAGACACGGTTTTTTTTGTTCCCATCCCCCTCTGGAGAGCCTGTACTGAGCTTGTCGAAGTAGGGTGCCGCTTCAGTGGCGGGGGAGGATAATCAACGACTCGCTTTTTTTAACCACCAAGGCACCAAGACACGGTTTTAAAAAATCAATTGGTTTAGTTTCCTGTTGTAACTAATACATAATCGTTATGTTCGCGCAGCAATGGGTAGCAATCCCCCTCTTTGAGAGCCTGTACTGAGCTTGTCGAAGTAGGGTGCCGCTTCAGCGGCGGGGGAGGATAATCAACGACTCACTTTTTTTTACCACCAAGACACCAAGACACGGTTTTTTTGAATAGCTTAAAGCTGTACACTATCATGACCTGCAAAATCTTTACCGTAAACTCAAATGTACTGCTGCGCCCGGGACTGAGGTGATAGCCCAACGAAGTAAAGCATTAATGCCGCAACGTGGCGGAGGCTTTTGTCCCGCAGGGCAAAAGACCCCGCACACGTTAGCGAGGAATTGTGCGGTGGCGCGGCATTTATGCTTTACGAGTTGGCTAAAACCGAAGGCCCGATAAGGCGCCCAAATAATAAAAATGATTCAAAAAACTATTTGAGAGACACCCATTAATTAGTTAAATTTACACGACCTATGAGTAACGTTATTTCACTTTTACCTGAAAATGTAGCAAATCAAATTGCTGCAGGCGAAGTTGTACAAAGGCCCGCCAGTGTGGTAAAAGAATTACTCGAAAATGCTATTGATGCGGGAGCATCGCACATCAAACTCATCATTAAAGACGCAGGTAAATCACTTATTCAAGTCATTGATAATGGCAATGGCATGAGTCCGTTTGATGCGCGCCTTGCTTTTGAACGTCACGCCACATCCAAAATAAAAAGTGCTGATGATCTTTTTAATTTGCATACCAAAGGTTTTAGAGGAGAAGCCTTAGCGAGTATTGCCGCCGTTGCGCAAGTAGAATTAAAAACAAAACAAGCTGATGATGAAGTTGGGCAGCACATCATCATTGAAGGCGGAAATTTTATAGAGCAAACCAATTGTCAATGTGCCACAGGCGCTACGTTTACCATTAAGAATTTATTTTACAATATTCCGGCGCGTCGTAATTTTTTAAAGGATGACAGCACTGAATTAAAACACATCATCACCGAATTTGAACGTGTGGCATTGCCGCATCACAACATACATTTTACTTTACACAGCAACAACAACGAAATTTACAACCTCCCTCCTGCTCCATTGATGCAGCGCATTATGGGATTGTTTGGAAATTATTTCAATCAACGCTTAGTGGCGGTGGATGAAGAAACGGCCTATGTAAAAATTAGCGGCTATTGCGGTAAACCTGATATTGCGCGTAAATCAAAAAAGGATCAATACTTTTTTATCAATAACCGTTTTGTGCGCAGTCCGTATTTAAGCACTGCGGTTTACCAAGCGTATAAGGATCTGATCTCGATGGATTCGCATCCGGTGTGGTTCTTGTTCTTGGATATAGATCCAAAACAAATTGATGTGAATATACATCCCACCAAAACGGAAATAAAATTCATTGATGAGCGCACGGTGTTTGTTACCTTGTTAAGTGTGATCAAGCGCGCTTTAGGTAAAGCGAATTTAGGTCCTTCTATTGATTTTGATACAGAATCCATCACACAAGATCATTATTCAAAAGAACGCGTTCCTGTTCAGCCGCAAATAAGTTACAATCAGGATTACAATCCTTTTAAGAGTTCGGCAGGCAGCGGTTCATCTTACAAAGAAGAAAATAACGTAAAGCATTGGGAAAGTTTATTTGAAGGCTTTAAAACAAACACTATAACGGTTGAGCCTGATGAACAGAAGAATCAGGAGGTATTAGAAAATATTCAACGCGAAGCCATTGCTTACAAAGCGTTTCAATTGTTCAACAAATATATAGTTTGTAATATGTCGGATGGTGTTTTGATAATTGACCAACAACGAGCGCACGAACGTATTTTGTACGAACATTATTTTAAAACCAAAGAGCAATCGCCCCTACCAAGCCAGCAAATATTATTTCCTGAGCAAATTGAATTAAGCGCTAAGGATTTTGAATTGATAAACTCACTTTTACCGGAGTTTAAAATATTAGGATTCGACATAGAGATCTTTGGTAAAAACAGCATTGTAGTGAACGGCGCGCCCAGCGATCTGGAGAACGCCAATGTGGCTCATACCATTGAGAACATTATTGAATCGTACAAACTAAACACCATCGATTCGAAAATAGATATGCATGATAACATCTGCAGAGCCATGGCGAAGAATACCTCCATCAAGCAAGGAAAAGTTTTGGATGAGAATGAAATGCAATTGATCATTCATCATTTGATGCATTGCGAAGGACCAAACTACACAGCCGATGGCAAAACAATATTCATGAATGTTGAAAAAGACAGTATTGATAAGCACTTTAGAAATAAATGAGTTATAACGATCCATACAGACCAAGCGGCTTTGGTTACTTGCCGGTAGTTACAAAGAATATATTGATCATTAATATACTGTTCTTTGTGCTCACCATGCTCTTGCAGCAAACACAACACCTTGATCTAACAAAATACCTTGGCCTACATTATTTTTTAGCGCCCGATTTTCGTCCACATCAATTCATTACTTACTTATTTATGCATGGTGGCCTCTCGCACATTTTATTCAATATGTTGGGGGTTTATATTTTTGGTCAGGTTTTAGAACAAGTGTGGGGACCAAAACGTTTTTTGATCTTTTATATCCTTACAGGCCTTGGCGCGGCACTGGCGCAATATGTGATCATACATTTATCCATTGGCGATTTTGTTGGTCAATTAGAAGCAGTGCAAAGCAACCTAACCCTTGACACCTTCACCAGCTTTGTGAACTCCGATGAGTTTCAGCATAAATTGTATCAAACAGATGGGGATTTTAGCTACATGAATAATTTTAATCAAGTTGTAAGAGACAGCCCGGCAAGAGCATTAAGTTTAGCCTCGCAATACTTAATTGATTTTAAAAATTCATTTCTAAATTCAAATGTGATCATTGGCGCATCGGGTTCTTTGTTTGGATTACTAGGCGCTTTTGGAATGCTTTTCCCCAACCGTTTACTCTACCTATACTTTTTTATTCCCGTTAAGGCTAAGTGGCTTGTAATTGGTTATGGTGCTTTAGAATTATTCTCGGGACTAACCAACAGAGCCGGTGATAATGTAGCGCATTTTGCACATTTAGGTGGTTTATTTGTAGGGATCATCTTAATACTTATTTGGCGACGCGATCGCACACACTTTTATTGATCATGAGCACAGTTCTTTCACGCTTAAAAAATAGCTTTCAGCAACAGGGCACCATGGTGCAGATCATCATTGTGAACATTGCTGTGTTTTTAACCGTGAACGTGGTGGGAAATCTTTCCCACTTGGATCTGGCGCCGTATTTAGCCATTCCACTTAATGGCGAAGAATTCATTTACAAATTCTGGACACTCTTTACCTACATGTTCACGCACGAAGGATTGGCTCACATCTTTTGGAATTTAGTATCGTTTTACTTTTATACCCAGATATTTTATCTTTTACTGGGCGAAAAAAAACTACTCTATGTTTACGTGATGAGTGGAATTTGCGGAGGCGCTTTGGTGTTGCTTCTGGGTATTTTGTTTCCGGCTTCGTTTTCCAATAGTATTTTGTTAGGTGCCTCGGCCGCTGTATTGGGCGTTGGAGGTGTTATGCTTATTTACGCGCCAAACTACCGCGTGTTCTTATTTGGATTGATAGAACTCCCTTATAAATACATTTACCTTATATTTTTTTCACTAAGCACCATCATCGATCTTTCGGTGAACACTGGCGGAAAGATCTCGCATATCGGCGGCGCATTATTTGGCATACTGTATGGCTATCAATTAAAACGCGGCGTTGATCTGTTTGATCTTGCGTTTTTAAAACGTAAAAAGAACAAATTAAAAATAGTGAGTCATAATCCTCCAAAAACTAAACAAGCCAAAATTAGCGACGAGGAAGCCACCATGAATGCCTTGTTGGATAAGATCAGTAAAAGCGGTTACGATAGTTTAACCAAGACAGAGAAGGATCTTTTATTCAAGTTGTCGCAGAAGAAGTAGTAAGAACCGATATGTCACCCCTAACGCTTGCGCTAAAGCTTCAGCGATGACGCAACGGAGTTCTGTTCACCTTTGCGCATTTCACCCTTTCGGGATCACCAATATGTCGCTCCTACGGAGCTAGAAATTTCTACATCACATTTTTTCATCTTGAATTAACCAAACAAATAGTCCCGTAGGGACGGCATGTTGATAGAAACGTTATTAATACAATTTTAAAAAGCCCCGTAGGGGCGACATGTTGGTTCAGGAAAGCTACAAGGCCGAGAAAGATCTTTTATTCAAGTTGTCTCAGAAGAAGTAGTACTCTTTGTTACTTAGAGTGAGTCGCGCCTGTTCCGTGAAAGAATTGTATCGAGAAGTGAATTAGTCTTATTTACCCGAATCCTGTCAGTTCGAGTGTCGCTGCCTGTCTCTTGCAGCGATGTATCGAGAAGTGAATTAGTCTTATTTACACGAATCCTGTCAGTTCGAGTGTCGCTGCCTGTCTCTTGCAGCGATGTATCGAGAACTGCTTTAAAACTTAATTACGCGGCTATTGGATTAGGCTGCCCAAGCATCTTAAGTTCTTTAGCGTGAAGCATTATAGCTTTTCTAAAAGTTGGGATCTCCATATACATCACGTTAAATTCCTTAGCCGTTGCCTTTACTATCTTAGAAACTTCTCTATAGTGCACATGACAGATCATAGGGAATAAATGATGTTCGATCTGATAATTCAAACCACCAACGAACCAACTTAAAATACGATTATTACGCGCAAAATTTGCAGTGGTCTTTAATTGGTGAATAGCCCAATCATCTTCCATTTTACCTTCTTTATCGGGCATTGGAAAACTCATCTCCGGAACAACATGTGCCAATTGAAAAACAACCGAAATAATAACACCGCACACTAAATGCATGGTAACATAGCCAATGGCAATTACCCACCAAGCTGCATCAATAAACACTAATGGAGCCACCATGATAAATAGGTAATAACCGATCTTTGCTAATACCAACTTTCCAATTTCTTGCTTGTAAGAAGTATTCTTTGTTTTTAGCAAGCCCATCTCTTCGTAACGCTTAAGTTGTTT
>Ga0209972_10003138_pt1 | contig 13098 bp, 11 predicted proteins | sample NOAtaG_7_FD_187302 | JGI IMG/M metagenome (GOLD analysis project Ga0209972, IMG submission 187302) | Freshwater lake microbial communities from Lake Erie, under a cyanobacterial bloom - NOAA_Erie_Diel1S_2200h metaG (SPAdes) (version 2) | ecosystem: Environmental > Aquatic > Freshwater > Lake ...
GGCCGATGCGAACGCCAGACCGGCCGGATCCGCGGGCCCTCCGAGGCTGCCGCGCACGAGCACGGGGAGATCGTCGAGCGGCTCCGCGACCGTGCCCGCGGTGATCGTGATCGGGACCCTCACCCCGCAGGCCGGATCGAGCCAGCCCGCAGGCGGCGTGAAGCATCCCGAGACGTCGAGCGTGCAGTCGCGGCCGCAGGCCAGTGTCCCGAGCGTGAAGCCCTCGCTCGCGCAGGTCGCGCCACCGAGATCGTCGCCCTCGCAGGCCTCGTCCGGGCCGCGGAGGCCATCGCCGCAGGTGCTCCGCGGGCCATCGTCGGTCCGCGTCGCGTCGCTCGCGTCGACCGAACCGTCGAGCCCGGCGTCGATGCGCGGCATGCCCTCGACGAGCGGCGAGCGGACGAGCGTGCAGCCGGCCCCGCCCAGCGCGGCGAGCAGCGAGAGGATCACGCGCACGTGCGCGGTCGAGAGCGGCGAGGGCATCCGGGACCGGTCCGAGCGTAGCGCCTCCCGGTGCGCCCGGGCGACGCGATCCGGCCCGCTCCCGGCTGCGCCGCCTTCGTCACGTGCACCGCGCCGCGCCCAGCGTCAGCCTCGGGCATGCGCATCGCCATCTCCTCGTGGGCCGTTCTCTTCCTCATCGGCTGTCCTTCTTCGCCGGAGCCCGACGCGGGGCGCGATGCACCCGTCGCCGACGCGCCGATCGGCGATGGGGGTGCAGACGCGCCGGCTGCGGACGGCGGCGCCGATGCGCCGAGCGCGGACGTCGGCTGCACGCTCGCGCTCGCCGGGATCGAAGAGAACCTGCCCGGGCTGCTCTTCACCAGCGAGAGCGACTACCCCCTCACGCTCGAGGTGTTTCCGGGCGAGGGCGCGGCGCTGCCGACCCCGGCCGACGTCGCCCGCCTCGCCGGCGCGCCTCCGGCCGCGCGCACCGAGACCCGCGACGTCGCGACCTTCTGGCCGCGCGTGCTCGTCGATCCAACCCGCACGCCTCCGGTCCCCGAGACCCGTCCGGCGATGCTCCAGGGCGCGGTCGAGGCGGCGCTGACCGATCTCGCCTTCGTCCGCGTCATCGATCCCGCCAACCCGGTGCAGGTCCGGGTCTTCCTCGTCGGCCGCGCCTGCGGCAGCCTGGTCTGGCTCGCCTCGACCTCGATCGAGACTTGAGCCAGGCCTCCGGCATGAGCCGGTCCGGACCCACCCCACCTGCGATCGTCCTCGACCTGAAGCACATCGGCCGGCTCGGCCTGGCCCAGCACCTCTTCGCGCGGCTCTTCCCCGAGCGGGGGCTCGACCTCGCGCGCCTCGCCAAGGAGCGCCGCGACGCGGCACGCGCCGAGCTCTGGTTCGGGGCCGAGGGCACCGGCTTGCGGGTCGAGCGGGTGACCTCGATGCAGTGGAGCCGCGACGGCGAGTACCCGGTCGAGAGCGACGTCCTGCTCGAGGCGGGCGCCCCGCACGAGGCCCGCTGGTTTCGCCTCCGGCAAGACGCGACCGACGCGCTCACCCACATCGAGGTCGGGCTCGAGGACCCCTCGCTCGCCGCCGCGATCCGGGACGAGATCTTCCGGAAGTTCCTCGGCACCAGCGAGGTGCGCTTCGCCGCGCTCCTGCTGCTCCAGGGACTGAGGGGGCTCCAGCAGGATGTCTTCGGGACCCCGCCCGCTTCGCTCGAACGTGTTCGTTTGCCTCTGCACGTGCTCGATGCGGTGCCCGGCGCGCCGCACGATCCCCCGCTCGCCGAGGCGCTCCCACGGCTCGACGCCGCCGCCGCCGACGGCGCTCCGCGCGCGCACCTCGTCGCGGCCGTGCTGCTCGCACGGAGCGGGGCGAGCGAGGCCGCCCTCGCGCGGCTCGACGCGCTCCTCGCCGCGCATCCCGGCGAGCCCGATGCCGCGGGCCTCCGCGCACGGCTGCTCGCGGCGGGTGCGCGGAAGGACCCATCCGCACTCCCCGCAGCGCGCGCGGCCGCCGAGGCCCTCGACGTGACCGATGCCCGCGACTACGTCCTGCGCGCGGTGACGCTCGTCGCGCTCGGCGCGCAGGAGGCGGCCCTCGCGCAGCTCGACGCGGGCGCGCCGCGCGAGCTCGGAGGGGTCGCTGCGATCGCCGGCGCGGTCCTCGCGGGCCGGCTCGGCGACGAGGCGGGGGCACGCCGACGCGCGGCGGCGCTCATCGCCCGCGACCCCACGCTTGCGCGCGTCCATGCCCAGCGCGCTCCGCAGCTGCTCGTCCATCCACTGCTCGCCCGCATCGACACCTTCGAGGCGTGGCAGCGACTCTACGCCGCCGTGACGCGCCCGAGCTGACCGCGGCCGAGCCGAGATCGGTCACCCAGCGCGCGGCGCGGCGCCTTCACGCGCCCCGGACCGGGTGGTCGCGCCGCCAGCTCTGGACCCGGAGGAAGAAGAGCTCGCTGAAGCGCTCGACCTCGTGCGCGGGGAAGAGCGCGGCGGTCTTCTGCCGCACCGCCTCCATGCACTCCTTCGTGCCGAAGAACTCCCAGGCGACCTCGTCGAGGTGCTTCAGGTGCGTGGCGCAGAACTCCTCGAAGCGCGCGGCCTCGAGGCGCTCCTCGGCGATCTTCGCGTAGGCATCGAGGCGCTCGCCCGCGGTCATGCCCGGGGTCTCGGCGATGCGGTAGTAGGGATCCCAGTCCAGCGTCTTCTTCATCTTGCGGCCGGTCGCGGCGCAGAAGATCGACCACTTCAGGTAGGCCATCACGAGCCAGGGGAAGTGGTAGTGCAGGCTCGTCACCTGCGAGTCGGGACAGGGGTTGGCGTAGTCGATCGGGTACCAGACGCCGTCGCGGCGCAGCGCCTCGCAGCTGTTGAACTCCCAGCCGAAGAAGGTGTTGATGGTGAGCGTCACCTTGCGGAGGTGCTCTTCCTCGGCGGCGGAGATGAAGTTCTTCTCCATCGTGTAGCGGTCGTGCAGCGGCTGCTCCGCGTCGTAGAGCACGCAGCGGGTCTGTGGCCCGAAGCCGATGCAGCGCACGAAGCGGTCGAAGCCCTTCACCGCGGCCTGCACGTGCATCACGCCCTTGCCGCTCTCGTCGTAGGCCTTCTTCAGCCCCTTCTCGTCGTCGGCCTTCACCACGCCGCGCCAGCCGCCGCCGTCGTAGGGCTTGAGGAAGACCGGATAGCCGAGCGAGCGGCCGATGCTGCCGAGGTCGAAGAGCTTGGCGTACTTCGTCAGCGTCGGCTTCAGGTCGGGGTTGCCGTCCTCGTAGCTCTTGGGCGGCACCATCCAGGTGTCGGGGATGGAGAGGCCGAGCTTCATCATCGCCGCGTAGGACGTGTGCTTCTCCATGGACTGCACCGCCCACGGATTGTTGAACACGTAGAGATCGTTCATCACGACCGCCTTTTTGATCCACTCGCGGCTCGTGTGATACCAGTGGGTCAACCGGTCGATCACCAGGTCGTACTTCACCGGCTGGCGCAGATCGAAGGGCTCGATCGAGACGCGCTCGACCTCGAAGCGCACCGTGTCGCCGCCGATCGGCAGGCGCAGGTCCGCGCGGCGCAGGATGTGCTCGTAGCAAGCGGGCCAGCAGATGTCCGCGCCGAGGGAGAGTCCGATCCGTTTCGTGATCTCAGCCATGCTCGCCTTCCTCGCCCGCGCCCGGGCTCATTCGTAGATCATCATGAGGGGACCGGGGAAGAGCCAGCTCATCCCTTCGCGCATGCGGTCCCGCCAGTTCTCCCAGTTGTGGCCGTCGCGCGCCTCGACGAAGCGCACCTGCATCCCGGTCTCCTGCAGCAGCGGGACGAGCGAGCGGTTCTCGTAGATGAGCGACTCGTAGACGCCGCAGCTCATGAAGATCCGCTCGGCGACCGCCACCGGCTTCTCGCGGTAGCGGTTCACGAACTCCACGACGCGGTCGAAGAGGGGCCCGCGCCGGTTCCGCCGGCCGATGTCGGTGAAGGCGAAGGAGCCCGATTGCAGGAGCAGGCGCCCGTAGAAGCCGGGGTAGCGGCAGGCGGTCGAGAGCGAGGCCACGCCGCCGAAGCTCGCGCCCATCAGGCAGCGCGCCGAGGGGCGATCGAGCAGCGGCAGCCGCCGGTTCAGGTCCGGGATCAGCTCCTCGGTGAGGAAGCGCGCGTGCCGCTCGTCGTCGGCGTACTCGCGCAGGCGATCGGGCGAGTCCACGAAGGCGACGATGCAGTCGGGGATCTCCAGGCGGTGGATGAGGTTGTCGAGGATGTTCTTCATCCCCGTGTACTTCAGGTAGTCGCTGCCGTCGTGGACGACGAGGAGCGGGTAGAGCCGGCTCTTGCGGAAGCGTGCCGGCAGGTAGATGTGCCCGTGGCGCGGCCCGCCGAGCGCTCGGCTGTGGAAGGTGATGGGCTCGAGCAGGCCGGAGCGCGAGAGCGGGTCGTGGTGGCTCCACGAAGGCACCGCGTAGCCCTCGCCGTGCACGACCGAGTTGGCGCCGAAAGGATCGCGCGCGCGGTTCGGGTTGAGCGGATCCTCGATCCACTGGCTGCCGCCGCCGCGGTGGATCTCCAGCTTGTACTCGACCCGCGACTTCGGCGGGATCTCGAGCACGAGGTAGAAGAGGTCGGTGCCCGGCAGGCGGCTCAGCTCGGTCGAGCTCTCGAGGCCGAAGACCCAGTGCCGGAGCGAGACGCCGTCGGCCTCGCCGCGCCAGACGAAGGTGACGCTCGAGCCCTCGACGAGGGGGAAGCTCCGGCCGGTGAGGAAGGCGTCGACCGCCTCCTTGCTCGGCGCCTTCTCGAGCGCGCGGATCGCGATGGGACCGGAGCTCATCCGCCGAGCGCCTCCACGCGTCCGTCCGCGTGCAGCCGCTGCACCCGGAAGGGCCGCCGCAAGACGCCCGACTCCCAGGTGATGTGCGCGCCGCCGGTGAGGGTCACCAGGGTCCGCGGGGCAAAGCGCCGGGTCAGCAGCGCGATGCGCGCGGGGTCTTCGAGGCGCAGGCGCATCTCCGGGCTCGGGAAGGGCAGGACGCCGCGGGCGAGCCCGAGGCCGCGGTCGAGCACCTCGGCCGCGCCCGGGCCCTGCGGCGGGCTGTCGTGGAAGAGCACCACCACCTCGGAGATGACCATCGCCCCCGCCGACCAGGCCAAGAGCGGCTTCTGCGTGAGCAGCTCGCCGAGCCCGAAGAGCTCGAGCCGATTCAGCAGCGTCGCGACGTGGCCGCCGGCGATGCAGATGGCGTCCATCGAGTCGATCAGGCGGGTCAATTCCTTTCGGTGCTCGAGCACCGCGGCGCGGCGCAGCGGCACGACCCGGGCGTCGTACTCTTCGTGGATCCGCGCACACTGCTCGATGTGGTAGGCGTCGAGCTGGCGGATCGCCTCGATCGATGCGGTGCGCTCGGCCTCGAGGATCTCGTCCGGGGCCTTGCGGGCCTGGATGACGTGCGCCGCTTCGAGCTCGTGCTCGAGCCGGATCCGGTAGAAGTCCTGCTTGTGCCGCAGGAGCTCCTGCCGGCGCTTGTGCTCGCCGTGCAGCTCGCGGTCGCGCCGCCACACGTCCTCGGCGCGCTCGTAGATCTTCAGGTTCGTCGTTCGCTCGGCGAGGTGCGCGTGCAGGTCGGCGTCCTCGCCCTCGCGCTCCTGCCAGCCGGCGGTGATGGTGCCGAAGCGGGCCTTGCCCAGGCTCAGGCCGATCGCTGCGACCGCATCGGCCAGGGTCGGCTCGAAACGCTGCGGACCGAGCAGGACGATGGGAGGCTTGCGGGACGCGGCCGGGCGCGAGGCGCGTGCGGGCGGGGGCCTGGTGGCGGGCGGGGCCATCGACGTTGGGCGCGGGACGCTATCACGTTCGCCCTCGGCCCTGCGCGCGAAACGACGCAGCCCCTCGGTCCGGTGTACCGTCGACGCGATGTCGAGCGTCTTCTCCCCGTTCACCCTCGGCCGGCTCGTCTTGCCGAGCCGTGTGATCAAGACCGCGACCTACGAGGGGATGGCCACGGACGGAGCGCCCTCCGAGGTGCTGAAGCGGCACCACGTCGAGCTCGCCGAGGGCGGGGTGGGGATGACGACGGTGGCCTACGCGAGCGTCTCGCCCGAGGGGCGCACCTTCGCCGAGCAGATGGTGATGCGGCCGGAGAACGTCGCGCCGCTCCAGGCCCTCACCGACGCGGTGCACGCGGCGGGCGCGGCGGCGATGCTGCAGCTCGGGCACGCCGGCGGCTTCAGCAAGAACACCGAGCTCGGGGTGCGCGGCCCGGCCGGGCCGAGCCTCGGCTTCAACGCGTACGGCGCGCTCTCGGGGATGCCGGTCGCGCGGGCGATGAACGAGGACGAGCTGCGCCGCACGAAGGACGACTTCGTGCGGGCGGCGCGGCTGTCCTTCGAGGCGGGCTTCGACGCGATCGAGCTGCACCTCGGCCACGGCTACCTCCTCAGCCAGTTCCTCAGCCCGCACCGCAACCGCCGCGCCGATCGCTACGGCGGCGCGCTCGAGGGCCGCATGCGCTACCCGCTCGAGGTCGTGCGCGCGGTGCGCGCAGCGCTCGGCCCCGAGGCGCCGATCGTCGTCAAGACGAACCTCGAAGACGGGGTGAAGGGCGGCCTCGGCGTCGAGGAGTGCATCGAGGTCTGCCGCGCGCTCGAGGCCGAGGGCGTGAGCGCCGTGGTCCTCTCGGGCGGTCTCGTCTCGCACAGCGCGTTCCATCTGCTCCGCGGCGGCCGTCCCCTCGCTTCCATGATCGAGGTCGAGAAGAGCGCGGTGCAGAAGCTCGCGCTGCGTCTCTTCGGGCCGGTCTTCGTGCCGGTCGTGCCCTACGCGCCCACGTTCTTCTTGCCGCTCGCGCGTCAGGTGCGGTCCGCGGTGAAGCTGCCCCTCGTCTACGTGGGCGGGGCGTGCTCGCTCGCCGAGCTCGAGGGCCTCTGCGACGAGGGCTTCGAGCTCGTCGCGATGGGCCGCGCGCTGCTCCGCGAGCCCGACCTCTTGCGCCGCTACGCCCGCGGCGAGGCGCAAGAGGCGCGCTGCACGCACTGCAACGAGTGTGTCGCGGAGATGGACCGCCCGGGCGGCGTGGCCTGCCGCGAGGAGCCCTGGCAGCTCGCGCGCCGCGCGCAGGAGGTCGCCGAGAGGAAGCACCTCGTCGTCTGCCGCTGAACCGCGGTTCACTCCGCGGGCAGCGCCGGCAGCGTCACGTTCGGGCCGAGCGCCTCGGTGATCTCGCGAAAGCGCAGCCGGCGCAGCGTCGCGTCGGGCAGGTCGGCGAGCAGCGCGATGCGGATGTCCTCGGGCGCGTCCCGGCGCCGCTCCCAGTGATCGTTCCAGGTGAAGAGCGGCACCCCGGCGATCTCGGTGATGCGCACCTCTCCGTCCTCGAGCGCGGCGTCGATGGTCAGCCACACGCCGTCGCGGGCCTCGGGCAGCCAGGTCGCGATGTTCGCGTCGCGGGGCGCCCGCCGGCCGGGGTGGTAGAGGTAGCCCTGGTTCGAGACGAGGTTGCCGAGCGAGTAGGCACAGACCGCCTCGCCGCGGGGCGAGGGGAGCCGCTCGACCTCCTGCAGCACGTGGGGGCCGTGGCCGAGGATCACGTCGGCGCCGTGCTCGACGAGCCAGCGGGCCCGCGTGCGCTGGCTCGGCTGCGGCGTCATGCGGAAGTCGTGGCTCCAGTGGACCGAGACCACGACGAGCTCCGCCTCGGCCCGCGCGGCGGTGAGGGCGGCCTCGAGCGGCCCGTCCTCTTCCCAGCGGGCGACCACCGTGGAGACCCCGAGCGGTCCGGGCCCGCCGTTGACGCGGTCGGTGACGGCGAGGAAGGCGACCCGCACGCCGCCCGGGGCGGTCACGAAGCGCGGCGCGAACGCGGCCTCGAGCGTCGGCCCGCCGCCGACCGCGACGAGCCCCGCGCCCTCGAGCGCCTCGATCGTCCGCCCGGCGCCGACCGAGAACTGGTCCCAGGCGTGGTTGTTCGCGACCGAGGCGACGTCGATGCCGATCGCGGCCATCACCGCCGCGGCCTCGGGCGGCGCGCCGAGGATCGGGGGCGAGCCGCTCGAGACCGGGCGCTCCTCGGAGAGCGGCGTCTCGAGGTTCAGGAAGGCGATCTCGTCGGGCCGCACCGTGCGGCGCAGCGCGCCGAGCACATGCTCGAAGCCGCCGTGGGCCCGGGCCGAGCTCACCACCCGGATGTGGGCGAGGAAGTCGCCGCTGCCCCCGAGGCGGACGATCCGCGGGCCGGGCGGCGCGGGCTCCGCGGGCGCCTCGAGGCCGGCTTCCGGTGCGCTCGCAGCGCCGCCGCTCTCCCCGGGGGAAGGCGCGATGGGCTCGTCGGCCCGCGCCGCCACGGGCACGACCTCGGCCGCGGCGGCAGCGGTCTCGTCCTCGGGAGGTGCCGCGCCGAGCTCCGCCGGCCGGCTGCCTCCACACGCGGCAGCGATCAGCCCCGCTGCCAGCGCCGCCGACCAACGCACGGACCGGCTCAGCGCGGGGGCCCGAGGCGGACGGGCAGACGCGGACCCGTCGGCGCGGGCGCCGGTGCGGCCACCGGGGCGCGCCGGTGAAGAACGCGCGGCGGCGCCGGCGGCACCTCGGTGTCGAAGGGCCGGTCGAAGACGAAGATCTCGTCGTGATCCGGGAACGTGAAGGGCATCGTCGGATCCGTCGGCCGCAGCATCGGCGCGACCGTGGCGGTGGCGAGCTGGACGGAGAACGCGGTGTTCGGGGCCATGTCGATGGCGACGTGCGCGACGCCGCTGCGGTCGGTGCGCGCCACCTCGCGCCCGTCGAGCATCACCGGGATCCCCTCGCGCGGCCCCTCGCCTCCAGCGCGCACGATGACGACGCCGCGGCGCGATGCGGGCCGGCAGGTGATGGAGACCTGCAGCGCCGCCGCCGCGCCGGTCGCGAGATCGATGACGCGGCGGAGGATGAGGGGCGAGATCGGCTCGGGCGGGCGATGGCCCTCGGGGCAGGTCGCCCCGATCACGACCGAGGAACCCTCCGCGCCGGAGAGCTCGACCCGCAGCGAGCCGTCCGCTCCGGTGACGCCGGCCGGCGCGCCGTTCGCGGTGAGCTGCACGCCCGCGAGCGGAGTTCCCGGATCGGAGCTCGCCGCGAACGTGACCGGAAAGGTCGGCGGCGGCGGCGGCTCCTCGCAGGCCGCGAGCGCGATCACGAGCAGGGCAGGCAGCGGGCGACGCATCAGAGGCCTCCAGGAGTGCAGGTTCGTCCGTCGGGGGTCAGGCCGTTCACGCAGCTCGCCGCGGTGATTCGCCGCTCGAGGAGCTGGACCATCATGCGGTACTCGGGGCGCTCGGGGTGGGCCGCCGCGAGACTGCGGTACAGCGTGAGCGCTTCGTCGTGCCGACCGGCGATCGCGAGGTCCGCGGCCCGGCGGTCGTCGGTCGGTCCGAGGGTGGGATCGGCAGCGGGAGCCGCTCCCGCGGCGACGGCGGGCTCCGCCGCGACGGGCGGCGCGGGCACCGGCGTCGGGGTCGGGAGGGCGGCCGAAGGGATCGGCGCCGGAGCAGGGGATGCGCCGTTGTTGCCGGCGGGCGGGGGCGGCGCGCCGTTGTTGCCGGCGGGCGGGGGCGGCGCGCCGGTGTTCGCGCCAGGCGGGTACCCAACGGGGAGCGTGCCGCCCGGGGGAGGTCCGCCGACGTTCGGGGCGGGGACCGCGCCCGGGGCGGGGACCGCGCCCGGGGCCGGGACCGCGTCGGGGTTCGCGGCAGGCACGGCGGCGCCGAGCTCCGCCCCGGTCTCCTCCGCCACGGCTGCATCGTCCGTCGGCAGGAGCAGCAGGACCGCCGCCGCGAGCGCGACGAGCGTCGCACCCGCGAGGATCCAGGTGCGCCGCGGCACCTTCGACAGGGCCCCGCCCGCGCCCCCGCCGAGGTTGGCCGGGGTCGCGCTGGGCGGCGCCGCGAAGCCTCCGGCCGGGCCCGCGAAGCCTCCGGGCGGCCCCGCGAAGCCTCCGGCCGGGCCCGCGAAGCCCCCGGGTGCTGCGCCGGGGCTGCCGCCGAAGGCCGATCCGCTGGACGGAGGCGCGGGAGCTAGCGGCGCGAAGGGCGCTCCGCCCGGGGAGCCCCCCTCGAGCGAGACCATGCGGGTGGCTTCCGGCGGACCACCGCCGATCGCCATCATCGTCGGCGCAGCCGGCCGCGCGGCCGCCGGCCCTCCGATCCCGCCGAGGCGGGGGCGCTCTCCGCCTCCCGCGGCCGGCGGAGGGAACTGCGAGGGCGCCTGCGGCGGCGCGGGAGGTGCCATCACCGGCCCGCCGCCCATCGCTGGCCTGCCGATCTGGGGCGGCTCCGCGGGGATGATCGTCTCGTCGCCGATCCGGGTGCTCTCGCCGGCGATCGTCGCCTCGTCGCCGAACTGCGGCTCGGCGATCCGGGTGCTCTCGGCGGCGATCTCGCCGCCTGCGCCCGCTCCGTGATGCGTCTCCACCGAGACCGCGGCCTGCCCGAAGATCAGCTCGCAGCGCCCCCGCGCCGGGGTCCACTCGGGCCCGACCGGCACACCGTTGAGGCTGACCCCACCGTGCCGCTGCGTGTCGGCGAAGTAGAGCGTCGTGCCGTCCCAGTAGACCTCGACGTGGTGCGGTCGCACGCCGACGGCCTGGATCGGCCAGCCGGCAGCGGGATCGCTCCCCATCGTGATCCGCGCCTGCGGATACTTCGCGTCGATCTGCCAGACCTGGCCGCCAGACTGGCCGCGAACCAGCTGCATGCGCGCCCAGGCTGCGTTGTCTGCTCCTGCTCGAGGGATGGCCTGCACTCGACTCCTCTGCGCCGCATCGACGGCGAGCCGCTAGGGTACCTGAACGGCGTCCGGATCGCGACCTCGTCGCAGCGTCCTCCAAGACCCACCCGGCCCGCAGCGCCTTGGGTCCGTCCGCGCCTCACCCCGCGGCGACTGGCCACCGACCGCGCGAGGGCCCACGGGCCGTCGACGACGCTCAGTGACCGCCGGGCGGCGGGGCGTTGTCGCCGCCGGGATCGCGGCTCGGGTAGGGGCCGAGTCCTTGGGCCTGGCGCTGCTGGGCCGCCTGGTAGATGACCTGGGGAATCTCGAGCCCGTGGCCACGCAGGGTCTCGACGCACTTGGGGATGAAGCCGGTCGGCTCGAAGGTGGACAGCACGCGGCCCTTCTCGTCGTCGCCGTGGTAGCGCCGCACGAAGACGTTCTCGAGGTGGTAGCCGCCCTCGGGGGTGTAGCCCTGGACCTCGGCGATGTGGGTGACGCAGCGTGAGCCGTCGCGCAGGCGCGAGGTCTGCACGATGATGTCGACGGCGCTGGCGATCTGCGCGCGGAGCGCCGAGAGCGGGATCTCGATGTCGCTCATCAGGCACATCGTCTCGAGCCGGTTCATCGTGTCGGAGGGGTAGGTCGCGTGGACGGTCGCCATGCAGCCGCCGTGGCCGGAGGTCATCGCCTGCACGAGGTCGACGGCCTCGCCGCTTCGGATCTCGCCGACGACGATGCGGTCGGGCCGCATGCGGAGGGTCGCCTTGAAGAGGTGCCGGATCGAGACCTCGCCGCGTCCGCGTCCATCGGGCGGCCGCGCCTCGAGCTGCACGAGGTGGGGCTGCTGGGCCTGCACCTCCTTGTTGTCCTCGATGATCACGACGCGGTCGTCGTCGGGGATGAAGCCCGTCAGCGCGTTGAGGAGCGAGGTCTTGCCCGAGCCAGTGCCGCCGGCGACGACGGTGTTCTCCTTCACGATGACGACGTTGCGGAGGAACTGCGCCGCCTCGGCGGTGAACGAGCCGAAGCTCACCAGCTTGTCGACCGTGAGGGTCTCGCGGGAGAAGCGCCGGATCGCGACGCAGGGGCCGTCGGGCGCGGCCGGGGGCATCACCGCCTCGACGCGGCTTCCGTCGGGCAGGCGACCCTCGAGGATGGGCCGGAACTCGTCGATCGGCTTGCCGATGAACTGGGCGAGGTTGCGAAGCGCGGCGACGAGCGCGTCGCGCGAGGCGAACTTCGCGTTCGTGAGCGAGAGCTTGCCCTTGCGCTCGACGTAGATCGTGTCGGGCCCGTTGATCATGATCTCCGAGACCGAGGCGTCGTCGAGGAACGGCCGGATCGGGTCGAAGAACTTCAGCAGCGATTGTTCGAAGACGTCTTTCGGGATCGGCATGGCGGCCTCGGGGGCTCAGACCTTCACGGGCGAGGGCCCGCGGTGTCGGACTCGGTGTCGTGGGAGGGCATTCGCGTCGGTCCGGGCGGCGGCGCGGGTGGCTCGTCGTGCGGAGCGGCCTCGGCCGGCGCCGCGGGCGGCACGTAGCGCCCGTCGAGCGAGAGGCGCGCCTCGCGCGCATGCGGACCCTCCGGCGCCAGCTCGAGGTAGCGCGCGAAGTGATCGTTCGCCTCGATCGTGGACGCGTAGCGGTCTCGGAGCAGCACGCCGAGGAGGTAGTGCGACGAGGCCTCTTCCGGCCGGTCTGCGATCACCCGCTCGAGGTTGCCGCGCGCAGCCTCGGCCTGCTGCAGCGTCATCTGCAGGGTCGCCACGAGCAGACGCAGCGCCCAGTCCGAGTCGTGCCGCGCGAGGTAGGGCTCGGCGTAGCCGAGCGCCGCCGAGAGACGCGAGGCCCCGATGCAGACCTCCATGAGCCGGGGGATCACCTCGGCTTCCGGGTAGCCCCGCTCCATCGCGGCGGCGAGGTACTGCTCGGCCCGGATCGAATCGCCCCGCTCGCCGAGCTCGCTCCCGAGGTGGAAGAGCTGCGCCGCCTCGATCTGCTCGAGCGCGTCGCCGGCCGGGGGCGCCTCTGCCGCAGCGGCTCCGCAGCCGAACAGCGCGACGGCCGCCGCGATCCCGAGCGCGGCGCGCGAGACCACGCCCCACGCCGGCGCTCGCCTCATCCCTCTCCCGGAGCGGTCAGCTCGAGGGCGATCTGGCGCTCGAGCCGGGTCAGCCACACCACGTAGGGGTGCTCCGCGCCGACCTCGCTGACCAGCGCGAGGATGGCGCGGGCCTCGAGCAGCGCGTCCTCGTAGCTCTCGTGGGCGAGCGCGCGCTCGAGCCGGACCCGGTGCGTGCGGTAGTCCTCCTCGATGCGGTGCTGCATGTAGTTCGCCTCCCGCTCCATGTCCGCGGCGGCGGCCGACATGGAGAGGCTTGCGTAGCAGGCTTGCGCGGTGCGGTAG
>Ga0209972_10003139_pt1 | contig 13097 bp, 11 predicted proteins | sample NOAtaG_7_FD_187302 | JGI IMG/M metagenome (GOLD analysis project Ga0209972, IMG submission 187302) | Freshwater lake microbial communities from Lake Erie, under a cyanobacterial bloom - NOAA_Erie_Diel1S_2200h metaG (SPAdes) (version 2) | ecosystem: Environmental > Aquatic > Freshwater > Lake ...
TGGTCATTGATGATTACCAACGAGAGGACGAGTGACTCGAGATCCCATGAAAAACATACTGATTATTGAACTCTACGATTCCCGGCGCACGCTGGTCAGCGCTGACTTTGAGAGTCAGGTTACTTTGCTGCGCGGTGATTACCGCGCGGTGCATCGTGGTCGACATCAGGGCGCCACGCTCCAGTTTGAGCTGGAACTGACCAATGGGCCGCTCGACAATTATGTTGTGCATGTGGCGGCGCCCCACCATTACGATGCCTGGTACCATCCGGTCAATCTGCGTCGCTTCGGTGGGGCGCGTCGTTCCGCTGGCCGTTCGCTCTCCCTGATGATGCTGCCGCGCAAGACTCGCTACCTCTTCAGTCCCTGGGCCGGTCTGGCAGTCGATCTGCGGAGGTTCATTGGTCAGGATGGTCGTTACTATGACGAGCTGCTCGATCACTCGGAAGAGACGCAGGACAAGCTCGCGGCGATCCATAACTTTACGACGGCGTTGAAATCGATTGAGTTGGAGGGACGGTCGGTCTTCAGTTATTTCCGGCAGTTGATAGTGGCGGGTGAGCGGGCGCCGGAGCGTGATCGATTCTATGCTCTGGCGCACAAGGATCTCGAACCAGCCCTTGAGCGGGCCCGCCGGCAGAAGCTTTGGGCGAAAGGATCGACCGCATTTCATCCGGGCTCGACAGCCTCGTACAAAGAGAAGGCTTATGGCGAAGGCAATATCCAGCTCTCACTCTATGGGAATGAACAGGTATCGTTGCGTGACAGTCTGATGGTCGAGGTTGATATCGACTACTACAAGGATACCCTCTCCCACGGGCTGCTCGAGCTGGTTCCCAACAAGTTGCTGGAGAAGACGACCGATCCGAAGATGGCCTACCGGCTCCGCTGGATGGCGATGCGCAATGTGGCGGGGCTCGAATTTGATCCGTCCTATGTGTTGGAGCGCCTCGATGGCTGAGGGCTGGCGGCGGAGGCCGGCGCTTGTCCGACTCCGCTGAGTTCCCGGCGTTGATTGCTGATCTTGCCGCTCAGCGTGCCAGGTGTCACTGGATGGGTGTCACTGGATAAGGCGGAGAGTGTTACACTCGAACTCATGAAGACAGAAACAACAAAACGGCGAATTGGCGTGGTCACGGGAGGCGGAGATTGTCCGGGGCTCAATGCGGTGATCAGGGCGGTCGTGCTGGGGGCGCTCAACCGTGGCTGGGAGGTCTACGGCATCGAGCGGGGCTTTGAGGGATTGCTGGCCCAGGATGGAGTGAAGCCGCTCGATCGTTCGAGTGTGCGGGGGATCATCCAAACGGGAGGGACGATCCTCGGGACGACCAATCGGGGCAACCCGTTCAATCTGAAGCGTGAGGAGGATGGCAAAACCGTCTTTGTCGACGTCTCACGCCAGGTGGTCGACCAGGTTCATGCGCTTGGGCTCGATTCGTTGGTCGTCATCGGCGGCGATGGGACACTGACGATTGCCGATCAGTTGGCCGGACTGGGCGTTCCGGTCATCGGGGTTCCGAAGACGATCGACAACGATCTGATGGCCACGGAGGTGACCTTTGGTTTCCACACGGCGCTGGTGACGGCGACGGACGCGATCGACAAGATCCACGCGACTGCCGAGTCGCACGAGCGGGTCATGCTGGTCGAGGTTATGGGCCGTTATTCCGGCTGGATCGCGCTCTATGCCGGTCTGGCGGGGGGCGCCGACGTGATTCTGCTGCCGGAGATTCCCTACCAGTTTGAGGCGATCATCCGGAAGATCAACGACCGTTGGCGGCGGAGGCGCAATTTTGCAATCGTCGTCGTCTCGGAAGGGGCGATGCCGGTTGGAGGCGACCGCGTCTACAAGTCACGTGTCGAGGGGCGAGAGCCGCGCCTCGGTGGGATTGCTGAGCAGCTGGCCGGCGAGATCGAGACGGCGACCGGCCACGAGACGCGGGCGCTGGTGCTCGGCCATCTGCAGCGGGGTGGTCCGCCAACGCCGACCGACCGGATTCTGGCGACCCGGTTTGGCGCGGCGGCGGTGCGGGCGATCGAGCAGGGTGAGCAGAATGTGATGGTCGCGATCCAGTCGAACCGAATCGTCACCGTCCCCTTGCGTGAGGCGATCGTCAACCGCAAGCAGGTTCCCCTCGATTCCGATGTCATTCGCAGCGCCCGGGAGATTGGGGTCTCTTTTGGCGATGGAGAACCAGGCGCCGCTTAAGTCAGGCCATAGCGGGCGAGGAGCGGGAGGAGCAGCGGTTCGACCTCGGCCTGGATCTCCTGGTTGGCGTAGCCGATCCAGGAGATGTCGGTGGTCGTGTCGAGCGGACCGTCGAGTTGGCCGCCGCGGCCATCAGTGATCACCACGCCCGCCTCGGTGGCAATGAGGGTCGTCGCGAGATCGTAGGGGTGGCAGGCGTGGCCCGGGGCTCGCCCTTCCCGCCGGAAGCGCTCGAAGAGCAGGCCGCGCAGATCGACGAGGAGCCGGTCGCGTCCGGTCATCAGTTCGTAGAGCTGCCCGCCGGTTGAGAGATACTGGTCATCAAAGACCGCGGTGCGGTTGGTGGAGAGGTCGCCGAGGAGCGTCTGGAAGAGTTCCTCTTCGATCCGGGCGAGGATCTCCCGTCCACCCGGGAAGGGATGGAAGAACGAGGCGAAGCCGCCGCCGATCGTCGTCTCCCGGGATGGTTGGGGGGTGAAGCGGGTGCGGCGGGCATTGAGGAGATTGACGGTCTCGCCGTGCGCGCCACCGTCACGCACTGCCCAGAGGGTATCCGCATAGAGGGCGCGGGTGGTCGGAATCTCGACCTGGACGGCAATTTCGATGTTGCTGAGAGCGCTCATCTGCCCATCGTTAGCGGCCAGACCGGCCAGCCACCAGGCGCTCCGCTTGTTGTACATAATCGGACGCGTGCCATCGATCGGGTCGATGATCAGCCGGGCGACGCACTGTTCGAGCGGACAGTCGGATGGGAAGGGGAGCGGTTGCTCGTTGTTGATGCCTTCGCAGATCAGGGCAAAGGAGATGGCCGGCGCTAGTTCAGCATCGAGCGTCGCGAGGAGAACCTCTTCGATCTCCGCATCGATCTGGTAGATCTTGTCAGCCGGACTCTCGAAGGCGACCGTCGCGAGGGTCGCCGCCGAATTTTGGCGCAGGACGGCGAGCGCGTGGTCACGGACTATCTCACCGACATAGCAGAGCCGTTCGCGCAGATCATCGAGATCTGGTCGCTCCCGCAGCATGGGAAACGCAATATCAGCGCACATCACTTCCCCTCAAAGTTTGGCCGACGTTTTTCACGGAAGGCCGCGAAGGCTTCGTGAGCGTCGCGGCTCTTCAGGCACTGCATGATTCCCTGCAGCTCATCGCGCAGGTGGGGCAGCAGCGTTGAGTCGAGAGAGTCACGGAGCAGCCGTTTGGTGAGCGTGAGGGCGACCGGCGGACCGGCGGCGAGCCGGCTGGCATAGTCGGAGACCTCCTGCTGAAACTCGGTGGCTGGCAGGGTCCGTGCAACGAGTCCTATCCGTTCCGCCTCGGCGGCCGGAAGGTCGCGTGAGGTGAGAAGCAGCTCGGTGGCGCGGGCAAGGCCGATCAGGCGGGGCAGAAAGTAGCTTACTCCGGCATCGGGGGAGAGTCCGATCTTCAGGTAGCCCGTGCTGATCAGCGCCGCATCGCTCATCAGTCGGATATCGGCGGCGAGGGCCAGCCCGCACCCCGCGCCGACGGCCGGGCCGTTGATCGCGGCGATGACCGGTTTATCGCAGTTGACAACCGCGAGAACCCATCGTCCGACCCAGTGCAGATCGTCGAGGCGCTCGTGGCGGGAGCGGTTCTGCTGATCGGTCATGGCCGTGACGTTGGCGGCATCGAGATCGAGTCCGGCGCAGAAACCTCGTCCGGCGCCGGTGATGACGACAACCCGCACCCGGTCATCGCGCGAGGCGGCCGCGAGGGCTTCCGGCAGCTCCTCGGCCAGGCGCAGATTGACGGCGTTCAGTCTCTCCGGGCGATTGAGAGTGATGGTCTGGACACCGGTCACGGCGGTGTCGATCGTCAGGTGTTCGTACATAATCATCTCCAGAGCTTCTCCGGACGGCCAGGCAGGCTGGTCAGTCAGTGTCCGGAACGCGAGTCGGTGTCGAAAGACTTCGTCAGTCCGACGCCGCGGTTGTCCTCATCGTAGAGAACCCTGATGACACTACTCCACGGTTTGAGGATGCGGTCAGCGCCGCTGAGCAGGTTTGGTTCAGCCTGCCGATGGCTGCTGCTGACCCGTTCTTCATCGATGCGCCATTGGCCCTGCACCGCGCGGCGCAGCGTCTCGCCATAGTAGGCGGTCAGCTCCTGAAAGAGGCGCGGATCGGTCTGGGCGGTGGTATGGTTGGCGTGATGTTGACGAAGAAAGAGGTCGACCCGCCGCAGACCAACCCGTGTCAGTTCAAGCCGCCCGGGGGAGATCCGCAGTCTGCGCTCGAGGCGGGTGATCAGCTGGGGGATCTGTTCGATGAAGAGGCGACCATCCGGCAGGAGTTCCTCGAGCATGTGGCGCGGGCGGGTCGACTCGTGGTAGGCCGCCGCTGAGGCGTAGAGCATTCCATATCCGGGAACACGATTCCGCGGGGAGCGTCCGTGGCCGGAGAGCGGATAGAAGATCTCGATGATCCGCCCATCCTTGAGCTGCGTCCGCGTAAAGCGCCCGGCCTGTCTGGAGAGGTTGCCTTCATCCTCACCGGCGATGAGGCGAAGGGCCTCGTCAAAGGCGAGGCGACGAGCGGCGGACTGGCTGGCCACGGACGGCGCCTGCGCGTTGGCTACTCCGAAGAGGGCGACGGGGCCGACCGCCAGGATAACCAGCAGTCGGAAGCATGCCGCAACCATCCGATTGCAATCTTGAGAGGACATTGATACCGCCTGGATAACTGTAACGCGTCCCGGATCTTCAATCAGCTTGTCTTTTCCGATCCGCCAAGTTATGTAATTGATTCTGGACAAGTTTACATCAAGGTCAACTCTTCAATCCACGGTATAGTTGACTTTCCCGGATCATTTTTAACCGAGCCGACGTGTCGACAGAACCGTTGGAGAGGGCTGTCGACGGGGTGACAGGTTGTCTGGGCATCCTGACCGGGCTCAACGGGAGGCTGACCAGTGAATCACCAATGTGGATCTCCGGGATGGTCCGGCAGGCAGACGAGGGAGTCGCAGTGATGATGGAGAAGATAGTTGAGTGTGTTCCAAATTTCAGTGAAGGACGGGACTCGGATAAGGTAGAGTTGATCATCTCGGCGATCACCTCGGTGGCGGGAGTGGCGGTTCTTGATGCGGAGATGGATTCCGATCACCATCGATCGGTGATCACCATGGCCGGTGAGCCGGCGGCGGTGGTCGAGGCGGCGGTCCGGGCGGCGGCAACGGCGGTCGAGCTGATCGATCTGACGCGTCACAAGGGCGAGCATCCACGCCTGGGGGCGCTCGATGTGCTGCCTTTCATTCCCCTGAAGGGGGTGACGATGGCCGAATGTGTCGAGATGGCCCGTCTGGCCGGACGGCGCATCGCGAGTGAGCTGAAGGTCCCGGTCTATTTCTATGAGCAGGCGGCGACGAGGCCCGAGCGAGTCGATCTGGCCAACGTCCGCCGCGGCGAATTCGAGCGGCTGCGCGAGGAGATTGCCACCGATCCGGCCCGCCTGCCCGATCTTGGCGAGCCGCGCCTCCACCCGACGGCGGGAGCCGTGGCCATCGGCGCGCGTCTGCCGCTCATCGCCTACAACATCAATCTGGCGACCGATGATCTGGCCGTCGCCCGCTCGATTGCCCGGGCCATTCGCGGTCGTGATGGCGGCTTACGCTATCTGAAGGCGCTCGCCATCGACCTGCGCAACCGCCGCCAGGTCCAGGTCTCGATGAATCTGATCAATCACGAAGCGACCCCGCTCCACCGCGTCTTTGAGATGGTCAGGCGGGAGGCGGCCCGTTACGGAGTGGCGATCACCGGCAGCGAGATCATCGGCCTGGTGCCGCAGGCGGCGCTCGACGCGAGCGCCGAATACTATCTGCAGATCGAGAACTTCTCTCCCGAGCTGATTCTCGAGAATCGTCTCGCGGCGGTTCTCGACCGCCCCGATGTCCGGGTGGCCCCTCCGGAGCCGCCGCGAATCGGGCCGGCCACTGCCGGAGCGGCGACGGTCTCCAGCGGCGAATCGCCAACCATCGATCAGTTCGTCGATGAGGTGGCGACCGACTCTGAGGCGCTGGCCGGAGGCAGTGTCGCCGCCTATGCCGGGGCCCTCGCTGCAGCGCTCGGCGTCATGGTCTGCCAGGTCACCCGGACCCAGAAGCCGGTTCACGGGGCCGACCAGCCCGACCTCGAGGAGCTGTTTGGCCAGCTCGAGCGCCTGCGCGCCAGTCTGCGTGCGGCGGTCGATGAGGAGGTCGAGGGGCGGATCAGCGTCAACGCGGCGATTGCCCGCCCCCGTGATAGCGAAGCGGATCGGCTGGCCCGGAGCATGGCCATCGGGGAGGCGACCCGGAGCGCCATTGCCGTCCCGCTGCGAGTGGTCGACAACTCTCTCGAAGTGCTGGAATTGCTGCTCGAGATGACCGAGCTGGAGGCGACGATCGCCCTGACCGATCTGACGGTCGGCGCTCAACTGGCTCTGGCCGCGCTCCGCGGCGGCGCCTGTACGGTGCTCAGTCAGTTGATGATGAGCGCCGATGAAGAGTTCAACCGCCAGAAGCGGCTCGAGGTGATGAATGCGATGGGGCGCGGTCAGGAGATCGTCCACCGCATCGAGAAACTGTTCTTTACGGCCTATCCACTTTGAATGGCTTCGATCGACGAAGAAGGGATCGAGGAAGAGGGAAAGAAAAGAGATGAGATACAGAAGGGTTCTGTCGTGCGGATTGAGTCTGTCCTTGTTTTTGACACTGGTCTTGCTGCCGTCCCGCCCGGCCGAGGTCTGGCTGGGAGCGCAGACTGAGGCCGCCTCGCGACCACCGGTGCGGGGAAAGCAGGGCATGGTCTCGTCGGTCAGTGAGATTGCTTCGCAGGTTGGAGTCGATATTCTGAAGCGGGGTGGGAACGCGGTCGACGCCGCGGTCGCGGTTGGACTGGCCCTTGCCGTTGTCTGGCCGTCGGCGGGCAACCTTGGTGGCGGAGGATTCATGGTCATCCGTCTCGCCGATGGACGGACGACAGCCATCGACTACCGCGAGATGGGCCCGGCGGCGGCGCATCGCAATGTCTATCTCGATGAGAAGGGCGACTACATCAAGGAGTCATCCCAGTACGGGCACCGCGCGGCGGGAGTTCCCGGAACGGTCGCCGGTCTGGCCCTCGCGCTCGAGAAGTATGGCCGCCTGAAGTGGGGGACGGTCGTCGAGCCGGCGCGGCGCCTGGCGGCGGAAGGGTTCCCGGTCTGGTACCAGCTCGAACGGAGCCTCAAGGGATCGAGCGAGCAGCTGGCGCGCTATCCGGAGACGAAGCGGATCTTTCTCCGCGATGGCCGCCCCTACGAGACTGGCGAGATCTTTCGTCAACCCGAGCTGGCGCAGGTGCTGACGCGTCTGAAACGCTTTGGTCCGCAGGAGTTCTACGCCGGACGCACCGCCCGTTTGATCGAGGCCAGCATGAAGCGGGCCGCCGGCGACGGGCCGGTCTGGATGACGGTCAAGGATCTGCGGAACTACCGCGCGGTTGAGCGAACCCCTCTCCGGGGAACGTATCGCGGTTATGAGATCATCACCATGCCGCCCCCCTCCTCCGGTGGAATTGCCATGCTCGAGATGCTCAACATTCTCGAACGTTACAATCTGAAAGAGATGGGCGCCGGATCGGCAGGGGCGCTCCACCTGCAGGTCGAAGCCATGCGCCGTGCTTTCGCCGACCGGGCGCAATTCCTTGGCGACCCTGACTTTGTCAAGGTGCCGGTAGCCGGACTGACTTCGCGCGCCTATGCCGACCGCCTCGCCGCGACCATCGATCCACTGCGGGCGACCCCGTCGAGCACAATTGGCCACGGCGATCCCGCGCCCCACGAGTCCGAAGAGACGACCCATTTTACGGTGGTCGATCGCGACGGAAACGTCGTTTCGAACACCTATACGCTCAATGACAGTTACGGGAACAAGATCACGGTCGAGGGAACGGGAATTCTGCTCAACAACGAGATGGACGACTTTGCGCCGAAGCCGGGTTCGCCAAACTTCTATGGGCTGATCCAGGGCGAGGCCAACGCCGTGGCGGCGCGGAAGCGCCCGCTCTCATCGATGACGCCGACGATCGTCCTCCGCGACGGGCAGCTCTGGTTTGCTGTCGGTAGTCCGGGCGGGCCGACGATCATCAATACCGTCACCCAGATCCTCGTCAACATCATCGACTTTGGAATGAACATCCAGCAGGCCATCGACTGGCCGCGGATCCATCACCAGTGGATGCCGGACGAGATTCGCTACGAGCCCTTTGGAGTCAATCCGGATACGCTGCGCAAGCTGCAGGAGATGGGCCACAAGATGGCGGCCACGCCGCGCCAGATGGGCGACGCCGAGGGAGTCATGATCGAGCCGCAGACCAGAGTCCGTCTGGGCGGGAGCGATCCACGGCTCGATGGTAAGTCGGTTGGCTACTGAGCCAGTTGGCTATTGACAAGGACGCGGCTTCTCCGCCGCGCATTCCGGTGAATAGTATTCCGGGTGGATGAAGCGGAAGAGGGCGAAGGTGACGGCGGGCTCATAGAGCTGCTGGCGGGTGATCTGACCACGCGACAGAATGCCGACCGCGCCCTCTTTCTGCTTTGAATTGGCGCGACCGAAGAAGAGATCGTCGGCGGCGCCAAGCTCGAGCCCTCCGCGGATCAGCTCCGCAATCGGTGGCGGAAGCAGGAAGCGCCCCGATTGGCCGCATCCGATCCGGCCCTGCCGGTCGATCACCACCACCCAGGCATAGGCCCACATTCCGGTGGTCGTGTCGAGAACGCCGCCCTCGATGCCGACCCCATAGTCGGCGGAAGGGTCACTTTCGAGCGCGCCCCGCGCCCGGTTGAGCGCCCCGGTCTCCATCTCCGCGTCAGATGTGGGCTGATGCCCGACCCCCGACGCGGCCTCGACTCCAGTCGTCTCACAACCCGGCCAGAAGAGGGCGGCCGCAGATGCGACACAACCAATCTTGACCGGATTGGTCGACCCGACGACAAATTTCAGTTTTTCTCGCATAGACTTCAATAATTATCCAATTTCGCGTAAAAAGAGAAACGCTTTTTCCAAATCACACTATCCGAGGTTCGATATGAATAATGCAGAAGACCGCAAAGTCGGGGGGGAGCCAGTGTCTTCACTGGAGCTCAAGGATCCCTATGAGTTGACTCCCGAGGATATCGCCGAGCCACCGGCGACCTGGCGGTCGGCATTGAAGCGCATCGGGCCGGGGATGATCCTGGCGGCTTCAATCGTCGGTTCCGGAGAGCTGGTCGCCACGACGACCCTCGGGGCGCAGGTTGGCTACACGGCGCTCTGGGTGATCCTTCTCAGCTGTCTCATCAAGCCTGTCCTGCAGGCGGAGATGGGCCGTTACATCATCGCCAGCGGGGAGACGGGACTGGCCGGCTTCAACCGGGTCCCGGGACCGCGCTTCAAGGTCAACTGGATCGTCTGGGCCTGGGCGATCATGACACTCCTCACGCTGCTCCAGATCGGCGCGATGTTCGGGGGGGTGGCGCAGGTGATGAACCTGCTGATTCCATCGATACCGGTGACGATCTGGGTCCTCGTCTTCTGGGGAATCACCCTTGCGATCCTCCTCGGTGGAGGTTACGAGCGAATCGAGCGGCTGGCGATGCTCAAGGTTGGACTCTTCACTATGCTCACCTTTCTCGCCGCGCTCGTCCTGATCAGAATGCCGCAGTACTTCTCGTGGGACGCGGTCTGGGAAGGCTTCAAGTTCAAGATGCCCGGCGAGGGCTTTTCGACGGCGGTGGCGGTCTTCGGCATTACCGGGGTTGGGGCGAGCGAGCTCTTTATGTATCCATACTGGTGTGTCGAGAAGGGCTATGCCCGCTTTGCCGGCAAACGGGACGACTCGCCGGAATGGGATCGTCGCGCCCGCGGCTGGATCAGGGTCATGCGGCTCGATATCATCGCCTCGATGATCATCTACACCATTGCCACCATTGCCTTCTATCTGCTTGGCGCCGGCATTCTGCACGGCATGGGCAAGGTTCCGGCGGCCAGTGATATGATTCCGGTTCTCTCGAACATCTACACGCAGACTCTTGGTGAATGGTCACTCTGGATCTTCTATGTCGGAGCCATCTTCACCCTCTACGGGACGATCTTTGCCGCGACGGCCTCCAATTCGCGCGTCTTTGCGGATATGGCCAGACTGATGGGTTTCTTTGAGTCGGGGGACTACCGCCAGCGAGTTCGTTACCGCAACTGGTTCATCGTCGCGATTACCGCGATCCCGGTCATGCTGATTCTGCTCTTCAAGTCACCGGTGCAGATGATCGTCGCCGGAGGGGTGGCCCAGGCCCTTATGCTGCCGGTGATCGGGATCGGCACCCTCTACCTGCGCCACCGCCATCTGCCGGCCTCGATCGCTCCGCCGCGGCGGGTGACCATCGCCATGTGGGTGGCCACGGTGATCATTGTTCTGCTCATGGGGTACTATGTCATCGAGCAGGTGCGCAAGCTTTGGTAGCTATGAATGGAGATCTTTATGAGTTCTGAGGAGTTGGCCGGGGCCGGTGCGCCGCGGCGGATGGCGCTCGATAGTGAGTTCAGGATGCCCTCGTTCAGTCTGGCCGGTCGGGTCGCACTCGTCACCGGAGGCGGGCGGGGGCTGGGCCTTGGGATGGCGCTCGCGCTGGCCCATGCCGGCGCGGATATTGCCCTGGCCTCACGCTCGACGGGAGAGCTGGAGGAGGCGGCGGAGATGATTCGCGCGCTTGGTCGTCGTGTGCTGGTCGTCCCGACCGACGTTGGTGAGGTGAGCGCTGTCCAGTCCATGGTCGCCCAGACGGCCGCCCACTATGGCGGTCTCGATATACTGGTCAATGCGGCGGGAATCAACTTTCGCCGCCCCATCGAGACCTTCACCGAAGACGACTGGGATCGGATCATGGCCGTCAACCTCAAGGGCGCCTTCTTTGCCGCCCAGGCGGCCCGCCCCGTCATGCGGCAACGCGGCGGTGGCAAGATCATCAATGTCGGCTCGATCATCTTTGAGCTGGTCGTCCCGAATATCGCGCTCTACGCGATCAGCAAGGGCGGGATGCGGCAGATGACCCGGGCGCTCTCACTCGAGTATGCCGGAGACCGGATCTGCGTCAACGCCATCGCCCCAGGCCGATTCTGGACCAAGATGACCGACGCCTTCTTCTCGGTGCCGGAACTTTATGACAGCGCGGTCAGTGTGATCCCGCTCGGGCGTCCGGGGACTCCCTCCGATCTGGCTGGCGCGACGGTCCTGCTTGCCTCTGAGGCCTCGGACTATATCACCGGACAGACGATCTTTGTCGATGGCGGATGGCTCTACAATGGCGGGGTCAAGGCCTGACGGGCTGCTCCACGAAGTTTGCTGCGCACCGCTTGGTCGGGATGGCCACGAGCATCGTCCGGCGAAGGCCTGGTATCGAGGCCAGAGCCAGCCAGTCATTATTGAGCCAGTGAAGAGGAGTCTTATGTCCAACCCTCAGGATGGCGATTCGCCAAGTGTTATCTCGTCCATCGATCGAACCGGCATCACTGAGCACGTCGTGCAACAGATCAAGGAACTGCTGATCAGTGGTGAACTGGAGGCCGGGAGCCGTCTTCCGCCGGAGCGTGTCCTGGCGGATCGACTGAAGATCAGCCGCCCGTCGCTCCGGACGGCCCTCAAGGCGCTCTCGGTCATGGGGATCATTCGAGCGCGGCCCGGTTCGGGAACCTACATCGCCGAGTCGATTCCCGAGGTCTTCACCGAGCCAATGCAGTTTCTGACGCTGATCAACCGGACGAGGACGCAGGAGCTCTTTGAGGCGCGGGGGATCATCGAGGGAGGGCTGGCGGAGTTGGCGGCGGCCCGCGCCAGTGAGGCCGATCTGGCGAGTCTGCGGGGGGAGATTGCCGCGATGGAGGCCAACCGGAACGATCCGGTGATCCTGATCGAGCACGATATGCGCTTTCACCGGGCGCTGGCCCGGGCCGCCAGCAACCAGCTGATGAGCGGAGTAATGGAGACCCTGACGCAGTTGCTCTACCACAAGCGGCTCCAGACGGTCTTCAACCAGCACAATGTCGAGGTGGCCATCCAGGGCCACCAGCGGATTGTCGAGGCCATCGCCGCCGGTGACGGTCCGTCGGCCAAGCAGATGCTCATTGCCCATCTGACGGAGACGCTCCGCGGATGGGAGGAGACCCAGAGCGGCCCTGACCACGCCTGACCATCTTCAGGGCTTGGCATCCATCCAGTTGTCGCCAATCCCGATCTCGATGGGGAGGGGGACATCGAGTCTGGCCACTTGCTCCATCGTCTCTCTGACCAGCTGACTGGTCGCTTCGACCTCGGCCCGTGGCACCTCAAGCACCAGCTCATCGTGGACCTGCAGAATCATCCGCGCCTTCAGCTTCGCCTGTCGCAAGGCTCTATCGACGCCAATCATGGCCAGTTTGACGATATCCGAAGCCGAGCCCTGCATCGGCATGTTGACCGCTTCACGCTCGGCGGCCGCCCGGAGCGCGCCTTTGCCCTTCAGTTCCGGCAGGTGGCGGAGCCGCCCATAGATTGACCGCACGGTGCAGTCGGCCGCACGGGCCTTTTCGGGCAGCTCGTCCATGTACCGCTTCACCTCGGCATAGGTGCGATAGTAGTCGTCGATGACCCGTTTCGCCTCCGCGCGCGACATTCCAACCCTCTGGGCCAGACCATACGGTCCGATGACGTAGGCGATGCCAAAGTTGACGATCTTCGCGACCCGCCGCTTTTCGCGCTGCTCTTCGGCCGTGCGTGCCCCGAAAACTTCGCGCGCGGTTCGTTCGTGAATATCCTCGCCGCTCTGGAAAGCCCGCAACATGACCGGATCCTGGGTGACGTGGGCAAGCAGTCGCAGCTCGATCTGTGAATAGTCGGCCGAGA
>Ga0209972_10003142_pt1 | contig 13078 bp, 13 predicted proteins | sample NOAtaG_7_FD_187302 | JGI IMG/M metagenome (GOLD analysis project Ga0209972, IMG submission 187302) | Freshwater lake microbial communities from Lake Erie, under a cyanobacterial bloom - NOAA_Erie_Diel1S_2200h metaG (SPAdes) (version 2) | ecosystem: Environmental > Aquatic > Freshwater > Lake ...
AGGCCTCGAGCAGGCGCAGCTCCGGGTCGAAGATTCAGTCGTGCGCGACGCCGAAGCGGGCGTGGAGGGCCTTCTTCGTGCGGCGGTCGTGCTTGCCGTTGCCGGGGGACAGGACCTCGCAGATCCAGTCCGGCACGACCTCGGCCGGGGGCTGGCTCGGCTTCACCGGCAGCCGCGCGCGGCGCCAGCCCACGATGTCGGGGCGGACGACGCCGTGCGGTTCGAGGCGCACGTCGAACTCGACGGTGATCCACCACCCGCCCGGCCCGCCTCTTCCCCGACCGAAGACCGAGCGGACCTCCCCCGCCAGATCGGTGGCGATCTCGCCGTGCTCGAAGCTCGCCGACGGAAGCACCTCGATCGCCCCCTCGACGATCTCGGCGCGGATCTCGGGCGGGAGCGCGACGAGGTCCTCGTACCGGGCCAGCTCGTGGGCGACCGCGCGCATCGGGCTCGATCGATACCACCGGAGCTACTCCGTGCCTCCGCCCGCCGCCGCCCATCGCGCAACGCGCGCGGCCCGCGGGCGAGGAGGCGCGGCCCGGCGCTCCGGGCGCCGCACGACGCGATGCCGCACACTCCCTCGAGCATGACCGGGCCCGCGCGGCGCGACGCCACCTACGCCGACCTCGAGGCGCTGCCGCCCGAGGTGGTGGGCCAGCTCATCGACGGGGTGCTCTACGCGCACGCGCGCCCCGCCACGCCCCACGCGCTCGCCGCGAGCGTGCTCGGCGTCGAGCTCGGCGGCCCCTTCCACCGCGGCCGCGGCGGACCGGGCGGCTGGCTGATCATCGACGAGCCCGAGCTGCACTTCGGACGCAACGTGCTCGTGCCCGACCTCGCCGGCTGGCGGCGCGAGCGCATGCCCGAGATGCCCCGCGCGCCCTTCCTCGAGCTCGCGCCCGACTGGGCGTGCGAGGTGCTCTCGCCCAGCACCGCGGGCCTCGACCGCGTGAAGAAGCTCGGCGTCTATCTCCGCCAGGGCGTCACGCACCTCTGGTTCGTCGACCCCGAGGCCCGCACCCTCGAGGTGCTGCGGCGGCAGGGCGAGGGCGAGGCCGCTCGCTACGTGCTCGCGCAGAGCTTCTGCGGCGAGGAGCCCGTGCGCGCCGAGCCCTTCGACGCCATCGAGCTCGAGCTCGGCGCCCTCTGGCGAGGCTGAGGGCCGCAGACGAACGAGCGAGGGACGGGAGCCTCGGCCGCCGCTTCTGAGGAGAGAATTCCGCTGAGGAAGCCAGGAAGCCAGGAAGGGCGAGAGCAGATGTGAGAGAGGGGGGCTGGCGGGGTGCGTGCGCGGGTCGGCCCAGACCGCGGGCGCGTCCTCGGTGAGCGGCACGACGGGCTCCACGTGAGGATCACCCGGCTCGCCCCGAACTCGCGCACCAAGCGCTGGGCGCAGCGCTCCGCCTGCGCCCGCGCCGTCGCCGAGAACGCGCGGCGCAGCGCGGTCCCTTCGGCACGGAGCCGCGCCTGACGGGCGGCGAACTCCGCCAGTTCGGTCGAGGACCACGCAGCCCTGCGGGGAACGACAGCCTGCCGCGACGGGGCGATCACCACGGGCGCGCGGGCGATCCCGACCGGAGCGCGTCCGGATCGCCCGCGGCGGCCGACCCTCGCGGACCGCTTCGGCCGTAGGATCTCGGCCCCCGCGGGCGTCTACCGTTCATGGCGCCCCGAGAAGAGGAACGACCGATGGCACGACGCAGCGCGCGCGAGGGCAGGACGAGCGAGGCGCTGGGCGCGGGGGCCGGCGCCGTCCGCGCGCTCCTCGCCGCCGGGCTGGGGATCGTGGGCTGCTCGGCGTCACCGCCGCCGCTCGACACCGGCGATGCGTTCGACGCCGCGCCGCAGGACGCGGCCGCCGAGGACACCGGGACCGAGGACGCGGGCACGGACGCCGGCGGCGATGCGGGCCCGCCGCCCGCACCGAGCGGCTCGATCGTGCTCGAGGAGTGCCTCGGGCAGACGGGCATCGACGAGCGATGCACCCTCGTCACGAACGCCTCCGCGTGCACCGAGGCGCCGTGCGCGCGCCTGGTCGTCGTCTTCTCCGGCGGCGAGATGGGCTGCGTCACCGGCGCCGGCTACGCCGAGGTCCTCGCGGGCTACGCCGCGCGCGGCTACGCCGCGGTGTGCATCAACTACTTCGACACGCCCATGGGCTCGGGCACCGCGCCCTACGTCGACGAGGCGTCGCGGATCGATCTCGCGGTGCGCGCGGCCACCACGGGGCCGTGGGCGCGGGCCTACTGGACCGGCGAGGACCTGTTGCTCGAGGGCATCAGCCACGGCGCGACGGCGCCGGTCGTCCTCATGGCGCGCACCGCGCTCGACGAGCAGCCGCACTGGCACGGCCGCCGCGCCACGGCCGGCTGCTTCTTCGACGGGGCCTACGATCAGGTCGCCACCGCGTCGCTGCTCGCCACCGGCGCGCTCGGCGGCGGCCCGTGCACGATGCCGGTCTCGTACACCCGCTGGCTCGAGCGCTACTGCGGCCCCGGCGCCACCGCGGCCACCTGCGACCTCGCCTCCGAGCCCAAGGCCCAGGAGGACACCCTCACCGGGGTGCCTCCGGCGAGCTTCGCGATCCGCGACTTCCAGCTCTTCGAGTGCGGCAGCGGGCTCACCGCCTGCCGCGGCGACATCGTCGCCGGCGCGCCGATCGAGACCCTGTGCCAGCGCCTCGACGACTCCCCGGATCACACCTGCGTGTTCGGGAGTCTTCCGACCGACGGACACCTCACCTGCCACGCGAACCAGTACGACGCGTGCCGCACCTGGTTCGAGGGGCTGCCTGCCCGGTGAGGCGCCTCGGGCGTCCTCGCCGCGGCCGCGCGCGCCGTGCGGCCGGCGGATGGGCCGAGCGGCCTCGGCGGCCCGCGGCGGCCGGGACGGCGCCGCGCCGCGCGGCGGTGCCGATGCACTCCGATGGCGATGCGGCTCGATGACGACGCGTTCCGCGCGTGGGTCGCGCAGAGCCACGGCGCCGCGCTCCGGCTCGCGCGACGCATGGTCGGCAGCGACGCGGACGCGGAGGACGTCGTGCAGGAGAGCTACGTGCGCGCCTACGTGGCGCTGCGCGGCGATCGGTTTCGCTCCGGGCCGGAGGCGCTGACCCCGTGGCTGCGGCGCATCGTGACCCGGGTGGGCCTCGACGCGCTGCGGGCGCGCCGCCGCTCGCTCGAGTCGAGCGAGGCGCCGATCGACGAGGTCCCGGCCCCCGGTCGCACCGACGCCGGCGTGGACCGCGCGTCCCTCGAGCGCGCCCTGGCCGAGCTCCCGGTGGCGCAGCGCACGGCGTTCGTCCTCCGGGAGATCGAGGGCTTCTCGCTCGAGGAGACGGCCGAGGCCCTGCACTGCACGGTCGGGGCCGTGGAGCAGCGCGTGCTCCGCGCCTGGGCTGGACTGAAGAGGAGGCTGCACGATGAACCACGATGAGGCCTGGCAGGAGAGGGTCCGCGCGGCGTTCGCGGCGCCCGAGGAAGACGGCGGGCAGGCCGCGGCCCGCGTGGCCTCGCGCGCCATCGACGCCGGCACGACGCGGCTCGCGGCCCGCGGCAGCACGCGCGCGGCGACGCTGGGCTTGTTCCTCGCGCTCGGCGCGCTGGCCGGCGCCTACGGGTGGGCGGCGTCGGAGACGGCGCGCGCGGCCGAGACGACCCTCCGGAACGGTGCGCCATGGACCCCGTGACCCGCAGCTACGTGCGGACCGGCGTGCTCGTCGCGCTCGTCTTCGCGGCCGGCGTCGCGACCGGAGGGCTCGCGGGCCGCGCGGTGCAGCAGCGGCGCTTGCACGAGCTCCTCGTCGGCGATCCCGCCGTCCTGCGGAGTCGGCTGATGCTCTACGCGCTCGACCACCGGCTCGAGCTCACGCCCGACCAGCACGCCGAGGCCGAGCGCGTGCTGCGCGCGCAGGAGGAGCCGTACCGGCAGGCGCTCGAGCTCTCCCGCCCGTCGGTGCGCGCGCTGCGACGCGAGCTCGCGAGCGAGCTCGGCCCCCGCCTCGACCCTGCCCAGCACGCCCTCCTCGAGGAGCTCGTCCGGGAAGGCGAGCGCCACCGCTGAGCGCCGCCGCGCCGCTGCCCAACACCCTGAAAGCGCGAACTCCCGGACTCGCTGCGTTGCCCTCAGCGGACGACGATGCTGCCGGCGATGGCGCGGTTGGCGTCGTCTTCGGGGCCCTCGACGACCTCGAGGCGGGTCTCGCCGGAGTAGAAGCCGATGTGGAACGAGTAGGTGCCGGGGGGGAAGTTCGCGGGGACGCGGAGCTCCTGGCGGTCGACGATGATGTCGCCGGCGCTCCACAGGCGGACCGGGTAGCGGCCCTCGACGGGCTCGTGGTCGCCGTTGAGGCGCTGCCCCATGCCGTCGACGTGGAGGAAGATCTGGTAGCTGCCGGGCACGGGCGCGGTGCAGCGCCAGTACCAGGTGACGACGATCTGATCGCCGGGGCCGATGCGCTCGCCGCGCGGGGCCTCGAGGTCGTAGCCGAGCAGCTCGATGCGGCGGTCGAAGTTGGCGCCGACGGTGTGCTCCATCGGCGGCGGCGCATCGAGGATGGCCTCGGCGAGGTAGTTCTCGTCGGCGCGCCCGGAGATGGGCTGGTTCGTCGCGAGCAGCACGTTGGAGCTGCGCGCGTCGGCGATGAAGAGGTGCCGATCGGCGCGGGCGCGGTAGGCGCGATCGAGCTGCGCGAGGTCGTCGGCGCGGAAGGCGAGCCAGACGCGCTCTTCGCGCCCGAGGAACTCGAGGGCCGCCGCCTCGCTGTCGATCTCCTCGATCTCGCCCTCGGTGTAGTAGGCCGCGGCGCGGCCCGAGACGCGGTACTCGCCGAGCGGCTCGCCGTCCGCGGCCAGGCCGTTGTAGGTGTCGTAGACCTCGCGGGGCGAGAAGTGCTGCGACAGCTCGGGCTGCCAGCGGAGCGAGGTGTAGCCGCCGCACACCACGCCCATCGCCAGCATCGGCACGAGCGCCGCGTCGCCGAGCGCGTGGAAGCCGTAGCGCACCGCCCGGAAGGCCGCTGCGCCGAGCACCGCCGCGAAGGGCACGAAGAAGAGGTACTTGCCCACCCGCACCGCGAGGCTCGAGAGGCCCTCCATGGAGAGGATCCCGGTCGCGATGGTGAGGCCGAGGAGGATCATCACGAGGACCGGCAGGCCCACCGCGAGCGCGCGGCGCGACGAGAGCACGGACGGCGCGCGCAGCTTCAGCACCCCCCAAGCGAGCAGCCCCGCGAGCGCGAGCGCGCCGGTGATCGCCGGCACGATGGCCTGCGGGCGCTCCTCGTCGGGCAGCACCCAGCAGGTGAGCCCGTAGGCCAGGACGCCCGCGAGCAGCGTGCCCGAGGCGGCGAGCCAGCCGAGCGCGCCGCCACCCTTGTCGAGCGCCGCGCGGATCGCGTCGATGGGCAGGCCGAGGCGCAGCGCGCCGAGCGCGACGCGGCCCGCGCCCTGCCCGACCCCGAGCTCGGCCTTCAGCGCCTCGAAGGAGTCCTCGGGGTCGCGCGACAGGCCGAGGAAGGCGAGCACCGCGAAGGGCACCAGCGTGCCGGCCCAGCCGAGCCAGGGGTTGAAGGCCTCGGGCGCGGTGATCGAGCTCAGCGCGAGGGCGCCGGTCGGCGTGATCGGGTAGCCGCGGAAGTCGCGCACGAGCAGCATCGCGAGCAGGAACGCCACGACGCCCGCGGCCCACGCCCCGCCGCGCCGCCGCGACTCCTCGACGCCGATCGCCGCGACGACCGCGAGCGCGAGCGGCGCCGGGAAGGGCGCGCTGCCGTAGCGCGCGTCGTAGACGCTCACCGCCGCGAAGGCGAAGGCCGCCCACGCCACCGCGCCGAGGCCGAGCAGGGCCTCGCGCCGCGGCCGGGTCGGGTCCTCCTCGCGGAAGGCGAGCCAGCCGAAGCCGATGGGAAGAAGGGCCGTCCACGGGGCGAAGCCGTGGAAGACCTGCTCGATGACCACCTCGAAGGTGCCCGGGCTCGTGCCGCGCGGCGCGCCGCCGAGCCAGGCCGAGTAGCCCTCGACGTCCGCGAGCACCGCGCGCGCCACGCCGAGGCCGGCGAGCACCGCGACGATCACCACGCCGGTCGCGATCCGCCCGCGCCAGGGCGACAGGCCCGCCTCGCCGCGGGCCAGGAGCGCCGCGCCGACGCCGAGCAACGGCGGTGCGACGCCGAGCAGCGCGCCGCTCGCCGAGGTCGCGAGCAGGAGCGCGAGCGCGAGGCCGACGCCGGCGGCGATGCGGGCCTTCTGCACGTCGGCCGCGCTGCGTCCTTCGTCCTCGTCGACGCTCGCGAGCTCGAGGGCGAAGAAGAAGACGAGCGCCGAGCCGAGCAGGCCCGGCGCCGCGCCCATCATCGTGCGGCTGTTGAGCAGGACGAGCGGGCTCGAGGCGGCGATCAGCGCGGCGACGAGGCCGGTGCGGAGGCCCGCGGCCCGCGCCGCGCCGACGCCGAGGACGGCGAGCGCGAGGAGGCCGGCGAGGGCGATCGGCAGGCGGCCCGCCCACTCGTGGATGCCGAAGAGCGAGAAGCCCTGCGCGACGAGCCAGGCCCCGAGCGGCGCGCCGGTCGCCTCGACGGCCTCGCCGTCGGCGACGTTGCGGGCGAGGTCGGCGGCGGCGAGCTCCCACGGATCCCAGATGCCGAAGGAGCCGATGCGGCCGAGCACGAGGACGAGGGCCGCGAGCACGGTGCCGAGCACGAGGAAGCGGTCGGCGCGCGAGAGGCCGGCGGGAGGCGATGCCGGGCCGGGCGCCACGGGGCCGGGCGCCACGGGCACCGGTTCCGCGGGGGTAGCGGCCTCGGCCGCGCTGGTCTCGGCCGCGGTGGTCTCGGCCGCGCTGGTCTCGGCCGCGCTGGTCTCGGCCGCGCTGGCCTCGCCGGCGTCGCCCTCTGTGGTGGTCGTGGATGCCATCCGAAGCTCGCTCTCGGCCGCGCCGGCCGGGGAAATCGCCCCGGCCCAGGCCGGAGGGCCGCCACCTTACCGGCCCGGGGCCGGAAGGGCCACACCCGCCCGGACCCGTGGTAGGAGCCCCGTGTGGCCGCGATCGGGCTCTGGCTGCTCTGCGCAACGCTGCTCCTCGCGGCGCTCGCGGTGACGCACGCGGCGCTGCTCGTGGCGGTCGTGACCGACCCGAGTCGGACCACGCGCGAGCGGCTCCTCGCGCTCGTGCCCGTCCTCTTGCCGTGGCTCGCGTACCGCTCGGGGCGCCGTGCCGGCGCGATCGCGTGGGTCGCCCTCGCGCTGGGCTACACGCTTCTTCGCATGCTCGGCTGAGGCGCGGGCGGGCCGCCGCCGTTGACAGGGCAGGACGGGCCTTTAGAGTCCGCCTTCCTGGAGGTTGCGCGAACATGGCTGGCAAGAACGTCCTCACCCTCAACGACCTCAACTTCGAGAACGAAGTCATCAAGAGCGACACGCCGGTGCTCGTCGACTTCACCGCCACTTGGTGCGGGCCCTGCAAGCAGATCGCGCCGTTCATCGATCAGCTCGCCGACGAGTACGTGGGCAAGATGAAGGTCGCCAAGCTCGACATCGACGACGCCCCGGGGACCGCGGCGAAGTTCGGCATCCGCGGCGTGCCCACGCTGATCGTCTTCAAGGGCGGCAAGCCCGTCGCGACGCAGACCGGCGCGGCGCCCAAGACGGTCATCGCGCAGATCATGGAGCGCGGCCGCAACGCCTGAGCGCCGAGCGCGTCTCGGAGGGAGCCCGGGCGGCCTGTGCGCCCGGGCTTCGTCGTTCCTGCGAGCGTTGCTGCCCGCATCGCCGGCGCGGTAGCCTCCAGCGCCCATGGGCCGCTTCGTGCCGCTTTGCTTTCTGGCGCTGTTCGCGTGCGAGCTCGAGAGCGTGCCGATCGAGCCCACGGCCTACGGGGACTTCGACGGGCCGTCCTTCTGGTCCTCGCCGATGCCTGGCGAGCACCGCCGCCTGCCCGACGGGCGCATCGACGTGTCCATGTTTCCGGTGAGCGGGCGGATCCCGCTCAGCGCGCAGCTGCGCGACGCGGTCTCGGACCTGCGCGGCTTCGGCACGACGACGCCGGTCTACTTCCCGCTCACCGTCCCGATCGACGCGAGCACGCTGCCCGCGGCGACCGACGCGCCCTCCTTCGAGGCGCCGGTCTTCCTCGTCGACGTCGATCCGGACTCGCCGGAGCGGGGACGCCTCGCGCCGATCGTCGGACGCTTTCTCCCCGACGCGGGCCCATTCGGGACCACGAACCTGCTCGCGCTCCTGCCGGTGCAGGGCCGGCCGCTGCGGCCGAACACGATGTACGCGGCGGCCATCACCGACGCGCTCCGCACGGAGGGCGGGCTGCCGCTCCGGCCTGCGGACTGGATGCGGTGGATGGCCGCGGGCAACCCGCCGCCCGACATGGGCGAGGAGGCGGGCGCGGCGTTCCGCGATGCGCTCGATGCGCTGCGCGCGCTCGGCGTCGACGTCGATGGGCTGGTGGCCTTCACCGCGTTCCGCACCCACGCCCCGACGGCGGTGCTCGATCGCGCGATGGCCGGCGCGCGGGCGGGCGGGGCGGCCGTCACGTTCGAGGGCGGCTTCGATGCGCCGGAGATCTTCGACGACTACTGCGCCTACCGCGCGACCGTGCGGGTGCCGGTCTACCAGGCGGGCGAGCCGCCGTATGCGGCCGAGGGCGGCGCGTGGGTCTTCGACGGGGCGGGGCAGCTCGTCCTGCAGCGCGAGGAGACGGCGAACCTGTGGGTCACGCTGCCGCGGGCGGCGATGGGGGCCGAGGGCTTCCCCGGCGCGGTGCTCATCCGCACCGGCTCGGGCGCCGACCGGCCGCTCATGGACCGCGGGCCGCGCTCGATGCCCGGCGGCACCTCGGACCGGCCCGGCACCGGACTCGGGCTCGAGTTCGCGCGCGCCGGCTTCGCGGGGATCAGCGTCGAGGGCCCGCACGGCGGCAGCCGCAACGTGAGCGGCGGCGACGAGCAGTTCCTCGTCTTCAACATCCAGAACCCGCCCGCGCTGCGCGACAACCTCCGGCAGTCGGCGCTCGAGCTCGCGCTGCTCGTCGACGCGCTGCCCGAGATCGCCATCGACCCGGCGGGCTGCCCCGGGCTCACCGTGCCCGCGGGCGAAGCGGGCATCGACGTGCGCACGCTGGCGCTCGTCGGGCACTCGATGGGCGCGAGCATCGCGCCGCTCGTCGCGGCGAGCGAGCCGCGCTACGGGGCGCTCATCCTGTCGGGCGCAGGGGGGAGCTGGATCGAGAACATCCTACAAGGAGCGCGGCCGCTCGCGACGCGCGACGTCGCCGAGAGCCTGCTCGGCTACGCGGGCCGCGGCCTGAGCCTCACCGACGTCGACCCGATGCTGGCGCTCCTCCAGTGGGGCGGCGAGGAGGCCGACGCGCAGGTGTATGCGCCCGCGCTGGTGGGCGCGCCGCACCTCGGGCTGCCCCGGCACGTGCTGATGTTCCAGGGCATCCTCGACACGTACATCCCGCCGCCCGTCGCGAACGTGCTCACGCTCGGGCTCGGCATCGACGTGGCCCGGCCGGTGCGCGACACCGGCACCGCCGAGCTCGACGCATACACCTCCATCGAGGCGCTGTTGCCGCTCACCGGGCGGGGCACCGTGGCGCTGCCGGCGGAGGGCAACGTGGACGGCACGACCGCGCTCGTGGTGCAGCTCGAGGAGGACGGCATCGAGGACGGGCACGAGGTGATGTGGCAGCGCGCCGACGCGCGGCAGCTCGTGACCTGCTTTCTCCGCACCTTCGCCCGCGGCGCGCCGACCGTGGTCGATCCCGCCGCGCCGGTCTGCGACTGAGCGGCAGCAGCACCCATGCAAGCGAGCCGCCCCGTGGTCGCGGGGCAGGCCGAGGCATCCTCACCAGACGTCGCGCAGCACGCGGAAGGCCTCGGCGTGCGGCACGCCCACCTGCGCGCCGCGTAGCCGCGCCAGCGCCCGGATCGCGGACGGCGCGCGGGGCAGCGGCTCCGGCTGCGTCTCGCTCGCGTAGAGACCCATGATCCGCACCTTCGCGTCGATCTGTTCCTCCGCGAGCGTGCACCACGCGGTCGGCTGGAAGGCGCGGTGCAGATCCGGGGGCGCCGCGTCGGTGGAGCTGAGCGTCTCGTAGCAGAGGAAGCGGCGTACCCCTCCGCGTCCAGCGCGGAAGGGCTTGGCCAGCGTCCACGCGGCGGCGAACACCGCCTGGTGATCGGTGTGCACGTCGCCCGGGTGCACGCAGTAGATCGTCTCGGGGGCGTCGCGGAAGGCCGGCACGAGGCCATCGATCACGTCGTTGAGCGGCAGGTCGGCGAGGCGCGTGGCCGGCAGGCGCGCCCGCGTGGGGGAGGGGATCGCGTAGGCTGCCGCGACCGCGTCGATCTCGGCGTCCTTCGTCGCGAGCGCCTCGGCGCTCCATCGCGGCGTCCAGCCCGCGCTCACGACCGCCCAGCGCACCTCGTCGCCGGCGGCGACGTGCCGCAGCAGCGTCCCGCCCATTCCCAGCGTCTCGTCGTCGGGGTGCGCGGAGATGACGAGGATGCGGGCCATCAGTAGGTCATCTCCTTCACCAGCAGGCGCCGATCGATCGGCGTCTCGGCGAGCAAGCGCGCGATCCGCGGACCGCTTCGACCGTCCCCGTACGGGCTGCCGGCGGCGGCGACCTCGGCGCGGTAGTCCGCGTCGTGCACGGCGCGGCGCACGGCGGCTGCGATGGCGTCGGGATCGTGCGGGACGAACTGCACGTTGCCGCCGTGCAGGCGCCCGCGCTGCCGGTTGCCGACGTTCACGGTGGGCAGGCCGAGGGTCGGTGCTTCGAGGATGCCGGCGCTGCTGTTGCCGAGCAGGCACGCAGCGCGACGGAGCAGGTTCACGAAGATCCGGCGCGGCAGGTTCCGCGCCGTAGCGATGCCCGGCGTGCCGGCCAGCTCGGCGATGGCGCGGCGGATGCCTTCGCTGCCGGCGTCGGTGTTGGGATGAATGACCACGGTGGGCAGGGACAGGGCCCGCAGCGCCGCGCAGGTGGCTTGCATCTGCGCGTAGCCCTCGGTGTGTTCGCTCGAGATGACGTGCTGAATGACCACCACGAGCGGCGCGCCGGGCGGCAGCTCGAGTCCGACGGCGCGGGCCAGCTCCGCGTCGTCGATCCGAGGCTCGTCGATGAGCCGGTCGAGACCTGGATTGCCGACGTCGTGGACGCGGAAGTCCTGCTCGCCGAGCCGCCGGATCCGCTCGGCGCTGTCCCGGTTCGTCGCGAGGTGCAGGTGCGCGAGCTTCGTGACGGCGTGACGGACCTGATCGTCGACGTTGCCGACCGCGAGGTCGCCCCCGCACAGGTGGGCCACGGGCACGTCGGCGTACGCCCCGACGAGCGCGGTGGCGATCGATTCCTCGCGGTCACCGAGCACCACCAGCCAGTCCGGGCGCAGCCGCGCCACGGTCTGGGTGAGCCCCATCAGCTGCACGCCGAGTCCCTTCACCCGCCCGAGCGGGTCGTCCGCTGCGAACAGACTCAGGCACTCGTCCGCGATGGGGAAGCCGTCGGCGCGCACCTCGTCCACCGTCCGTCCGGCCGTCTCGGCGAGGTGCGCCCCACACACGAACACGTGCAGATCGAGGTCGCCGCGGGCGGCGACGGCGCGGAACACCGAGCTGAGGATGTCGTACTCGGAGCGAATGCCCGTGACGGCGAGGACGCGGCGCCGAGGCATGTCAGCGCGGACCGGAGGCCGGCGGATCCCACACCATCCAGCACGGGCTCGGAGCGAGGGGACTGCGCCGCAGCGCGACGTTGCCGATGCCCAGCACCTCTTGGACGGCGACGGTCTCTCCGGGGAAGTGCACGTTGCAGACCTCGTCGAAGCCGATGATGGCCCCGCGGGTCAGGTGCGGCCGGATCGCCAGCAGCACGTCGCGCGTCGGCTTGTAGATGTCCATGTCGAAGTACGCGAACGCGATCACCGTCTCGGGGTGTTGCGCGAGCCACGCGGGCACCGTCTCGCACGCATCGCCCTTGACGAGCTCATGCTTGCGGACGTGTCCGAGCGGGCACTCCGCTTCGTGGTACGCGAGTAACTGGGCAAGGTAGGATTCGTAGCCTTCGGTGACGCCGTAGCCGCCGGTCTGCACCGCCGCGCCAGCGCCGTCCTTGGCATCGACGCCGGGGAATCCGCTGAAGGTGTCGAATCCGATGACGCGCCGCGAGAGGTTGTAGGGCTCGTGGATCCCGCGCAGCGCCGTGAGCAGGGCGAGGTTCTGTCCCCACCGCACCCCGAATTCCATGATCACGCCGTGGACGGGCACGATCTCACGGTAGAGCTGCTCGAAGAAGAGGAGTCGCGAGAGGGTCTGGCGGTTCAGGAACAGACCCTGATTGGCCAGGCGCTCTGCATCGGGAATGGGGCATTGGCGCATCATCTCGACGAACGCGAGGCGCCGACTGCGCTCCTCGGCGGAGCTGGCAGCGCTGTTGATCACGGGAAGGGTCATGACGGATCACTCCAGGGGAATACGACGCAGGGTGAGGTGCCAGCGCGCGGCAGCGCCAGGCCGCAGCGCGTCGGCGCGCCGCACGTGCAAGGCATCGAGGACGTGGAACCGTCCCGCGAGCAGCGTCTCGATGGCCGTCCAGTTGAAATAGCGCTGGATCGTTCCGGCCTCGTGACCGGACGGCACGGCGAGTTCTCCGGCGAACTCGCGGCCATGCTGGCCGTCGTCGCCGCTGACGAGATCGATGTAGGCCAGCCCGTCGGGCCGCAGCAGACGGTGGCACTCGCGGATCGCCCCTGCCGCGACGCCCGACGGCATGCTGTCGAGGACGCCGTGCGAGACCACCACCTGGAAGTGCCCGTCCGGCCAGGCCATCGCGGCCGCGTCGCCGACCACGAGCCGCTCGCACAGGTGCGTGGAGCCGCGGCGGGCCAGCCAACCGCGGCCCTGCTCGACCGCCGTCGCGCTGTGGTCGATTCCCCAGGCTTCGCAGCCGAGCTCGTCGAGGAACACGACGTGCCGGCCCAGACCACACCCGAGATCGAGCGCGCGCGGCGGCGGGTCGAAGGGGAGGCGGTCCTGCCAGCCCTCGGCGGTGCGTCGCCGCA
>Ga0209972_10003143_pt1 | contig 13078 bp, 10 predicted proteins | sample NOAtaG_7_FD_187302 | JGI IMG/M metagenome (GOLD analysis project Ga0209972, IMG submission 187302) | Freshwater lake microbial communities from Lake Erie, under a cyanobacterial bloom - NOAA_Erie_Diel1S_2200h metaG (SPAdes) (version 2) | ecosystem: Environmental > Aquatic > Freshwater > Lake ...
TATCTAGATAAAAAGGAAACGCAAGGAGCGTGCACATCAATTAGCTGGTTCACAAATCGTGAATCGTCTTTGACTGTACAACAAACCCCATGTTTGCCCCAAAGAACCATCCTGAGACCCTTCGTATCCTGACGGGGAAATCAACTCCCGTTCCGCAATCGAGGATCGAACGAGCCCTGCAAGAGCAGTGGGATCTCTTCAATAAGAGCGTCGCAAACTCCAGTAACGAGAATGCAACCGCGAAACTCTCCTCCCCGCTTGGCGTGCAATCCTCTTTCCAACATTGGGATCCATTCCCGATCTCGATCAAGTCCGCCAAGGGTGCATGGATGGAGGATGTAGACGGCCGCAAGGTCCTCGATCTCTCCATGGGCTTCGGTGCGATGCTCGCCGGTCACCTCAATCCAGTTGTCGTAGAAGAGGTGAAGAAGATGCTCGAGGTAGGCACTCTCTTCGTCACCCCTTCCCCTCAGACCCGTGATGCTGCTGAGCGAATCTGCCGCCGCTTCATGATCGATCAGGTTCGATTCACCAACTCCGGCACCGAATCGACGATGTATGCCATCCGAACCGCCCGTGGCTACACAGGTCGTGATGGAGTGGTCAAACTCGAAGGCGGTTACCACGGAAGTTATGACGCGCTCTCTGTCTCAGTGAAGCCTCCACTTGATGAAGCCGGTCCAGCATCAGATCCAACCCCTGTAATACAGAACACCGCTGTACCAGGTGAGATCCACGTCGTCCCCTACAACGACGCAGATGCACTCGAGCGTGTATTCAAGAAACATGGATCGACGATTGCCTGTTTCATCCTCGAACCGGTGATGGAGAACATTGGCATCGTCCTTCCCGATCAGGGATATCTCGAGCGAGTTCGCGAACTCTGCGACAAGTACGAGATCGTCCTGATTTTTGACGAAGTGAAGACTGGCCTTACCGCGGGTTATCAAGGTGCGGCACAGAGACTCGGTGTGAAGCCAGACCTGATTTGTCTTGCGAAGTCGATCGGCGGTGGCATCCCACTCGCTGCATTCGGTGGCAAGAAGGAAGTGATGGAGACCATCACCTCTGGAAAGATGGCTCATCTTGGAACCTTCAATGGTCATCTTCTTGGTGTGGCATCAATCATCGCGATGGATCGAGTCGCAACGAAGGAGACCCTGGCTGAAGCTGAAAGCTTCAATCGTCAGGCGCTGACGCGTATGAGCGAGATCATCGAGGAGTATGAACTCCCTGCACATTCAGTCGGGTTCGGCGTCAAGGGTTGCACCACTTGGTCAACGACACCGGTTCGCAATTACCGCGACTACAAGGCGACCGATTTCGACCTTGCCCAACTCTCATTCCTCTGGTCGGTCAATCACAAGATCATGAGCCCACCGGGACTCGATGAACAATGGTTGATCTCCTTCGCCCATAAGCAACCCGAGATCGACTTCATGGTCGATGACTTCCGAGAGTTCGCTAAGTATCTGCGTAGCTGATGTGCCGTCGTCGAGTTCGATGATCTTGAAGGACAGAGTGATGCGTATTCTCAAAACCTCTGCTCTTGTTCTTACATTGATGCTGATAGTTTCTATTCATCCCTGTGCAAGTGCTGCCGAGACTGAATTAGAGATCCAGTCAGTCAATGCTCGCCAAACCCAAGTGGAGGGTGCTAGGGGAGCAGCCCTCGCCGTCGGAACAAACGGAACGCTCTACCTTGGTGGAGGCGAACGCGGCGACACGCTTTTTGCCTATCAGGGTGGCAATATCTCTCCGCTAGGAACTATCTCGACTCAAAGCGAACGCCTACGTGACTCACGTTTTGGTCCCACAGACGTCGCAATATTGAAGGAAACCTCAGCCGAAGTTCACCTGTTGATCTCATACCCTCAGCTCGATGCTGAAAAACGTTGCGTTCGACTTGTCGCCTTCAGATACACGCTGAGCCAAGAAACGGTTTCTACCAACAGGCTTACTAAACAAGAACAGTGGTTTGAAGGAAAACCGTGCGTCCCAGTCGGGGCGGTCCAACATGCAGCCGGCCGCATCGAAGTGATCGATAAGAACTCTGCTTACATCACCACTGGCGATCTAGGGTTTCGATCTATTGACGATCGAGGCGCTCGTGGTTGGCTTGGTGGAGTCTTCCGTATCACTAAGGAGCGCACTCGACAGATCTCACAAGGACACCGTAACCCACAAGGAATCCTTAGAATCGGAAAGAGTCTCTTCATCTCCGAGCATGGACCTCGCGGTGGAGATGAGATCAATCTGATCGAAAACGGAAAAGACTATGGCTGGCCCTTCGTAACCCTTGGCGAGCCTTACAGCGCCGGCGATTACGTGCAACCACGATCCGCAGGTACTCACTCCGGATACGCAAAGCCTTTGATCTCCTGGGTCCCATCAGTCGCGCCGACAGAACTCGTTCGCTTGCCAAGAGTTCCACAATGGGGTGATCGTGGTGGATTGATCGTCATGGGCACTCTCGCTGAAGAATCTTTGCTCTTTATCGAGCGCACTTCAAAGAAGAAAATGAAGGAAGTCGATCGTCACTTCATCGGAGAGCGCATCAGAGACCTTGAGGTCGGCGCTAATGGTGAAATGATCGCCACCACAGATAGCGGAAAAGTCCTCTTCATCTCACGTAAGGGTTAGGAAATCCAGAGCTCGCGAATCTCTTCGATCGCAGCGATGATTGCCTGACCTTGAATCTCTTTCTCTAGCGTCGGCTTCCCCGGGAAATCAACGCCCTGTTCACTGACGAGTGGCAAGTGAATGAAATCCATCCAACATCTACTCTGCGAGTCTTTGAGGTGATTCATCACGCTGTAGAAAAGGTGGTTGCAAACGAAAGTGCCTGCAGAGAGTGATTCTTCGACTGGGTGACCTCGTGCGATCAGCGCTTCAACAACTGCCCTCACTGGAAGGTTTGCCAAAAAGGCATCATCGCCATCGAATCGAATCGGCAGATCCCGACGGACTTCTCCAACGTTATCTGCGATTCGAGCGTCATCAAGATTCACCGCAACACGCTCGAAGGAGACCTTGACTCTCCCCTCCGCTTGACCTAAGGAAATGATGATCTCTGGATCCACTTCCTTGGTCAATCCAAGGATGCGCTCGACTGAACGTTCATACTCGACCGGCAGAATCGCAAGGGTGACACCATCGAGTGAATGTTCTTCAAGCCAGTCAACCACTATCTGCGAGGAGTTGAGCTGGGCTCCAGCGAATGGTTCAAATCCAGTGACCAGAATTCGAGGAAGAGAGCTCACAAATCAAACCAAGATCTAGTTGACGGCAATGAATGCCGACCCGATCACCATGCCCAACCAGACGATATGGAAGATCGGCATGAACATTGCAATTCGCTCGGTCGCAGCATTGCCATCTGCTCCTTCGAATTTCGGACGCAACATCTCTTGGATCACGCTAGAGAGGATGAGGAAGTTACCGGTCCACGCCACCATGCAATATGGGCAGAGCGCTCCGATTACAAAAGTGGTTTGAAAGGCGAGCCAATGTGAGAAGAGGATCGCAAGCACTGTGCCTAAGAGGGCTATCTTCCAGAACCAGCCAGGGAATTGCACTCCTCCGATCATGGCCACACCTATAGCGATGAAGATCGCGAATGCTCCGATACCGATAAGCGAGTTAGGAAATCCAAAGACTTCTGCTTGTGCTGAGAGCATCACGCTCTTGCAGTTGAGGGTCTCTGAGATGTTGCATGACGGGACGAACTGTGAGTCCTTCAGGAGTTTGATCTTGTCGATTGATAGCAGGAAGGAAGCGACAAACCCGATCACTCCACCCATGAGGGTCACAAAACCAGAGAAACTCTTCGTTGTAAGGATCACGGCGAAACCTTACCTAGCGCAGGGCGTTTAGCGCATCAGGAAACTCCAAGGCAACTTTGTGGATTCCGCGTGGGTTCTGTGACTCATTCCCAAGGCTGCCCTCAATGAGGCTGATTACCTTTCAGACACTTCACATGTTCCGATTCACATGCGCGGAACCAATCCCAGCCGAAAGGAATTTCAGTGAAACTCAAGAGGATCTTGACCTTCATCACCTCAATGGCTCTTGCCTCTGCCATGTTCGCTCTATCGCCCGCAGCACATGCGGAAGATGAGCTCGTTGCCAAGCCGGGCAACACTGCCCTCACCAAAGTACTCAATGTTGGTGAGTTCAGTTTCGATTCAAACCTCGCTGACTTCGACATTCTCACCTACCTCGCCTTGGACGTCATGGGCGCGAAGCCAAAGTCTGCGGTATGGGCACTTGCTGACGGCAATGTTCAATTGACCGCCTTCATTCCTACAGATCGGGCATTCAAGAAGCTTGTCAAAGCACTTACCGGTCGGAGCTTGGTACGAGAGCGCAAGATCTACTACGCAGTTCGTGCTCTTGGTATGGACACAGTCGAGAAAGTACTGCTCTATCACGTTGTCCTTGGCGCACCGATTCTCTCTGGGGCAGCTGTCGCTGCAAGTGGAGCATCACTCACCACCGCAGAAGGATCAACCCTTGGTGTGTTCTTCGATGGCTCTGCCTTGAAGCTCCGCGACAAGGACTACAAGCGGATCAATCCGAATGTAATCTTGACTCGGGTCGACATCAATGAGAGCAATAATCAAGTCGCTCATCCAATCAACGGCGTTCTATTGCCAAAGCTTGGATAAGGTTTCTTGAAAGTCCTTTGATAGACACGGTTCACTTTTAGGCGATAAAGAACAACCCCGCAGCCCATCTTGGAAAGCGGGGTTGTTCTCTTTATATAAATCAATCAGTCCTTCTATATTTACTTACTTACCTATTTGCTGCGTGCGAGCGAGCAAATAGCCAACTCGCAATGGAGCGCAGTGCCAAGGTGAAGGATTGAATCATCGAACATGGCACGCGGTGAGTGATTGACTTCTGACTTAGTGAAATCACTATTCGTCGAAGCGCCTAAGAAGAGATATGAACCTGGCACTTCTTCGAGTACTCTCGAGAAATCCTCTGCTCCAGCAATCGGGTGAGGCATCTCTATGTAGGCATTGGAACCAAAGACCTCGGTAACCACATCCTTTGCGAAAGCGGCCTCAGCATCGTTATTTACCGTCACTGGATACTGCTCAACAATCTTCACATTGGCGCGCAATCCATATGCCGCCGCTATTGAATTGCACAGTTGGACGCTCTCCTTGTGGATCTTGGCTCGACTCTCAGCAGAAAAAGTGCGGATCGTGGCTTGGAAATCTGCGCTATCCGGGATGATGTTTGCCTTCGTGCCAGCGTGGAAATTGCCGACTGTGATTACGACAGGATCAAAGGCATTGAATGAGCGTGTAATGAGAAGTTGTAACGCGGTCACCATCTCTGCCGCGACGGGAATTGGATCTTTCGCGGTATGTGGTTGTGAACCATGACCGCCCATGCCAATGACCGATACATGGAGTTCATCGCTAGAGGCCATCATCGTCCCTGGCTTGGTTGTAAAGATACCGTTTGGGATACCAGCTGACATCACATGAATTCCGTAAGCAGCATCCACTTTCTTGCCCGAAGCCGTTAGCACTCCCTCTTTGATCATGTGGCCCGCACCATCGAAACCCTCTTCGCCGGGCTGGAACATGAAGACCACATCACCTTCAAGATGATTACGATATTGACTTAGGATCCTTGCAGCGCCCAACAGCATCGCAACGTGCAGGTCATGGCCGCATGCATGCATAACGCCGTCAATGCGACTCTTGTAATCGACTTCATTGAGCTCCTCAACTGGAAGCGCGTCCATGTCCGCTCGAAGAAGCACCGCTCGATCTCTACTATTTCCGCGAAGAACCGCTGTTACGGCAGTTGATGAGTGACCCTTTGAGACCTCAAGGTCTAGGCCATCGAGCGCATCAAGGATCTTCTTTTGGGTGAGTGGATTCTCTAACCCGATCTCAGGTTCTTTATGGATTGCATGACGAAAAGCAGCCAGATCACTTTGAATCGCTATTGCTTCTTCCTTCATCGATGCCATGAGGCTCCCACCTACACGCTACGTCTTCCGAGAAAGTGGGCCCTGTCGGGCTCGAACCGACGACCCACGGATTAAAAGTCCGTTGCTCTACCGGCTGAGCTAAAGGCCCCACTGCGTAACACGCTTGAATCTTTAATCTAACAAGCTTGGCAATTATGCCAAGTGAAGGGATCTTATGCCAATTTCAGGGTGCTGGTGTGACAGATGAGTGACAGATTAAAGGACTTTGACACTGCACTGGTGAAAATGTCATAGCCATCCGTCAAACTAAGGACATGAAAGAAAAGAAGTCTCTCAGAGACTCCCACCCCGATTTGGCGCTAGAGGCCGACGGCTGGGATCCAGAGAATTTCACTTTCGGATCTGATAAATCCCAAACTTGGAAATGCGAAAAAGGGCATCAATGGTCTGCTCGAATTTCAGATAGAGCCAGCGGAAAAGGTAGGTGTCCTTTTTGCATAGGGAAAAAAGTCTTAAAGGGTTTCAATGATCTAAAAAGTCTTTATCCTGAATTAGCTAAGCAAGCTGATGGTTGGGATCCGACTGAAGTAACGCCGTCAAGTAACAAAATCTTAAAGTGGAAATGTTCCGAAGGACATGAATGGGAAGCTAGGCCATCAGATAGAAAAAGTAATAGCTCCATAAGTTGCCCGATCTGTATTGGCAAGAAACTCCTCTCGGGATTTAACGATCTGGCGACAACACATCCCGATTTGTCACTGGAAGCTAACGGTTGGGATCCAAGCGAATTTCAAGCTGGTTCAAAAAAGGATCTCAAGTGGAAATGTTCTGCTGGGCACGAATGGGTCGCTCGAATTAGCTCACGAGCACTTCAGGGGAATGGTTGTCCTAAGTGCCGAACAAGGAAGACCAGTCCCGTGCTTGAAAAGCCTCGGCGAGCGCCTAGCCAGTCCCTTTTGCAGACCCACCCAGAGCTTGCCAAAGAAGCTGACGGATGGGATCCGAGCGAGGTAACGGCGGGCAGTAATAAGAAGAAAGAATGGAAATGCTCATCTGGGCACAAGTGGGGGGCCGTGGTTTATTCCAGAGCAAAAGGCCGAGGGTGCCCTGTATGTGCAGGAAAGAAAATCTCAATTGGCGAAAATGACTTGAGCACTCTGGACCCAAGCTTGTCTAAGGAAGCTGACGGTTGGGATCCAAGCGAATTCTCATTGAGCAGTAATAAGAAAATGAGGTGGCGTTGTTCGCTTGGTCATAGCTGGGTAGCTCAAATAGCTAGTCGTGCAAATGGAAGAGGTTGCCCTATTTGTTCAGGGAATGAACTCTTGATTGGGTTTAATGATCTCCAGACAACTCATCCCGAGATTGCACTCGAAGCTCTTGGATGGAGTCCAACTTCCTTAACCGCTGGGTCAGAAACAAAGAGAAAATGGAGCTGCCCAAATGGACACAATTACATTTCGGCAATCAAAGAAAGAACTGGTGGGCACGGTTGTCCATCTTGTTCCGTAACTGGCTTTGATCAAACTAAGGACGGTTGGTTCTATCTCCTCGAACATCCCGACTGGGAGCTCATGCAACTTGGCATAACAAATGTCCCTGAGAGAAGAATTGCCAAGCACAAGAAATTGGGATGGGTTTTAATTGACTTGAAGGGTCCAATGAATGGGCTAAGTACTCGAGAGTTGGAAACTAACTCGCTCAGATACTTAGCAAAGCTTGGAGCGCAAAAGGATCTAAAGAATGTTGCTGGAAAATTTGATGGGTATTCCGAATCATGGTTCAAGTCGAAATTCTCTGTGACGAGTATCGATCAGTTAATAAAGAAGCTTGATGCAGATGAGTAAGGCATCACTGGCGCAGTCTCACCCAGACCTTGCAAAAGAAGCACACGGCTGGGATCCACAAGATTTCACATCTGGGTCAAATGCCAAGAAAGCTTGGCGTTGTTCGAAGGACCACATCTTCGAGGCCAGTATTGGACAAAGAGCTAGGAAGGATGGACCGACGACCTGCCCTTTCTGCTCAGGTCAAAAAGTATTGGCAGGCTTTAACGATTTGGCCTCGACCCACCCTGCGCTCGCTAGGCAGGCTGACGGCTGGGATCCAAGGACGGTTTCCGCTGGGAGTCGAAAGCGATTGTCTTGGATCTGCCCTAAAGGGCATGGCTTCGAATCTGAAGTTCGGAATGGGACCGCTTCAAAGTCTGAGTACTTCTGCCCAATCTGCAACGGGATGCAAGTGCTTATTGGTTTCAACGACCTTGCAACCACAGATCCTGATGTTGCCAAGGAAGCAGATGGATGGGATCCAACGACTGTAACAAGGGGAAGCAATAAGAAGCGTTCCTTTCGTTGCCCAAATGGTCATCTCTATATAGTTGCCGTTGCCGTTCGGGCAGTATCTGGCCATGGATGCAGAATCTGTAAGAATCAAGTTTGTGTAATCGGGTTTAATGATTTAGCAACGGCTTATCCTGAATTAGCGAATCAAGCTGATGGTTGGGATCCAAAAACTGTTGTCTTTGGATCAAAGTCTAGAAGAAATTGGAAATGCGCCCTCGGGCACACTTGGTCAGCAACTGTCATAGGAAGAACTCAAGGAGAAAAGGATTGTCCGTTCTGTACCAATATGAAAACTTGGACAGGCTTTAATGATCTTGCAACGACTCATCCTCATCTCGTACCAGAAGCAGATGGGTGGGATCCAACAAAAATTCATGCAGGCACAAATAAGAAGTTAGATTGGAAATGCAATAGGGGTCACAGATGGTCAGCAACTGGATCTTCAAGAAGTGGAAACGAAACGGATTGCCCTGTTTGCTTAAACAGAATTGTTGAAGTTGGATTTAACGACTTAGCAACCACCCATCCCGACTTAGCTAAAGAAGCCCATGGATGGAATCCGAAGACGGTTGTTGCTGGAAGTAACAAAAAGGTTAAATGGATCTGCGGAAAGGGCCACCCGTGGTCAGCCGTTATTGCCAACAGGGCTATGGGGCGAGAAACGGGATGCCCTACTTGTGCGACGACAGGTTTCGATCCCAATATTGATGCTTGGCTCTACTTGCTCGAGCACCCCGTATGGGAGATGCTCCAGATTGGAATTACCAATTCGCCAGCTACACGCCTGAAGAAGCACCAAAAGCTTGGTTGGGTTGTACTTGAGCTCAGGGGGCCAATGGACGGACTCCTAACCAGAGGCTGGGAAGCCAGCATCCTCCAAATGTTGCGAGCGCAAGGCGCTGAGCTGGCACCTTCACAGGTCGCTGGGCAGTTCGATGGGTACACAGAGGCATGGATGACCAGCTCACACCCCGTGAAAAGTCTGACCCAGCTAATGGAGCAAGTCAGAGCTGGAGAGGCTGGGGAGGGCCTAGAGCTCAAATCCTGAAAATGTTAATAATTTTTTATCTTGCACGATCTGACTAATTAACAAGATCTAGGATTTAGATAGTCCGCCCATACATATATATCTTGTATTAATTATGTCAATGACTTGGGATGATTAATCTCAGAGTAAGTCTAAATGCAGTAAGTCAATAGTAATTAGATAAGAATCTATAGTCATTTCAGTCAACTAAATTACCAAGAACGACGCAGTTTGATCTTGCTCTTAAAGGGCCTCGACGCAGATTCAATATATTCAAGTTCATCTTCGGACATTGGATCATAATCAAACTCTGTCTTCTCAATTAAATCCCCTCTCCACTTACAAAAATAGTTGTAAGTTTCATTGTGAATTAAATGTCTCAGCTCCTTGTCGTAGGCAGGGTGGTCCAAGAGATCTATGGGTTGCCTGCCATACATTCCAGCAAGTCCTTCAAGATCACCGTCGTAACAAAGATACCTGCAATATTTTCCCGATCCTTGAGTTCCCTGTGTATGAGCATCCATGATCTCGATCAACATATAGCCAACTTTCTTTGCTGCTTTTCGGCTAGCTTGGTTCTCTTCATCTATTATCAATTCAGCAAAGCGAAACTTTTTTTCGTAGAAGGCAACTGAGGTTAATCGCTTCAACATATAGGTACCCACTTTTTTCCCTAAGTAACCTTTTCTCATCCAAAGCACTATCTGGCATCCCCTATTGCTTAGATTGCTATATGAGTAGGAACCAATTCCTAAAATTCTCTCTCCGTCAAAGAGTCCATACATATCTACAGATCGATCTCGAAGGATCTGGTTGAAGAAGCTCCACATATCTTCAAAGGATGGTTTCCGACTGAAGAAGGCGAGATCCAAATAGGTGGACATGGATTCCATGCTCTCCTGATAGGCCGCTCGGAACTCCTTGAAGTCATCTCGGGTGAGGATCCTAAAGTCAGTGTGGGCCAAGTCTTTGACCTCTTGCTCTGTGGCGAAGTTGAGCATGAGCCACCTCCAAAGTCTCCATCTGCGGGAGAGTTCTCTGTCTAGGGATTCCCCTAGCAGGCATAGCTATCCTTAAATGGATTCCATCATTTGAGAATATTCTTCATTCATCATTCTTAGATCTGAAGTCATTTCCAAAATTTAGAATTGACTTATCCCCCCGTGTTCCCAAAAGAGAAGTTTCTCTTGCCGAAGAGTTTTTCATTTTAGTTTTGTGAATAGACCCTCTCGGTCACACGATCTATCCCTTGGTCCATGCCAACACATGGTTCTTGATTTATCTGGCTAACAATTCAGCTGAGTCAAGAATGGTAAGTACCCTCATTCAATTTGTGTAACTAAAACAAACACAAAAGGTTGCTGATTGCTATCTCTGTTGAAAATCGGTGAAGAGTACCTTTGTTGCCCAACCACTTTTCCCTTATAGCTAGTTGCAGTGTCTGCCAGTGGCGACGGAGTTCACTCCGTGATTTTTTCTATACGCTAATTATACTAAATGTAAAATTCTAACTCAAGCCGTTTTTTGATTTTCTATCCAACGATCTAATTCTTCAACTTTGAATATTAGTTTTCTTCCAATTTTATAACTTGGCATTTGCTTATGTTTGTGGTTCTGATGTATCCAACTTACTTTGGTTGAAAGATAAGTTGCTGCTTCTTCTATATTGAGAAACCTTTCGTGTGTAGTAGTTATTGTCATTATCTAATTTTACAATTTGTGAATTTTTTCGTCAATAGTAATTTCTCTTTCTTGATTTCAATTAATAACTAATTAGTTTTTCTTTGACTCATTTCAATAATTTGATTTGCTTGTAAATTTAAATGTTTGATCAACTAATTTGATTAACAGTTCCAGCTTCTTTTGTGTGATGTGCGCTCAATAATCTATGTTTAATTAGATATACCTTTTGAAGGCTCCTAAAACCCTTCCCCGCCACGCTCGCCCAGCAACTTGTCAGTGGTCGATGGGATAATTGACCCATTGGAAAAGGAGAAGATATGTCTACACACAAGCTCAAGGGGCTGAAAGGGAGTGGCTACCAAGCCCGCTGGACTGATCCAGCTGGGGCTAGAAGGGCAAAGAACTTCAAGACGAAGGCTGAAGCCCAGAGATATGCGGCTGAGATGAGTACGGCGGTCCGCCGAGGTGAGTACTCAGATCCGCAGGCAGGCAAGGCCAAGCTCAGGTCAGTCTACGAGGATTGGAAAGCAAGCTCTGTTGGCCTAAAGCCAAAAACTATAGCCTCGTATGACTCCTTATGGAATTGCATGGTTGAACCCGCTTGGGGAAATCGCTCAATTGCTGGAATCAGCAGATCAGCAGTAAAAGCTTGGATCTCTGAGTCTAAGTCAATTACAGGCAAGACAGTAAGTGCTAGTCGCATGAAGCAGGCTTATGTCTTGCTCAAACTTCTATTGGATCATGCAGTTGACATGAATCTAGTCAACCGAAACCCGATTCAATCTGGTTCAAGAAGTGGGAAGAACCTGCTTCCACGAATTGAAGTTCAGAAACAAAAGCGAGCGCTAGAAAAAGATGAGCTTCTCGCCTTAGCTAATAATGCTGGCGACTACAGATTGCTAATACTGGTTGCTGGGTTGTTAGGAATCCGTTGGGCCGAGTTAGTGGCAATCACGCCAGAAGATTTTGATTTCAAGAAAAAAACAATCACAGTATCAAAATCACTCTCAGAAATTAGTGGTCGTTTTGAACTAGTAACTCCTAAGTCTGGAAAAGTTAGAGTTCTTCCATTGCTGAATGTTCTTGAAAAAGACCTCAAAGCTCTTTGCTTGGCGACTCCCGAAGGCGAACCAATATTCAAGTCTCAAAAAGGCGGATACCTCCGTCATAGTAATTTCATGAAGAGGGTTTTTGCTCCAGCGCTTGCCAAGGCCGAGGTCCGCCAAATTACTTTCCATGAGCTCAGAGATACCGCAATCAGCCAAGCAATAGCTTCTGGCGCTGATGTGCTGGCTATCAGCCGAATCGCAGGTCATGCCAATCCCTCGATCACGCTGAATGTCTATGGCCATATCTTGAAAGACTCAATGGGATCTATCCAGCGAGCGCTAGATGCGTCCTATGCTGACATGAGGTCTGGCGAAAGTAGGCAGAGCCAAGATTTCCCATCCGCTTCATAAGTAAAGAAGGACTGATGAAGAAGAGTCGCCCTTTAATCCGGAAGAATTTCTTCCAACTTTGGTGGGCACTTTGAGTCAGAGTAGGAACAAAATACACAGCAATCCTGCTTATTTGGCTTTATAACTTCGTGACAATTTGTACATTTGTAAAAGAACTGACAAGAATCGGTTGGCATAATTTCCATTTTCGAGAAATTGCACAAAGGACAAGTAATTGTCGCTGATGTATCCATGCCTAGAGTATATAGAAGAGTCGCCCTATAAGCCGGAGATGACATAGTTATGCGTGAAGCTATGCTCAAAAAAACGATTTGCCCCCACTATTGCCCCCAAAAGATTGAGAAGTTCTGTGGAGAGGTGCTACCTAAGGTAATTTCTGTTGGTCCTTAATGGAGTCGTATTTGTACTTCCAAACACTTTCTGCACCCGAATGGCCAACTACATAGGTCATTCCAATCGCACTAACCGCCAGAAAAGCCATTAGAACTCCTAGACTTGATGACGCTATCTTGCTTTTCTTATAAAAAGAAAAATATGAAAAAAGTACAAATGAGGAAACAAGTGCAATGGCAAGTAAGACTAGGTAATTGCCCAACTGTGCATG
>Ga0209972_10003152_pt1 | contig 13063 bp, 10 predicted proteins | sample NOAtaG_7_FD_187302 | JGI IMG/M metagenome (GOLD analysis project Ga0209972, IMG submission 187302) | Freshwater lake microbial communities from Lake Erie, under a cyanobacterial bloom - NOAA_Erie_Diel1S_2200h metaG (SPAdes) (version 2) | ecosystem: Environmental > Aquatic > Freshwater > Lake ...
TTCTTTATTGATTTCTTTATTGATTTCTTTATTGATTTGGTTGGATGGTCGCCTCCCCGTGGTCAGCCATCCGGAACGGCTGCTTTTATATTTTTATTAAAGTTTGGCACCAATACCCCCCTTTTGGAACAAACTGCAGTACTAAATTACCCCTTTGTACTGAATCACCTGCGAGATCACCGGTGGCGGTCTTTTCAGGTGTGGATGAGGCCCGACAACCTCGTCCTTTAGGCTCGTCTTTTAGGCTCGTCTTTTACGGGAGGCAGGACCAAATGGAAAAAATGAAGCAACCTATCAAGCGGGCTGCGGCTCTGCTGCTTTGTGTGCTGGCCATCAGCGCGGCGCTGTGGCAATTTGACTGGAGGCGTGGGGCGGTTGACGCCAGCACGGGTCGCTCCAGTGGCTTGACCGAGTCCGATTGCAGCTACTTGCGAGACCCGGAGAGTTTCGAGGGGGTCGACGGCCGGCACCGCATCGATCTCTCGCGGCAAACGGAGGAGATCAGCGACCTGCTCAACCATTCGGCGGGCCAGTTGGCCGCCCCGCAGGACATCCCGCGCCGGAATTTCATCGACAACCACATCTTCGACCGCATGGCCCAGGGGGGAGTGCTCTCCGCGCCGCTCTGCAGCGATGAACAGTTCATCCGGCGGGTGACGCTCGACCTGACCGGACGAACTCCGACGCCGGAAGCGGTGGCGCAGTTTCTGGCCGACACCACGGTCACCAAGCGGGACAGGCTGGTCGACAACCTGATCGCCTCCCCGGAGTTCGTCGATAAATGGACCCTCTTCTACGGCGATCTCTTCCGCAACACCGCCTTTGCCAGCAACATTCAGATCTTCCTGAACGGCCGCGAAGCCTACCACAGCTTCATCTACGATTCGATCGCCAACAACCGCCCCTACAACCAGATCGCCACCGAGATGATCGCCGGCTCGGGTGAGAATACGGTCAATGGCGCGGTCAATTTCATCGTTCTCGGAAATGTGCCGATGGGGCCGACCCAGGATACGATGGACGGAACGGCGGTTCAGTTGTCGACGATCTTCCTCGGGTTGAGTTCACTCGACTGCCTGCTCTGTCACGATGGCGCAGGCCATCTCGACGCGGTGAACCTGTGGGGATCGGGAGTGACCCGGTCCCAGGCCTGGGGGATGAGCGCCTTCTTCGCCCGGACGCGGCGCGCCTTTGCCCGGCCGCGGACGGACGTCAATTACGGAACCTACACAATCAGTGAGGGGACGACCGGCGAGTACCAGCTCAACACCAACTCGGGCAATCGTCAGAATCGGGCGCCCATTGGCGGCCAGAACACGGCCGCCCCGCGCTACCTCTTCGGGACGACGACGATCGGAAGCAGTGAGAATCGCCGCCAGGCGCTGGCGCGGCAGCTGACCGCCGACCCGCAGTTTGCGCGGGCCGCCGTCAACTATCTCTGGGAAGAGATGATGGTCGAGGCGCTCGTCTCGCCCTCCAACACCTTCGATCCGGCCCGGCTCGATCCGACCGCCAAGCTCCCCGCCGGTTGGAGCCCCCAACCGAACAACCCGGAGCTGCTCGAGGCGCTGGCGCGTGACTTTTCCCAGAATGGTTTCAACCTGCGGCGCGTGATTGGGCAGATCGCGAAATCCTCGACCTACCAGCTCTCCTCGAGCTATCCGGGTACCTGGAAGCTCGACTATGTCCCCTACTATGCTCGCAAGTACGCCCGCCGGCTCGATGCGGAAGAGATCCACGACGCGATCGTCCAGGCGACGGGCCTCCCCCCGGTAACCACCTATCGTGACGCCAACAGCACCACCAACTCGACCGTCATCGGCTTTCCCATCCTCGGCGATGAGGGGACGCTGCGGCGGGTCGTGCGGTGGGCCGGCCAGCTGCCCGACCCGATCGAACCGCGCCAGCGCTTCGATGTGCGGTCTTTCCTCGATTCATTTCTGCGTGGCAACCGTGACTCGAACCCGCGCACAGACGACTCATCGATCCTTCAGGCGCTCAACCTGATGAACAACACGATCGTCACCAACCGGATCAGACTCGATGACCGGGTGACCATCGGCACAGAGACGATCCGCAGCACGGTCTACAATCTGGTCAACGACCGCACGCTGACCGATGAGAAGGCGATCGAGCGGATGTATCTGCTGACTTTGTCGCGTTATCCGACCGCGGCCGAGAAGGCGAAGCTGCTTCCCTTCTTCAGCTGGACCCCACGTCAACAGGCTTTTGAGAGTCTGCAGTGGGTACTGCTCAACAAGGTTGATTTCATCTTCAACTACTGATCGAAAGGTTCTGAACCGTCAGCACAAGGAGTTGCCGTATGAAAATGAAGAAGAGAGAAGACAAGCGAGCCATCATCTCACCGCTCTTTGGTGGAACTGAACTGGGACGGCGGGACTTCTTCCGGATTGCCGGAACGGGGGTCGCCGGGTCGTTTCTGGTGCCGGCACTGCGGCCAAACGTCTATGCCAAACCGGGCGCCGAGACCCCGCAACTGACCGGCCGGGCCCGCAACTGCATCTTTATTCACCTCCAGGGGGCCCCGAGCCACGTCGATACCTTCGATTTGAAGGTCGGCTCGTGGACGCCAGCCAACTTTCAGCCCGAGACGATCAGCGGGATCCTCTTTCCGAAGGGGTTGATGCCCAACCTGGCCGGGCACGTCAACAAGATGGCCATCCTGCGCAGTGTGCGGGCTCCAGCCCTCGTCCATTCACTGCAGCAGATCTGGACCCAGATCTCGCGCAATCCGACCTCGCAGATGGGGAAGATCTCGCCGAATATCGGCTCGGTCGTCGCCCGCGAGTTTGAAAACGAGCGCCAGCCAAACCAGAAGCTGCCCGGCTTCATCTCCCTCAACGGCGGAAGTACGGTCAGCGCCGGCTATTTCAATGCCCGCTACACGCCCTTCTCCATCACGGCCAATGCGAACGGCCTCAGTAATCTGACCAACAATGTCGGTCAGGTCAACTTTGAGCGGCGCTACCAGATGCTGATGGATCTCGATTCGACGGTCCGCAGCAACTCTCCGCTCGGAGAATCGGTCCTCGATATGGATGGGTTCTACCAGCAGAGTCGGGCCATGATGTATAATCCCGAGGTCGATTCGATCTTCAAGTTCACGACGGACGAGGGAACGCGTTACGGCAACAGCGGATTCGGCAACTCTTGTATTGTTGCGCGCAATCTGCTCCGCGCCAACCAGGGAACGCGGTATATCCAGCTCAACCTTGGCGGATGGGATAATCACACGAATATCTACGCCGCCAATGGCGGGATCTACCAGCCGGCCCGGCAACTCGATCTGGGGCTGGCCAATCTGGTCAACGACCTGATCGCGACGCCGGGGCAGCGCGGCGGGACCCTCTTCGACGAGACCCTGATCGTCGCCATGGGTGAATTTGGCCGCACGGTCCGGACCGGGAACAACGCCCCGGGACTCAACGCCAGCAGCGGTCGTGATCACTACTTCCAGCAGTTCGTCCTCTTCATGGGCGGCGGGGCGACGGGCGGACGGGCGATCGGAGCGACATCGAGCGATGGCTTCGCCGTGACCGATCCCGGCTGGGCGCAGAATCGGGCCATCGCCAACGAGGATGTGGCCGCGTCGATCTACTCTGCGTTGGGGATCGACTATACAAAAACTCTCTGGGACGATCCGTATGGTCGAGGATTCGACCTCGTCCCCTTCGCCGACGAAGGGGCCTGGTATCCGGTTCTGGAGCTCTTCACGCGACAGGTGCGGTCGACGCCGGATGGTCCGGCACGCGGAACACGTCGCGTCTCTTAAGGCTGTTTAATGGAGTCGAGAGCAGATCAATCCCCCTCCCCGACCTATGCACCAGGTCGTTGGGACATCGAATTTCTGGCGACCAATCAGGTGGTCAGATCTCCTGAATTTGGCATTTCACCGGAGGCGAAGCGGGTTCGATACCCGATTCGCCTTCTTCGTTACTGGTTTGGCTACCATCTGCTGCGCGAAGAGTGGCAGCGCGCCGGCCGCCCGCTCGATGTCCTCGAAGTGGGGGTTCATCTCGGGCAGATGCTCGAGTTTGTCAAGTCGGCGCCGGCCGGGATCGAGTACGAGGCCTGGACAGCTGTCGATGCGGTCATGCACCGGGAACGGCTCACCGAGGCCGGGTACACGGAATTTCTCGAGGTCAATCTCGAAGATCGCGAGCTTCGCTTTCCACGTCAGTACGACACGGCAATCCTGCTCCACGTCCTTGAGCACCTCTTTGAACCAGAGGCGGTCTTTGAAAAGATCGTCGCGGCGATCAAGCCGGGTGGGGCGCTGATTGGCGGTTTCCCGGTCGTGCCGGGTCCGCTGGCCGCGCTTCGCGAGAAGCAGATCCGGCGGACGGCCCAACAGTTCGGACACGTCAGCGTCTTCTCACCGGAGCGGGTGGAAAGAATGGCTGCGCGGGCGGGGCTAAAACTGGAGTTTGTAAGCGGAGCGTTTCTGATGCGCAGCAAGGGCAGTCCGCTCGAGAACTCCGCGGCCTGGATGCGCTTCAACCTCGCCTGGGGAGGGCTCTTCCCCGGTTGGCCTGGCGAGATCTATTGGATCATGAGGAAGTAGGAAGGGGCCATCGACCTCGGCCCCGTGATGGCCCCGTTCAGCAAATCCGCGGTAACTGCTCGCCACTCAGCATATCGACGATCCGGGTCGTTCCGAGAATAGTCTTCATGACTACCCGCGAACTCCCGGGAGCGCCGACCTCACCAATCAGCGCGGCGGTCTCACCTCCCGGTTCACTCCGCAATATTTCGAGGGTGCGGGCGGCCTGCGCGGCCGGCACCACGGCAAGGAACCGCCCTTCGTTGGCGAGATGGAGCGGATCGAGACCAAGAATTTCGCAGGCGCCCCGCACATCTTCGCGCACCGGTATCGCCGTCTCGGCGATGGCGAGGCGTGAACTGGTCGCTTCAGCAAGCTCGACCAGAGCGCTGGCCAGTCCACCCCGGGTCAGATCACGCAGGCAGTGAAGGTCGATTCCGGCATCGATCAGGGCGGCGACGATCCTGTGGAGGGGGGCGCAGTCACTCTCAATGATCGTTTCGAAGTTGAGCCCCTCGCGGGTCGCCATAATCGCAATGCCGTGGCGGCCGAGGTCACCATTGATCAGAATCTGATCACCGGGTTGGAGGCGCCGGGGCGCAATGACCAGCGAATGCTCGAGAAGACCAATCCCGGTCGTGTTGATAAAGACGCCGTCAGCCTTCCCGCGGTCGACGACCTTGGTATCTCCGGTGACGAGCAGCACCCCGGCCTGCGCGGCGGCCGCACGCATCGAGGCGACGATGGACTCGAGTTGGGCAAGGGGGAATCCCTCTTCGAGGATGAACCCGGCGCTCAGATAGAGTGGGCGCGCCCCGCACATGGCGAGATCATTGACTGTGCCATTGACGGCCAGCGAACCGATATCTCCCCCCGGAAAGAAGAGCGGCTGGACGACATAGGAGTCGGTCGTCATAGCCAGGCGGGCCCCGCCAATTTCGAAGACGGCCCCGTCGTGGCGCGGCGCGAGCAGTTCGTTGCCGAAGGCCGGCAGAAAGAACTGTTCGATCAACTGGTGCATGAGGCGGCCGCCACCGCCGTGGGCAAGCAGGATCCGGTCCGCCGCGGTGAAGGGGGTCGGGCAGACCAGTCCATCTCCAAGCCGCTTGCCTGAGTCAGAATCTTTCACGGCGCCCTTCCCCGGCAGTGATAACTTCACCCAAGTTTGCCACCACTTTCATCACTTCTTCCAGGCGATGCGGCCCATCTCGCGCCACGTCGTCAGCTTGATGCCCAGATCCCTGATCAATGCGGCGATCTCCGGATCGGTGAAAGAGAGGTAGTCTCCATAGCGAGCCTCCCAGGAACCGGTGGCCGCCTTCAGTTCGGCATCATCCATCCCGAGATGGACAATGAGCATGGTCACTCCCGGCTTGAGGTTGCGCAGAAACTCCTTATAGGCGACCTTCCGCTCGGCGAAGTTGCGACCGGGGACCCCGGTCACCAGGTAGTCGAGAAGAACAAAGCCGTCGGCCTCGAGCTGGGTGAGGGCCTCGGCGCCAATCGGAGCACGGGTCTTTTTGGCATACTCGAGCGCCTCGGGAGTCGGGCGCATGGCCATGACGGGGAGACCATACTCACGGCCCAGGCGGGTGTAGACATCGAAGAAGTCTTTGCGCGTGTAGAGTGTCCCCATATGCGTATCGAGGTGGGTCGGCTTGAGGCCGGCGGCGAGGGCCTTGTCGATCTGGGCCCGCAGCTCAATCTCGATCTCCTGCGGAGTTGCCTTCATGGCGGTCTGGATCTCCGAGCGCCACATATAGCCATCCGGATCGAGCAGGCCGCGAACCTTGTCGATCGGTGCAACCGGACGCCAGCGCAGATACTTCCACTCACTGGTCAGCGTCAGGTGGAGCCCCAGATCGAGTTCGGGGTGCTGGCGGAAGTACTCCGCGATCTCCGGAAACCACGGACAGGGGACCATGATGCTGCCGGAGGTGACCAGGCCCTTCCTGAGGGCCTCGATTGTCGCCACATTGACCGAGTGCGACATCCCGATATCATCGGCATGGACCATGAGAACCTTGTCTTCCGGGCCGTAACCCATTCGTTCGGCCGTCGTGCGGGTTGTGGCGAGGGGCCCATTGGTCTGGGCGAACACCGCGATCGAGAGCAGGCTGAGCAGCAGGAATGTCTGGGGAAAAAGTCTGGTCATCTCTACATCCTTTTAAAGATTGCCAAGTGAGGCCAAATTTAAGATATCACCATAGCGGCCCCGCGCCAGGCGGAGCGTCAGGGCAAGGACTAGCGTTCGAGTCCATGGCGCCCATAGCGCCCATAGCGCCCATATCGGTAGTAGGCGGCGCAGGCGCCTTCCGTCGAGACCATTGGCGCTCCGAGAGGGTGTTCCGGTCGACAGTCGGCGCCAAAGGCCGGACAGTCGCCAGGTTTGCTGAGGCCCCGCATGATCCGCCCACTAATGCAGATGGCGGGTTCGGGAACTCTGGTCGTCGCCAGGTTGAAGCGGGTCACGGCGTCAAAACGCTCGTAACCGGGGGCGAGGCGCAGTCCACTCTGTGGAATCGGGCCAACTCCCCGCCACTGGCGATCAGTCACGGTAAAGACCTGCTCGATCAGCCGCCGGGCGGCCGGATTGCCCTCCGGACGGACCGACCGAGCATACTGATTTTCGACTTCGTGACGGGAATCTTCAAGCTGGCGAAGACACATCAGAAGCCCCTGGAGCAGGTCGAGGGGTTCGAAGCCGGTGATGATGATCGGCACCCGGTAGCGGGCAGCGAGGGGATGGTACTGCCCGATGCCCATGACCGCGCAGACGTGGCCCGCGGCGAGGAACCCCTCGACGCGGTTCTCCGGCGCCGCGAGGATCGCCTCCATCGCCGGGGGAACGAGGACATGTGAGACGAGCAGGGTGAAGTTGTCGAGGCCGAGCGCGGCTGCCTGGGCGACCGCCATGGCATTGGCCGGCGCCGTCGTCTCAAAGCCGACGGCAAAGAAGACGACCTGTCGTTCGGGGTTGTCACGAGCGATCTTCAAACAATCGAGCGGGGAGTAGACAATCCGGACATCACCGCCCGCCGCTTTGACGCGGAGGAGATCGAGCCGGCTCCCGGGGACGCGGAGCATATCGCCAAAAGAACAGAAGATCACCTCAGGAAGCGCGGCGAGATGGATGGCCTGGTCGAGCAGTTCGAGCGGCGTCACGCAGACCGGACAACCCGGACCATGGACCAGAGTGACCTCCGGGGGGAGCATCTCGTCGATCCCGTAGCGGACGATCGAGTGGGTCTGCCCGCCGCAGATCTCCATGATCGTCCACGGTCGCGTCACGACGCGGCGGATGGCCTCGGCCAGCTGCCGGGCCGCGACGGGATCCCGGTACTCGTCGAGAAATCTCATGAGTCCGCCCCGCTTCGCCCACTTCGCCCGGTTCGCCCGGTTCGCCTCAATGGGGTCCGGGGAGCCTGCTCAAGGGCCGCCGGCTCCTCGCCAAGCTCATCCAGCTGATCGATCTGTTCGAGATAGTCAAAGACCTGGCGGGCCTCGCCCGCGTCGATGCGCCCAATGGCCATTCCGACGTGGACCAGGAGATAATCGCCAACCTCGGCCTCGGGAACCGCACAGAGGTTGACCTCGCGGATGATCCCGCCAAAACTGACCCGACCGGATCGGAAGAGATCCATTCCTTCTATCTCAATCAGCTGACCGGGAATCGCCAGACACATATCGTCTATCCCTTGCTCAGTAGTTCATCCCCACGATTTGACCATCGGGATCGAGATCGATTCGCAATGCCTGCGGAATCTTCGGCAATCCGGGCATAAGCATCATCGAACCAGCGACGGCGACGACAAAACCGGCTCCCGCCGAGAGATGGGTATCAGAGACGGTGAGCGTCCAGCCGGTTGGCGCTCCCGGGAGGGCCGGATTGTCGGAGAGCGAGGACTGCGTCTTGGCCATGCAGATCGGCAGATGGCCAAATCCCTGCTCGGTATAGCGCTTCAGCTTCTTGCGGGCCTGGGGCTCGATCGTCACGCCGTCCGCGCCATAGACCTCGGTCGCGACGCGATGAATCTTCTCCTCGAGGGTGAGGTCGGCGGTGTAGAGCGGATTGACCCGGTGCGGATCACCGGCCTCTACCGCCGCAACCACCTTTGCCGCCAGATCGACCGCGCCATCGGCCCCCTGGCTGTAGCCATCACAGAGGGCGAATGGAACGTTCTGCTCCGCGCAGAATTCGCGAATCACCGCCAGTTCAGCCTCGGTATCGGTCGGAAAGTGGTTGATCGCAATGACCACGTTGCCGCCAAATTTGCGCATATTCGCGAGATGGCGGGCAAGGTTGGGCAGGCCGCGCCTGACAGCCTCGGGACCACTCTTTTCGGCCGCTCCGGGCAGCGCCCCGTGGGCGGCGAGAGCCCGCGCTGTCGCGACCAGCACGACCGCGGCGGGCTTGATCCCCGAGTGGGGCATGACGATATCAAAGTACTTTTCAGCCCCCAGATCGGCCCCGAAGCCGGCCTCGTTGACCACATAGTCGGCGCAACGGAGCGCCATCATCTGCGAGATGAGGCTGCTCGTTCCATGGGCGATGTTGCCAAACGGGCCGGTATGGACAAAGACCGGCGTCCCTTCACTGGTCTGGGCGAGGTTGGGCAACAGCGCTTCACGCAGCAGAACCATCATCGCGCCCGTCACGCCCAGCTCACCCGCCGGAACGATCCGTCCATCGGCGTCGAGGCCAATCGCAATCCGGGCGAGCCGCTGCCGCAGATCATCATAGGAGGTGGCAAAACCCATGATCGCCATAACCTCGGAGGCGGCGGTGATCACAAAACCGGTCTGGCGCGGGAGGCCATTGCTCTTCCCCCCGAGACCGACGATCAGTTGGCGCAGCGCCCGATCGTTCATGTCCATCGTCCGTGGCCAGTTGATGTTATTGATGTCGAGTCGGAGCTGGTTGCCCTGGTGGAGATGCCAGTCGACCGCCGCGGCGAGCAGGTTATGGGCGGTGGTGATGGCGTGAAAATCGCCATTGAAGTGCAAATTGATCTTCTCGGCCGGAAGAACCTGGGCGCGGCCGCCGCCGGTCGCCCCTCCCTTGATGCCAAAGACCGGCCCCAGCGATGGCTCACGGAGCGTCGCCACGACCCGCTTGCCAATCCGCTCCAGCCCCTGGGTCAGACTGATCGAGACGACCGTCTTCCCCTCCCCGGCGCTGGTCGGGGTGATCGCCGTCACCAGAATGAATTTTCCCGTTGGGGCAAAACGCGAGTCTTTCAGAAAATCGAGCCTGACCTTGGCCGATTGCTCACCGTAGGGGAGTATATATTCATCGGGAATCCCCAGCTTCCCGGCTATTGTTGAGATTGGTAACATTCGCTCTTCTCATTTTCCGGCCGGTCAGTATCGAGGCTCTCGACTTATTGAATGACCAGGCACTCATCCAGGCTGTTTCAGGTACCGGGCAGCAGCAACCGCCTGCCCAAGGGCGATTCCACCATCATTTGGTGGGACGCGCTGATGCCAGTATACCTGCAGACCTTCGTCACGCAACCGGCGGATTGAACGCTCAGCCAGATACCGATTCTGAAAGCAGCCCCCGGTCAGGCAGACCCGTGGCTCGCCAACCAGACCGGCGACCGTCACCAGCGACTCAACCAGTGTATTATGGAATTTGGCCGCAAGAAAACCGATCGGAACTCCGCACGTCAAGTCTTTGACAATTTCGATGACCAGCGGCTCCCAGTCGAGAATCATGGTTCGCCGTCTGCTCGTCTGACCGGTCCCGACTGGCGGGTCGGCGGGCAGTTCGTCACCGGCGTGGAGAACGACCTGAACCGGATAGCTCTCGTCGGTCGCGAGACCGGCGAGCGCATACTCGAGCTCCATTGCCGCCTGCCCCTCGAACTGGACCAGTTGACGGAGGCCGATAATCGATGCGATGGCGTCAAAGAGTCGTCCGACACTCGAGGTTCGCGGCGAGTTGATCCCCCGGGCGAGCATCGCTTGGAGGATCTCGGCTTCGCGCGCTCCGAATTCACGCCAGGGAGCCAGATCGTGCCACTCTGCGCGCAATCGCGGGTCGATCTCGTTGAGCAGACCGATCGCGGTGCGCCGCGGCTCGCGAATCGAGCTCTCTCCGCCGGGCAGGGGAAAGGTTCGCCAGTGGGCCACCCTCTCATATCCCTCCGCGGTGATCCGCAGAAACTCACCACCCCAGATCGTTCCATCATCACCATAACCGGTTCCATCCCAGGCAATCCCGAGGACCGGCGGCTCCAGTCCATTGTCGGCGAGGCAGGAGAGGACATGGGCGTAGTGATGCTGGACGGCCAGGTGGGACGAGGAGAGTTGAAGGGCGCGGCGAGTCGAATAGTAGTCCGGATGCGCGTCGTGGGCAATCAGTTGGGGAGTGGTCCGGTAGAGCCGCTCAAAGCTCTCGATCGTCTGGTCAAAGACCTGGACGGCCTCGGCCGTCTCCAGATCGCCGATGTGCTGACTGAGAAAGATTCGCTTGCCGCTCGTCAGGGCGATGGTGCTCTTCAGGTGGGCTCCGGTGGCGAGAATCGGGGCCATCGACCAGCCAGTCTCGATCGGCAGCGGGGCGAAGCCGCGCGCGCGCCGCAGGACCATGCCCCGTCCGGCAATGACCCGGACAATCGAGTCGTCAACTTGGCGAAGGATGGGCCGATCGTGCATAAGGAAGAGGTCGGCCACTCCGGCCAGCCGGGTCAGCGCCTCTTCATCGTCGATGCAGATCGGTTCACTGGTCCGATTTCCACTCGTCGCGACGAGGGGGCCGCCCATCTTCTCGAGCAGCAGATGCTGGAGCGGCGTCGCCGGCAACATCACGCCATAGCCGGGATTGCCGGGGGCGATGAGGGCAGAGTGCGGACACTCAGCCTCCGGTCTTAGATGGCGGTCGAGCAGGACGATCGGCGCCTCCGGTCCCTGCAGCAGCCGTGCTTCAAGCCGCGAGACCTGACAATCGCGCCGCACCGCGGCCAGACCAGGATAGATCAGCGCGAGCGGCTTCTCCTCGCGATGCTTGCGCCGCCTCAACTCGACGACGGCACTGCCGGAACGGGCATCGACGCAGAGGTGGTAGCCGCCGATCCCCTTGACAGCGACGATCAGGCCGGCCTGGAGAGCTTCGACAGCTATGTCGAGCGCGGCCGCGCGGACTGCCCGCAGCTCCCCCCTGGCGTCCCGCAGCGCCAACTGCGGCCCACACGCCGGACAAGCATTCGGCTGGGCGTGAAAGCGCCGGTTGCCCGGATCGTCGTACTCGGCCTGACAGTCCGGACACATCGTGAAATGGCGCATCGTCGTCAGGTTTCGGTCATATGGAAGATCGGCGATGATGCTGTAGCGTGGCCCACAGTTGGTGCAATTGGTGAATGGATATTGGAAGCGCCGGTTGGCGGGGTCGAAGATCTCGGCGACACAGTCCGCACAGGTCGCGATATCCGGCAGGACGATCGCCCGATCCGCCCCACCCACGATGCTTTCGAGAATTTCGAAGCTGGCGCTCCCCTGCGGATCGCGATAGTGGGCTTGGAGACTGGTGATCAGCGCCCGCGGGGGCAGATCAGCCAACAAACGAGCCTGGAAACGGTCCAGATCCCCCTCCTCCCCCTCGACCTCGATCTGCACTCCATCGGTCGTATTCCGAACCCACCCGGTCAACCCCATCTCGACCGCGAGGCGATAGACGTGGGGGCGAAATCCGACGCCCTGGACGGCGCCCCGAATATCGAGACGCAACCGGGCCGCGCGCGGAGCGCCAATCAGCCGATCTTGTCGCGGTCTACTAATCATTGCCTCAAAGTCCTGGTCGGTGGGTTTAGCCAGGGCCCGTCATTCCTGACCCGGCCGATCAACAAAGTTATGGATTGCAAATTTCATTCCATCTGTTTCCAAACTGAAGCGGGGGCCTGAAGCAGGAGGATGACCGGGTGCAACGCCGAAAAGGCGCGTAAATTCGCGCAGGTTGCGGGCATTATTGCGCACGAGTCGCGAAGGCGCGGATCAGCTCAGCGGTCAGAAGATCGGCCGCGCGCGCGACCGGCGGCGAGAGTGGCTGGCCGGCGCCAAACGACACGCCAACAATTCCATAGACGGTCATCAAGGGGGGGAGCAGATCGAGAACCCGCGCCAGCTCAACCGCCTCCGCGACACTGAAGGCGTGGGTCGAATAGTGGAAGAAAGAGGATGGCAGCGCCTGGCGCCGGACATCGAGGGTGTGGAGATGTCCGGGCGGTCCCGCCAGTTCCCCCGGCGCCACCGCATCGATCAGGATCACTTCGTCGTATCCCTGCCAGCAATCGATCAGCGCGGCGCCCTCGCCGCTCGCCTCGCTGAAGGTCGCGATCCGGGGATGGCTCTCGGCGAGCCGCCGCACGACACAGATCCCCACCCCATCGTCGCCACGCTGGGGATTACCGACTCCGATGATGAGCGTCCTCATAGCCATCGCCGTGGTGGCAGCGCCGCCGGAAGCAGGTCCAGCCTCCGGCGCCGCCTACTCGCGTT
>Ga0209972_10003161_pt1 | contig 13035 bp, 8 predicted proteins | sample NOAtaG_7_FD_187302 | JGI IMG/M metagenome (GOLD analysis project Ga0209972, IMG submission 187302) | Freshwater lake microbial communities from Lake Erie, under a cyanobacterial bloom - NOAA_Erie_Diel1S_2200h metaG (SPAdes) (version 2) | ecosystem: Environmental > Aquatic > Freshwater > Lake ...
ATGCTGCTTTACCATCTTGGGCGCATAGGGTCAATCAGAATGGGCTTGAGAATTTTGATAATAAGCGCATAGAAAGTGCTAAGGCGGATTTTGAGAGGGCGATCGCTATGCGTCCTAACTATGGAGAGGCTTATTACAATCTTGGTTGGTTGTACGAAGAGTTAAATGATTTGGATAAGGCGAAGGCACAGTATGAAGTAGCTGTACAAAGTGATCCGCAAAGATTTGAGAATGCAATTACCTATGTTAAAGCGTTGAATAATTTAGGACGTTTGTATGTGCTTAAGAAGGAATATGGAACGGCTGTACGCTTGCTGAGTCAAGGTGTTGAACGGGCTAATGCGATTAACTTGCAAGGCAATGCAGAAGGGAGGGATGATTATTACAATCTGCTGAAAAATCTTGGTTGGGCAAGGTTGATGCAAGAGCGCTACGATGAGGCGGAGGACAAACTGAGGTTAGCAATTAAGGCAAATCCCGATCGCAGTGCGGCTTATTGTTTGTTGGCGCAGGTTGTAGAGGCGAAATCTCCAAAAGACAAGGCAAAAGCGGTAGAGGTTTGGACGAAATGTGCTGGTAACGTGACTCCTAGCGATCTTGCTAAGCCTGAGGATGATGATTGGTTTGGATTAGCGAATAAACGTTTGAATGAAGCGTTTCCTAGTGATAATTCTAATAAAGACTTAAGTAAGGAGAAATAACCATGAAAGGAAGAATTAAGGTTTGGCAAAGGATGTTGTTTTATGGGTTGAGTGCATTGGGAGCGATGACTTTGCCTGAGGTTGCCTCTGCTAATGTGCGAATTATTTCCTTGAGTCCTAAAGCGATCGTGGTTCGGAATGGGGTGAGTAAGCCAGCACGTTTTTTGATGTTGCTAGAAGCAGAGGATCTTGTCAAGCCTGAGATTGATTCGGTGTTGGAGGTTATTTGTAGTGATGGTCAGGGGCGAATAGTTGAGGCGGGTACTTTTTCAGGATTAGCAAAAATCTGTCCGCAATCTGTTAGTAGATCTATCAATACTTTTGATTCACGCGGTGAGGATGATTTTTTGAAATACCTCGATCTGCGTTTTTATACATTGACTTTGCTGGATGGGTCGCAGGTGATTCGTTGGCAGGAGGTGAATGGAGCAACGGGATATCGGGTACAGTTGGGAACGTGGCAAGAGACTTTGCTCGATCGCCAAGTGGATTGTCCTAAGATTAGCTATGCAGGTAATCCGCCTTTAAAGTTGGGTGTTGAGTATAATTTTCTAGTCAAGGCGTTGGGAAGTAGTGAGAATTCTGATTTTCGGTTGCGGTTTAAGGTTTTGACGGAGAAGGAGAGTCAGGAGTTAAATATGAGAATTGCGATAATTCAGTCAAATCAAGGGTTGCCAGAGATTGCGAAGGCGATCGCATTGGCGGATATTTATAATGAGTATGGATTGGCGGAACAGGCGATCGCGGGGTTAGAGAAGGCGAGTCGGTCGGGGCAGTCGGTAGCGATCGCGGAGCGAATGTTGGGTAATTTTTATTTGCAGGTTGGGTTGCGGGATGTGGCGGAGTTGCATTATCGCAGGGCGTTGGAGTTGGCGCAGTCGGAGCAGAATTTGGAGGTTTTGGCGGAGGCGCAGATTGGTTTAGCGAAGGTGTTTGTGGTGAGTGGGAAGAAGCAGGAGGCGGCGTTGAGGTTGCAGAAAGCTTTAGATGGTTATTCTAGCTTGCAGGATAAGTCTAAAATTGAGACGATCTCAGGTTGGTTGAAGAAGTTGGATGTTGGTAAAAGTTAATATGGTTGTGGTTAGGCAAGTTTGGGACTGATTCAGTTTTTTGGATAGATATAGTGAAGGTTTTATGCGTAATCAGTTAGGTGCTTTTGCGGTTTTGTTGGTTGGGTTGCTGCCTGTGCAGATGATGGTGTGTGAGGGTGGATGGGCGCAGGTAACACTTGCGGTAAATGAGCTTTTAGGGCAAAAATTACAAATTGATCAACATCAGAGAACATCACAAGTTGGAGAAGAAGAAAAGATAGGATTTGTTTGCCTCTTTCGTAAAAACAGAGAGTATGTTACCACTTATCAGCTCGCAGGTAACAGAGAAGCTGACATCATAATTTGGAATGGTTCTGAGGTTTTTCCTCACTTCAGACTTAGAGAGATGTGTATGACTACTGCAGAGAAATTCGAGGAGGTACGTATTTCTAAACTGAAATTTATATTTAGGGGAAGAGTTAATGGTAAATTAGCAATCTGTGGAACTTATAAAAGAGAGCGGTTGGGTAAATGTGATGAAATAATATTGACTCTCCCCAAATCCGCACACGAAGAGGACATCCAGAGGATTTTTAAATCTTTTTTAGTGAGTCCAAATAAAATAGGTACAACTAGTAAGAGTGTTAACCTTTTCTTTGACATTAATGATGAAGACAGTAAATAATCTTTGGTTTATAAACGATGTTAATCTATAAAAGAACAATAGCTTTTAAATTGATAGCAGCATCTTTTTCTTTGTTTTTCGTATTATTCCTCAACAGTACCTTTACAGTGGAGATTGTTCTAGCTCAAAGCGATATAAGTCTAGATCAACGAGAATCAGCAGATACTCTATTTCAAGACGGAGTTAAGTTACTTACTCAAGGAAAAAATCAAGCAGCGTTGGATAAAACTCAACAAGCATTATTGCTTTATATACAGATAAAAGACCTTGAAGGAACAGGCGCATCTCTCAACACTATGGGGAAAATTTATAATATTTTAGGTATGTATGGTAAAGCACTAGAAATGTATCAAAATTCTTTGTCAGTATATAAGCAAATAAATGATCTATTAATGGAAAGTACATTACTTAATAATATTGGGGCTGTATACAGAAGTTTGGGGCAATATCAAGATGCTTTAAAATTTTACAGTAAGGCTCTTGCCATTCGTAAAAAACTAAATGATCAGTTAGGTGAAGGAATAACTCTAAATAATCTTGGTACAGTTTATCGAAATATGAACTTGCATATTGAGGCATTGAGAGTATATGAACAATCTCTTTCCATACGTCAACAAGTTAAAGATCGAATAGGGGAAGGTACAACACTGAACAATATTGGGATGGTTTACGAAAGCATAGGAAAGTATCAAAAGGCTCTAGAGTTTTATGAGAAAGCCTTTCTTATTCGTAAAGAAATTAGAGATCGATTTGGAGAAAGTGTTACTCTCAATAATATTGGAAGAGTCTACAACAGTTTTAAGCAATACACCGAAGCATTAAGATTTTATCAACAGGCATTAGTGATTAGTAAAGAGGTTGGCAACCAAGCTGGTGAAGGCATAATATTTAACAACATTGGATACTTACTTAATATTCAAAATCAGCCTGAACTTGCTATTCTCTTTTACAAACAATCGGTCAACGTGCGTGAAACCATCCGCAAAGATATTAGCAAACTTGATAAAGACATTCAAAAATCCTATTTAGAAACAGTCGAATCTACCTATCGCAATCTCGCCGATCTGTTACTAAAACAAGACCGTATCCTCGAAGCCCAACAAGTCCTCGACCTCCTCAAAGTCGAAGAACTTAGTGAGTATCTCCGCACTATACGGAGCAACAGCGAAACTATCAAAGGTGCGGATTTTCAAAATCCTGAAAAGAACATTATTGCCCTCAGCAACGAACTCGCTGAACTTCAGAAACTTGATCGCGAAGGCAAACTTGACCCGCAACAACAACCGCGCCTCGCTTTCCTGACCAACAACGAAAAAGAATATAACAAACAATTCAACGCCTTCTTGCAAATTCCTGCCGTCCAAAAAGAAATCCAAGAACTACGCCGTACCCAAAGCGCCCAAAATGTTGATATTCAGAAATATAACCGCCTACGGGGCAACCTCGGTAAACTCCAAAACGTTGCTCTCTTCTATCCACTTATCCTCGAAGATCGCCTCGAACTGATTCTGATTATCGCCAATGCGCCACCGATCCGCAAAACCATCAACCTCAAACGCACAGACCTCAACCAAGCCATAACGTCATTCCTGAGCAACCTGCGTAACCCCACCTCTGAAGTTAAACCCGATGCTCAAAAGTTCTATAACTGGCTGATCCAACCCTTCGAGAAAGAACTCCAACAAGCCAACATCCAAACCATCATCTATGCCCCCGATGAAGGACTGCGCTACATTCCCCTCGCCGCCCTCTATGACGGCAAACAATGGCTAGTCGAACGCTATCGCATCAATAACATCACCGCCGCATCCCTCACCGACTTTACTCCCCAAACACCATCATCAATCCGCGTCCTCGCCGCCGCATCCTCAGCTAAACATGATGTCAAAGTAGGCGATCGCACGCTTTCCTTCTCCGCCCTTCCCGCCACCAAACTAGAAGTAGACAGTATCGCCTCCAAAATCAATACCACTAAACTAGTCGATCGCGACTTCACCGAATCCGCACTCACAGTTAAACTTAATACCCATAACATCATCCATCTCGCCACCCACGGACATTTTGAAGTCGGACAACCCGAACAGTCTTTTATCCTGCTTGGTGATGGCAAGATATCCACGATTAGCGATATCGGTAACTGGACGCTCACCAATGTGAGTTTGGTCGTCCTCAGTGCCTGTGAAACTGCGATCGGTGGTCAGGGCGGCAAGGGTAAAGGGATTGAGATTTTTGGTTTGGGCTATCAGATTCATAATGCAGGTGCAAGTGCAGCGATCGCGACGCTTTGGAAGGTATCGGATGGCGGTACTGAGCGACTCATGGATGCTTTTTATACGGCGGTAAAAACAGGTAAAGTCTCGAATACGGAGGCATTGCGACAGGCGCAGGTGGCGATGATTACGGGTAATTATGAGGGTTTAGGCGAGGCGCGGGGCATTGTGTCTATTGAGGCGCGTCCAAGAACAACACCAACTGTCCCTGCTAAAATTAGTCACCCCTATTACTGGGCTGCTTTTATCCTGATCGGCAATGGTTTTTAGAAAATCAGGGCAAAAGCCTGAAAAGCTTTAAGTTTTTGTAAATTTTTTGTGTCTATAAAGAAAATCCTTCGATAACCAATTTATACTAATTACAATTTCAATAGGTAGATAAACAATGAGTAAGCTATCTGACGAGCAAACTAAACAGAGTAAAGAATTATTTGCGAAAGCATATTCCTTATACAAGGAAGAAAAATATAAAGAATCTCTAGAAAAATATCAAGAGGTTTTGTCTTTAGTCGATTCATCTGATGACATATCAGCAAAAGCTACAGTTTACACCGCAATTGCTCAAGTACATTCAAAGCTTGGAGAGTCAGAATTAGCTAAGTCTGAAGAATTTAATAACAAAGCAATTCAAGAACTACAAAAAATCAAACTAGGTGATTTTCAGAAGCTTCGGCAGGTCATGAGTCCTATTAGAGATGATCTAATGATGAGTGATGATGAACCTGACCCTATTATTGGGAAAAATCCCCCAATTCCACCTAGACATAGATGAGAAATTAAAAATGTCTACTTTCTCTATCTTTCTCGTTACTTTGTTGACATTTGTATGTTTTTTGCCAGTACCCGAATTGTTTTCAAAATCTTTGGAAAAAGAACTTAAAATTCATACTATTTCTCAATTTTTGTTGTCTCAGTCCATTTTTGAATCAAGCAAAATTCAAGAAGCTGAGGAACTATACAATCAAGCTATTGATCAATACAGCAAAGGAGAATATAAAAATGCAATCCTATCTTTTCAGAAAGCTTTAGAGATTTATAGGAAAATAAAAGATCGTAAGAACGAAAGTCAAGTTCTTAGTGATCTTGGTGGAATTTATCAAAAGCTACGCAAGAACTCAGAAGCTTTAGAATTTAATAACCGAGCCTTAAAAATTCGCAAAGAAATTGGTGATGAACTTGGAGAATTGCAATCATTGATTAATCTTGGTGGAACTTATAACAAGTTAAGTCAATATGCACTAGCAGTTGAATCATTTAAGAATGCTTTAGTAATTTCTAACAAAATAGGTACAGATAGAGAAAGAAGTCATATTTACAGTAATTTAGGTCAAATATTAGCAAATCTAGGTCAATTTGAACAAGCATTTAATTATTATAATCAAGCTATAAAACTTCGCCGCCAAATGGGAGATCGGAAAGGAGAAGCAATTTCTCTTATTAATTTAGGATTTGCCTATGAACTTGAAGGTAATATAGAACTTGCACTGAAAAATTATCAAGATTCTCTAGTAATCTATAAATCCATTAGTGATAAAACTAGCGAAGCTAGAGTATTGAGCTATATTGGCTCTATATTTACTAAGCAAAAAAAATATACTGAAGCATTGCAAGTCTTAGATGCTAGCTTAAAAATATTTGAATCTATTAAAGAAATTAGAGTAAAAGGATCAGTTTTAGATAGTTTGGGTAAAGTTTATCAAGAAATGGAAAAGTATAATCTTGCCCAAAAATATTATTTTGAGGCAATGCAAATTACGAAGCTCACAAAAGAAAGAAGTAATGAGGCAATTATCTTATCTCACTTAGGAGATTTATTTACAAAACAGGGAAAATTAACGGCAGCGATCGCATTTTATAAAGAATCGATTCAAGTAACAGAAGCAATCCGTAAAGATTTAATAACGTTAGATATAGAACAGCAAAAATCCTATACAAACACAGTTTCATATACTTACCGAGCTTTAGCCGATTTGCTACTTTCACAGGGACGAGTTTTAGAAGCACAGCAAGTATTAGAACTATTAAAAATTCAAGAGATTCGTGATTTTACACAAAATAATCGTGCGGGAGATACTACTGAAACAATTAAGAATAATAGAGAAACTCAAGTTATTGACTCTGCTAACAGTTTAATCAAGTTAGGTTTAGAGATTGAGAAATGTCAAAACGATAGATGTCCTCAAAAATATTTAGATGAACTTATAGATCGACGTTATCAGCTTACGCAAAAATTTAACGATACGATAGATTTATTTAAAAAAGAAGCTGATGAGAGAGCATCTAAAGATGATGGATTTTTTAAACCTGACAAAATCCAAGGTAAATTTGGTGAACTACTTCGCACTCAAACAAACACTATTCTGATTTACACATTTGTTCAAACAGAGCGTACTTGGATTATCTGGGCATCAAAAGGAGGTATCAAAAAACCAATTGAAGTAAAGGCTGGGCGATCGCAAATCGGTAAACTTGTACTCGAACTGCGAACTCAACTCCAAAGCCCAAATACGGACATCGCAAAGCTGAAAGAGACTAGTAGACAACTACACGACATTATAATTCCACCAGAGTTACAAGCTGAACTCAAGGCTAATAAGATTGAGAATCTGGTCTTTTCCCTAGATAGCGTTACGCGCTATATTCCCATGTCAGTTCTATTTGACGGGAAACAATATCTGCTCGAAAAATATGCAATTTCCAATCTTATCTCTGCCGATCTTATTGATGTCAAAGATCGCCTACCGTCAGACACACAAAGCATCAAGGTAATCGCCGCAGGTGTATCGCAAAAGTTTGAGGATTTTGCGCCATTACTCAATGTACCAGTAGAGCTAGATGCGATCGTTAAATCTAGTCAGAGCGGGAGTGGTATTTTTGCGGGAAAGAGGTTGCTAAATGAAGAGTTTACTAGCAAGAGCTTACGCAATAATCTGAGTGGCTACAACATTCTGCACATTGCTACCCATGGCAAATTTGTTCCTGTGGATGCGAATGCTTCTTTTTTGCTGTTGGGTGATGGCACAAAACTAATTATTAAAGATATTAAGAATGCGATCGATGATTTGTATCAAGTGCATCTGGTGGTTCTATCGGCTTGTCAAACTGCTTTGGGTGATAAGGGAGAAGACGGAGTGGAAATATCTGGGCTTAGCTATTATTTCCTCAATGGTGGAGCTAAGGCGGTGATTGCTTCGCTTTGGTCGGTGAATGACGATAGTACAAGTCAACTCATGAAGAGGTTTTATGCCAATCTTGCGAAGGGGACGGCTAAAGCGCCGATGTCAAAGATAGAGGCTTTACGACAGGCACAGTTAGGTCTATTACGAAGTGATGAGTCAGGGCAGGAGTCTAACCAACGTGGAAATTTTGTGACGGTGGAAGTTCGCCCGATTGAGAATGTGCAACCTACTAAAAAGAATAATTTTGCTCATCCTTATTACTGGGCACCTTTTATTTTGATTGGCAATGGCTTGTAAGTATGCTGTCTGTAGGCGTGTGATATAATTCTAATCAACAATCAGCCCTAGAGCGTTATGGTAGCCATTACCGAAAAGCGATCGCAGCAACCTAAAGTAGATACCAAATTAAATACACAGGAACAGGTGATCGCATCAGCCACTAATTCGGCAACCTCAGAAATCATCTATCCTAGTTCCGACGGAGAACCCTTGGCAGAAACTCAACAGCATGTTCTGGCAATTCTGATGGCTCTTGCACTCTTGCGGTTATATTTGCAGGAACAGCAAGCCGTTGTCTTTGCCGATCAATATCTTTATTACATTGAAGGCAATCCCAGAGCTAGGGTTGCACCTGATGTGATGGTTGTGTTTGATATCGAAAAACGACTCTATCCCAATTACAAAATTTGGGAAGGACAACAAACACCAGCGATTATTTTTGAGGTGACATCGGCAGGGACAAAGGAAACTGATTGGAACTTTAAGAAGACGCTGTACGAGCAGTTGGGAGTAACTGAATACTGGCTATTCGATCCCTATGGAGAATGGATTACAGAACAGTTGCAAGGCTATCGACTGAATGAGGATGATGTGTATAAGCCGATTCGCGATAATTGTAGTGAAGTATTGCAACTCAAGTTACAGGCTGAGGAGTTTCTGATTGGGTTTTATCGTCTGGATAATGGGGAGAAGTTGCTCACGCCAGAGGAGTTATATAGTGCGAATTTGGCGGCTAATCAACGGGCAGATCAGGAAAAGGCAAGGGCAGATCGTCTTGCAGAAAAGTTGCGACAGTTGGGTGTTAACTTGGATGACGAAAGTTAATGGTTGCCCAAGATCTGAAACAGTTGAATCTGGAGTTAGTCGCTTATAACCTCAGTCATTCCTGTTACTGGAATCCTTTTATCTTGATTGGTAATGGGTTGTAGGGAATTGTGTAAACATAGTAGTATCGATATGGAATAGCTGACAGTTAAATTTTTTCCTTTTTCCTTAAAAACTGCATAGGCTCAGTGGGCTGATATGTATGATCGTAAGCACGTAAATTGTTGATATGGCTATGAATCTACGCTCTCGCTACAGACTGTCGTTGTCGGCTATTTCTTTGGTTGTTTGTCCCTTGTTGGTGTCTTTCGTAACTTTCCCAGAGGTTGTTTTTGGGGCTGAGGTGCAAGAGTTGCGATCAGATTTGGGGTTAGTGTCACAAGCAACGACAGCGAGTAAAGCTGAAGAAGATCGAATATTAAAGTCCTGTCGAGATAACTTAACAACCCAAAAGAACCAAGAGGCTTTGCTATCTTGTCAACAATCTTTAACTATCGCGCGGGAAATCAAAAATCGACTGGTTGAAGGAAAAGCTCTGGGAAATTTGGGACTAGCTTACTATTACCTCGGTAAATATGATAAAGCGATCGAGTTCCATCTGCAAAGCCTAGCGATAGCGCGGGAAATCAAAAATCATCTTGGTGAGGGATCATCGCTGGTAAATTTGGGAACAGCTTACGATTCCCTCGGTAAATATGATAAGGCGATCGAGTTTTATCTGCAAAGCCTAGCGATAGCGCGAGAAATCAAAAACCGTCTAATTGAGGGAAAGGCGCTGACAGGTCTGGGAGACGCTTACCAATCACTCGGCAAATATGATAAAGCGATTGAGTTTTATCTGCAAAGCTTAGCAATTGATCGGGAAATAAAAAACCGTCTCGGTGAGGGAAATGCGCTGGGGAATTTGGGACTAGCTTACTATTTCCTCGACAAATATGACAAAGCCATCGAGTTCCATCTGCAAAGCTTAGCAATTGATCGGGAAATAAAAAACCGTCTCGGTGAGGGAAATGCGCTGGGGAATCTGGGAACAGCTTACTATTCCCTCGGTAAATATGACAAAGCGATCGAGTTCCATCTGCAAAGCTTAGAAATCAAGAGGGAAATCAAAAACCGTCTCGGTGAGGGAAATGCGCTGGGAAACCTAGGAAACGCTTACTATTCCCTCGGTAAATATGACAAAGCGATTAAGTACTATCTACAGGACTTAGCGATCACACGGGAAATCAAAAACCGTAGCGGTGAGGGAAATGTGCTGGGAAATCTGGGAACAGCTTACTCTTCTCTCGGTAAATATGACAAAGCGATCGAGTTTCATCTGCAAAGCTTAGTGATCGCGCGGGAAATCAAAGACCGTCTCAGTGAGGGAAATGCGCTGGGGAATCTGGGAAATACTTACTCTTCCCTCGGCAAATATGATATAGCAATCGAGTTCCATCTGCAAAGCTTAGAAATTGATCGGGAAATCAAAAACCGTGGCGGTGAGGGATCATCGCTAGGAAATCTAGGAAACGCTTACTCTTCCCTCGGCAAATATGATAAAGCACTCGAGTTCCATCTGCAAGCTCTAGTAATCTTACGAGAAATCAAAGACCGTGGCGGTGAGGGATCATCGCTAACAAATCTGGGAAATACTTACTCTTCCCTCGGCAAATATGATATAGCAATCGAGTTCCATCTGCAAAGCTTAGTGATCGCGCGGGAAATCAAAGACCGTGGCGGTGAAGGATCATCGCTGGGTAATCTAGGAAACGCTTACTCTTCCCTCGGCAAATACGACAAAGCGATCGAGTTCCATCTGCAAGCTCTAGTAATCTTACGAGAAATCAAAGACCGTGGCGGTGAGGGAATCGTGCTAGGAAATCTGGGAGTAGCTTACTATTCCCTCGGTAAATATGACAAAGCGATCGAGTTCCATCTGCAAAGCTTAGTGATCGCGCGGGAAATCAAAGACCGTCGCGGTGAAGGATCATCGCTGGGTAATCTAGGAAACGCTTACTCTTCCCTCGGCAAATATGATAAAGCGATTAAGTACTATCTACAGGACTTAGCGATCACACGGGAAATCAAAAACCGTAGCGGTGAAGGAGCATCGCTTCATAATTTGGGCGCAACCATTAACAAATTCAACCAACCCGAACTTGCCATTCTCTTTTACAAACAATCGACCAACGTGTATGAAACCATTCGTCAAGACATTCGCAAACTTAGCAAAGAAGAACAACTATCTTATCGAAATACGGTAATAAATACATACCGTCGTCTAGCAGATCGCCTACTTGAAAAAGATCGAGTAATGGAAGCACTACAAGTGCTAGACCTCCTCAAAGTCCAAGATCTGCAAGACTTCCTAAAAGACGTAAAAGGGAATGATCGCACTGCCCTCGGCGTAGAAATGCTACCACAAGAACAAAAATTCCTAGATGAATATAACACCATCCAAGATCGCGCTGTCAAACTAGGCGGCGAACTCACCGAACTGCGAAAACTGCAAACCCTCACCCCCAGCCAACAACAACGCCTCAACGAAATCGAACAAATCCAACAACAAGTCAACCAACAACTCACCGCCCACCTCCAAAGCGACAGCACCAAAACCCTAATCACCCAACTCCAACAAACCGCCGCCAAACAAAATACTAATCTAAATGCATACAAAGACCTCAGCGCCAGAGTCCAACGCCTCGGACAAGGAACTGCCCTCTTCTATCCATTGATCCTTGATAACCGCATCGAACTCGTTCTCTTTATCCCCAATCAACCACCGATCCATCGCAGCGTCAATATCAAACAAACTGAACTCGAAGCCGAAATCAAAACCTTCCGCCAACAACTCGAAGCCCAAAGCCCCAATATCGAAACCACTGCCAATGAGCTATACAAAAAACTAATCGCTCCCATCGAACCCGACCTCAAAGCCGCCAAAATCCAAACGATCGTCTACGCACCCGATGGACAGATGCGCTATGTTCCCCTCGCCGCACTCCATGATGGCAAACAATGGCTAGTCGAACGCTACCTCATCAACAACGTCACCGCCGTCAGCCTCACCAATCTCGACCCCAACCCCAACCAACAATCCCAAGTCCTCGCAGGAGCCTTTGAGAAAGGGAAATATAGCTTCACCGTCAATGACAAAAGCTATAACTTCAATGGACTTCCCTTCGCAGGTAAAGAAGTTACCGATCTCGCTCAAACCATTCCCAATACCGTCAAACTAGTAGATAACGAATTCAGTCGGGCGAAAGTTCTACCCAACATGAAAACCAGCAACATCATCCATCTCGCTACCCATGCCGCCTTTGTTGAAGGTTCACCCGACAACTCATTCATCCTGCTCGGCAACGGCGATCGCATTAACCTCCGCGAAGTATCCGAATGGGACTTACCTAACGTAACCCTCGTAGTCCTCAGCGCTTGCCAAACCGCTCTCGGTGGCAACCTCGGTAACGGGATTGAAATCTTAGGCTTTGGCTATCAGTTACAACGGGCAAAGGTCAGAGCGGCGATCGCCTCATTATGGACTGTCTCTGATGGTGGCACACAGCAATTAATGAGCGCCTTTTACACTGCCATCAAAACAGGCAAAGTCTCCCATGCTGAAGCATTGCGACAGGCCCAGGTAGCGCTGATTACTGGCGATTACGAAGCATTAGGTGAACCAAGGGGCGAGTTCGTATCCGTTGAACCTCGTTCCCGTGCCAAGCCAAGTTCTGCTCCCACAAAGCTCACCCATCCCTACTACTGGGCACCTTTTATTATGATTGGTAATGGTTTGTAACAAGGGCGGAAAAAATCAGGGATCTCAAAGTTGCGCTAGTAAAATATTTATCGCCAATATACAATCAAACAACTGCTTCTTAAACTTTTTCCTTTTTCCTTGGATATTGTTATGGCTTCGCGGTTTTATACGTTGATGTTTGTGGCTATAAGTGGGATTTTGGGCATGGTGTCGCCGCCAGATTTATCTTTGATGACAGCGCAAGCACAGACAATTCAAGAACGCAAAGCAGAGGCAGATCGGCTGATTAGTCAAGGGAATAAGCAATTTTATATCAGCCAGTT
>Ga0209972_10003162_pt1 | contig 13031 bp, 9 predicted proteins | sample NOAtaG_7_FD_187302 | JGI IMG/M metagenome (GOLD analysis project Ga0209972, IMG submission 187302) | Freshwater lake microbial communities from Lake Erie, under a cyanobacterial bloom - NOAA_Erie_Diel1S_2200h metaG (SPAdes) (version 2) | ecosystem: Environmental > Aquatic > Freshwater > Lake ...
GGCCGACCGGTCTGTGCGTTCAGCGGACAGGGTAAACACCTGATTTTGCCAGATAATGGGTGTGGAGGCCCCTTCACCGGGCAGTTCCAGCGACCAGCAGCCCGGGGCTTTGGGATCCAGCTGGATCGGTGGAGTGGCAGCGGGTGCGGCCGAGCCGTTGCTGAAGGGGCCGCGCCACTGGTGCCAGTTTTGCGAGGCGTCCTCGGGATCCCGGGCGTTGGCGTATTGTGCGACGGTGGCAGCGCAGAATGCGGTCAGCAGAGTCTGCCTGGCAGCCCCTGCGACGCGATAAATCCAGCTGAATCCATTGTTTCTGCCCATACTGATCTCATCCCGATTGTCGAAAGATTTCACACAAATCCGGCCCATTCCCGTTGTTTTACCGCTTCGGCCGATTGAATTCCATGCATGGAGGACTATGTTCAGGGCGGTCTTCTGCCAGCCACTCTGCCGTCGAGTTTCCGCCCGATGCCTCCCAGCAGTCCTGATGATGTCATTCCGGATCACTGCGCTGACGCTGCGGCGGAGCCGGCAGTGGACGTGCGGGATCTGGTGAAGGAGTTTTCGACAACTGCGGGAACTCTGGTGGCAGTCAACGGCGTATCGATGCAGGTGTACCCGGGAGAAGTCTATGGCTTGCTGGGGGCGAATGGTGCCGGGAAGACGACGACTTTAAGGATGATGCTGGGGCTGCAGCGACCAACTTCCGGGACAGTGCGAATTGCGGGATTTGATGTGGCAGTGCAGCCGATTGAGGTGAAGCGTCGCGTGTCTCTGGTGTCTTCCAGTTCCGGGCTGTATCAGTGGCTGACACCACGTGAGATTATGCTGTATCTGGCGGATCTGTACGGTGTGCCGGACGAGGAGGCAGCAGCGCGTGCGGAGATGCTGGCGGATCTGTTTGACCTGCGTGGATTCATGGACCGTCGCTGTGCAGGTATGAGTACGGGGCAGCAGCAGCGGGTGAATCTGGCGCGTTCGCTGATGCATGATCCCCCGGTAGTACTGATGGACGAGCCGACTCGCGGTCTGGACATCGTGGGCAGTCGCAGGATTTTTGAATATACGGCGCATCTGCGACAGCAGGGCAAGGCCGTCATCTTCTGTACTCATCGACTGGACGAAGCGCAGCGGCTGTGCTGCCGTTTCGGGCTGATGTTTCGTGGTCAGCTGAAGCTTGAGGGGACTCTGGCAGACCTGCAGCAGCGAACCGGTCGTGAGCATCTGACGGATATGTTTCTGGATCTGATGCCGGCAGAATCATCGATGGCTGCCAGGCTGACAGTTCTGCAGGGACGCGGTGATCCATGAGCACTCCCGGTGGCCGTACATTCGACACTGCAGCTCCGACGTTTCGCCGGCTGGTCAGGCTGGCGCGCAAGGAGTGTCGCGAGTCGCTGCGTGATCGTCGCACTTTGGCCACGCTGCTGCTGATGCCTCTGATTGTGTATCCGCTGCTTGGTATGGTGGTGCAGAGATTTGCGATTTCCGGCGTCAGCACCGCGGCGCCGGAGGCGAATGTCGTAATTGACAATCGACTGTCGCTCGACGATGCGCGAGTGATGCTGGCCGGGCTGGATGATGCTGAGAAAACAACTGAGCCAGCAACTGCAGCGGGAGAGCAGTCGTCGGGAACTTCTGCGATGCCGGCGGTGCCAGGGCTGGAGCTGCCGCTGCTGAATCCGGGACCGGGGCGAGTCAGTCCGCAGCTGCGGGTCGATCTGGGAGCCACGTACCCGGTGGAACTGATTGAGCGGGGTTTGCGGGAGGGGGTTGTAGATGTGGGGGTTGTGCTGCGGGCCCGGGCTGTTGACGTACCGCAGGACAGGACCAATACCGTCGAGGTGCTGTACCGGGTTGGTGATCCGATCAGCGAGGCGGCGGCCGAGGACGTTGCGTTCAGGCTCAGGGAGAATCGTGATGCCGCCATTCGTGGTCTGTTGAACCGTGTGCAGATCGGTGGTGATGCGCTGGTGATGGTGCGTCAGAAGGGGCTGCAGACGGCCCGCAGAAGTGAATCACCGCTGGCAGCCTTTGTGCCGCTGATGCTGGTGCTGATGACGATGACGGGTGCCGTTTATCCGGCCATCGATTTGACGGCGGGTGAGCGGGAGCGCGGGACACTGGAACTGCTGATGGCGGCGCCGGTGTCGCGGCGTCAGTTGCTCACCGGAAAATTCTGTGCTGTGTTTCTGGTGGCAGTACTGACGGCGGTGATCAATCTGACGGCCATGATGGTGACTCTGGCGGCAACGGGATTTGATCGTGTGCTGCTGCCGCAGGGCATCGGTGTGCAGATGCTGCTGCAGGTGCTGCTGCTGCTGGTTGTGTTTGCTTCGTTCTTTTCCTCGGTGCTGCTGTCGATCACCAGCTTTGCCCGCAGCTTTCGCGAGGCTCAGGCGTGGCTGATTCCGCTGATGCTGGTATCGCTTGCTCCGGGGATTCTGAGTCTGATGCCGGGGATTCGGCTGACGGCTGCGTTATCACTTGTGCCACTGGTGAATATTGTGCTGCTGGGACGTGAGTTGTTTCAGGGGATTGCTCCGACTGGATTGTTTCTGCTGACGCTGTTGGCCACGGCTGGTTATTCGGCTGCTGCGCTGAGGCTGGCTGCGGGGATTTTTGGCAGCGACGCGGTGCTGTTTGCGGCCGATCGTCGTGAGCAGCAGCGTTCGGCCAGTCAGTTGCTGGATTTCGTGCCACAGCGAATTTTGCTGGGTACCCTGCTGGCTCTGCTGCCGCTGTTTGCAGTGCTGGCCGGATTGCGGGGGCGTCTGGTGGCTCCTGAGAACACCAGCGGGCAGCTGCTGCTGTCTGCTGCCGTGCTGGCAGGTGTATTTGTCCTGCTGCCGCTGGTGGCCATGCGACTGGGGCGAGTGCGACTGACGGCCGGTTTTCAGCTGACGGGTTTTCATCCGGTGGCAATTCCGGCGGCGGTACTGCTGGGATGTTCTGCGTGGGTGGCGGTGTACGAGTTACTGGTGCTGGCCGGCAGTTCCGGAGCTCTGCAGAAGATCATGGACAATCCGGCGTTGCGGCAGATGGTGGATCGGCTGACCAGCAACACGTCCTTACCGCTGCAGCTGCTGTGCCTTGCGGCGGCCCCCGCGATTTGTGAAGAGTTGTTCTTCCGGGGGTTTCTCTGGAAAGGTCTGGAAAATCTGCTGCCCGGGAAGATTCGCCCGCTGCTGATCAGTACGGCGGTATTTGCGGCGGCACACGTTGTTACGGATGCGTCTCTGACAGTCGAGAGACTTCCTGGGACTTTCCTGCTGGGTTTGTTGCTGGGGCTGATGCGGATGCAGACAGGCAGTGTGATTCCGGGAATGTTGCTGCATTTCTGCAACAATGGGGTGTTGTTGAGTCTGGAACGACTGGCTCCTGTCATGCGGACGCTGGGGATTGCCCTTGATGTCAGTCATCAGCAGCATTTGCCGGGGCGTTTGCTGGCGATAGCTGGAGTGCTGGCGGGTCTTGGTGTGCTGCTGGCTGTGTTTGCTGTTGGCAGGGAGCGTGCGCGGCAGGGCTGATGGATATTTCGAGGACAGCGATGGCAGCGGCACCTGCGGCGGCCGGTCTTCAGCCGCCGGCCGGGCGACGAGACTGGGTCTGGCGGCGGTAGTCCGCGAAGGTTTTGCCGGCAGCGGCCAGGGCGTCGGAGCTGAGTTCATCGATGCGGCTGCGGAAGAAGGCAAGAGCGGCGATGCAGGGGATGGCGACTGCCAGTCCCTGGAGTGTGGTGACGAGTGCTTTGTAGATGCCGGGAGCCAGTTCCGAGATTTGTGGATTGGCTTTGACTTCGAACTCCATGAAGGCGACGATCATACCCCAGACGGTGCCCATCAGTCCCAGCATGGGTGCGAGGGTGCTGATGACGGACAGGTGTTCGATGCGGCGTCCGCTGCGGACGAGTTGTTCGGCGGCGGCATCTTCGAGGGCTTTTTCGACGGGGGGCCACATTCCGCCGGGGACTTCTTCAAGGCCTGCCAGCAGGATCTGACTGAGTGGGCCGGGTGTGCGCAGGCAGTGGGAGCGGGCTTCGGTGAGTTTACGTTCTGAAAGCAGCCGATGGGTTTCTTCTGCGAGGCCAGGCGGAATGAACTGTTTGCGTCGGAGTGAGACAGCGGCATCGGCAATGAGTGCGACCATGACGAAGCTGAGCAGCATGATGACATACCCGATGGCGCCACCGGCGGCGAGAAATTCGCGTACGGTCAGGAACGATGCCTGAGCGGCCTGGGTGTCAGGCTGTGCCACGGGTGAGTCCTGGGCGGCAATTGCTGTGAGGGGCAGCCAGAACAGCGGTAAAACAGCGGTGCAGGCAGTTTTTGCGGAACGAGCGAACCACGACGGACACATACGGAAATCCTCTGAAGAAACCGGTCACTTGGGGGGCATTTTATACGGGCGGCGGAAAAACGGACAGAGCATACTGGGGGTGCACGGCCTGGGCGACGGGTTCTGTGCACGGCGAGCGGGTCCCGTGCCAGGATTGTTGTCGGACCGGGATTCCGGATCCGTTCGAGTGGTGTCAGGTGGGCCTGAGACGGTTACGGGAAACCGCGTTTGGCCTGGCGGAGCGATTTGATTGGTGGGGTGGCAGGTTGGTATTCTGCGGAGCCTTTCACGTTTTCCCAGGGACCTGCTGAGTTGTGCTATGTCTGTTTTGCTGCAGTTGACGGATGCTGTTAAAAGTTACGGGGATCAGATGCTGCTGGATGAGGCCAGCGTGACTCTGTACGAGAACGTCAAGGTGGGATTTGTGGGCCGCAACGGTGCCGGCAAGTCCACGTTGCTGCGTGTGCTGCTGGGTGACGAAGAGCTGGACAGTGGAAGGGTGTCGCGTTCACCGAATTTGCGAGTGGGTTATCTGCGGCAGCATGATCCGTTCCAGGCTGACGAGTCGGCGATGGACTTTCTGATGCGTGACAGTGGCCAGCCGGACTGGAAGTGCGGAGAGGTCGCGGCGGAGTTTGAGCTGAAGGGTGAGTATCTGAACGGTCCGGTCAAGCGGCTGTCCGGCGGCTGGCAGACTCGAGTGAAGCTGGCGGCATTGCTGCTGCACGATCCGAATCTGCTGATGCTGGACGAACCGACCAACTTTCTTGACCTCAGAACTCAGATTCTGCTGGAGCATTTTCTGCGGCATTTCCCGGCGGCATGTCTGGTGGTATCGCACGACCGTGAGTTTCTGACGTCCACGTGTACTCACACACTTGAGCTGAACCGTGGTCGGTTGACGATGTTTCCGGGTGTGATTGGCTCGTATCTGGAGCATCTTGAGTCTGAGAAGCTGCGTGCTGAGCGGACGAATGCGGCGGTCGAGGCGAAGCAGAAACAGCTGCAGCGATTCATTGACAAAAATCGTGCGAAGCCGACGGGGGCCAGCCAGGCGCGATCGAAGCAGAAGCAGCTGGATCGTCTGTCGCTGGAGGAGATTGAGGCGGACTTGCCGACGGTGCACATTCGTCCGCCGCAGATTGAGCCTCGGCAGGGACCTTGTGTGCGCTGCCAGGAGCTGGCGATCGGCTACGGCGGGACTCCGGTGGTCACCGGGATTGATCTGGAGATCGAGCATCAGCAGCGAGCCGCGATTGTCGGGGACAACGGGCAGGGCAAAACCACACTGCTCAGGACATTGGTGGATTCCCTGAAGCCTGCTGCCGGTCGGATCAAGTGGGGATATGGCTGTGAAATTGGTGTTTACGCGCAGCATGTTTACACGAATCTGCCGCAGGACAAGACGGTGCTGGAGTATCTGGAGTACAAGGCGAAGCCCGGCACGACGACTCAGGAATGTCTGGCGGTGGCGGGATCGCTGTTGTTCCGGGACGGTCACACGAAAAAGCCTGTGCGAGTGCTGTCGGGTGGTGAGCGTGCGCGGTTGTGCATGGCCGGACTGCTGCTGGGTACGTATAACATTCTGGTGCTGGACGAGCCGGGCAACCACCTCGATGTGGAGACCGTTGAGTCGCTGGCGGATGCTCTGCTGACATACAAGGGGACGGTGCTGTTTACCAGCCACGATCGTCACTTTGTGAGGCGTGTGGCAACCAATATTATTGAGGTGCGGGATGGTCGTGTGCGGAACTATTCGGGTTCGTACGATGATTACCTGTACTATGTGAACAAGGAGATTGAGGATGGCGAGCGAGAGCGGGCTTCGGGCCGAATGTCTGCTCCGCCGGCCGGCAAACTGAATGCGGGCAAGGGTGACAAGGGCAGCAGCGGCAAGGATCAGCATCAGCAGCGGAAGACTCTGCGGAATCTGGAAAAGACGATTTCGCGACTGGATGAGGAAAAGAAGTCACTGACTGCCGAGATGATGCAGACTTCGGATCCGAAGAAGGCGATGGATCTGCACGCAAGGATCGCCTCGGTGTCGAGTGAGCTGGAGGAGGCGGAGCAGCGGTGGTGTGAGTTGCAGCAGGAACTGGGAGAGTGGTGATGTCTGAGCACGTGCTGTTTTTTGATATTGACGGCACGATGCTCAGTACCGGCGGCGCCGGTCAGCGGGCAATGGAGCTGGCATTATCTGAAGAGTTCCGAATTGCGGATCCGTTTCAGCAGATCCTGACTGCTGGTCGTACTGACCGGGGCATTGAGGACGAGATTTTTGCTCGGTATGGCATTCCGGCCACGGATGTTTCGCGGCAGCGATTCATGCGGGCGTATCTGGATCGGCTGCCCGATTGTCTGCGACTGCTTCCGGGTGGATTACTGCCGGGTGTGCCTGAGCTGCTGCAGTCGCTGAGTGAGCGGGGGGACGTGCATTTGAGCCTGCTGACGGGCAACTATTTTGAGGGGGCGGTGATCAAGCTGCGGCATTTCGGGATTGATCATTTTTTTGAGGATTCCGGGGGATTTGGTGATCATCACGCGGACCGGAATGATGTTGCGCACGTGGCGTTGGCGGTGGTGCGTGAGCGATTGCAGCGAGCGGTTGCGGGCGAGGATACGGTCGTGATCGGGGATACTCCGGCTGACATCCGCTGTGCTCGAGCCATCGGAGCTCGCGCGGTCGCAGTGGCGACGGGTGTGTATTCGTGCGAGCAGCTGCGCCCGGCGGCTCCGGATCATCTGTTTGAGACTCTGGTTGCCACGGGTGATGTGATTCAAAAGCTGCTGACGAAGTGTTAGGCGGTTGTCGGGTGTGGGGTTCCCCCGGCAATTGCGCACTCAGACCTGCGACATTCCATCATCGGCATTGATCATTTCGCGACACTCGCTAAGCTTTCGGGGTGTCAGTGCGATGGCGCAACGAGATGGTGTGATCGGATGTGATGCTGAGGGGCGGCGCAGCTGGGAGGCGTGTGTCAGTGGCAGCGACGGAATGGATAGCGGCGTCAGAGACGGCTTTGTTGTCACCGAATTCGGCGAGCGGACCTTTGCTGCAGCTGACGGGGAAGCTGTTGTCGGATTCTCTGCGGGCGGGCAGTACGGACAGTTTTCTGAAGTCTGCCTTGGCCGACATTTGTACTGAGCTGGCGGTGCAGTGGGCGGGGGTAATACGTCGGGTTCCGGGTCCGGCATGGGAAGTGTACTGTGAGCATGGCCAGGCTGGTGGAGTTCGTCCCGGGGTGTTGTGGGAGGACGCGGTTGATCGCGAGTCAGCGGGTGTGCTGCGTTCGGAGCAGGGGCGAGTATTTGCGGCATTTCCGCTGACGCGTGGGACACCGGGAGGTCAGCTGCTGGCGACTGCTGGTCGGCATGCGGACCGTGAGCTGGCGGATGGCGGTATCCTGCTGGCTCGCACTTTGTCTTTGTGTCTGACATTGACGGATCACGAGCAGCGTTCGAAGCGGCAGCTGGATCGTCTGCGTTCGACGCTGGAGATAGCCTCGCGTCTGTCGCAGGCTGAGGATGCGGCGCCTTTGCTGGAACTGATTGCTCAGGAGGCGACTCGACTGCTGCACTGTGATCGCAGCAGTATTTTTTTGTGGAACCGTGAGCGGAATGAAGTGGAGGCTCGCCCGGCGCTGGGGATTCGCGGAGCTTCGCTGCGTCTGCCGGCCGGTGAGGGGATTGTTGGGGAGACGTTGAGGACAGGTCGGGCGATTCTGGTGGACGATGCGTACGATGATCCCCGTTTCAATCAGGATGTGGACCGAAAGAGCGGCTATCGGACTCGCAGTCTGATCTGTGTGCCATTGCGTGATGCGGAAGGCAAGGTGATTGGCGCGTTTCAGGGGATCAATCGTCATGGCGGGCAGACTTTTACGGCGGAGGACGAGGAGTGTCTGACGCTGCTGGGGATCCAGGCTGCCGTGGCGCTGCGCAATCTGCAGGAAAAGGATTTGCTGCACCGCAGTCATCGCCAGTTGGCGGAGCGTGCGACCAGGGGAATCATGATTGTGGGTGAGAGTGCGGCGATGTCCGCGCTGCGGGATACGATTCGTCGTCTGGCATCGACGGATTTGCCTGTACTGGTGCTGGGGGAGAGCGGGACAGGCAAGGAAGTGGTGGCGCAGTCCCTGCATTATGAGGGCAGTCGTGCTGGCTGTCCGTTTGTGGCAGTGAACTGTGCAGCTCTGACGGAATCGCTGCTGGAGAGCGAGTTATTTGGGCATGAGCGTGGTGCATTCACGGATGCGCGAGAGATGCGGCAGGGAAAGTTCGAGCTGGCTGACGGCGGCACATTGTTTCTGGATGAGATTGGGGACATGAGTCCTGGTGGTCAGGCGAAACTGCTGCGTGTTCTGGAACAAAAAGTGATTACTCGAGTCGGCGGTTCGCAGCAGATTCCGGTGGACGTGCGGATTGTGGCGGCGACGAATGCGAATTTGAGTGAGGCGGTGCGAGCGAAGAAGTTTCGGGAGGATTTGTATTATCGTCTGGGCGTGGTGACTCTGGATCTGCCGCCATTGCGAGAGCGTCCGGAGGACATTCTTTTGCTGGCCGAATTCTTTCTGAAGAAGTTTGCAACTCAGGCTCGTCGTCCGCCGCTGCAGCTGTCGCAGGAAGCGCGTCGGCGTCTGCAGGCTCATCCGTGGCCGGGCAATGTGCGAGAGTTGCGGAATCTGATGGAGCGTCTGGCCTTCCTGTGTGCTCGCGAGCGTGTGGAGTCGGAGGATCTGGCATTTATGCTGAGTCCTGACAGTGACTCGGGACAACTGCCGGCGCTTGATCTGGGCCTCGAAAACGCGACTCGCGTGTTTCAGCGGGATTACATCCGTCGTGTGATTCGCCAGGCGGGCGGGAATGTCACCGACGCTGCCGAGTCACTGCATCTGCATCGTTCGAATCTGTATCGCAAGATGAAGCAGCTGGACATGACGGAGGCGGGGGGAACGGAATGAGTGAGCACGAGGCTGAATCCGCGAGCCCTTCAGCAGTTCCCTTCACCATGACTGCTCGAAAGGGTCGCCTTTCGGCTGCAGTGCAGGCGGCCCAGCTGATCACAATGGCAATACCGCTGGCCGGCTATTTGAGCCAGGGAGGCCCTGGGGCGGGTGGCATCGTCGCAGCTTTGCTGGCACTGATTCCGGTACTGATACTGCAGGTGCGGGCAGTCTTTCGCCCAGGAACAGTGGCCTTGAGTGACCAGCAGGTGCTCATCAATGCTCACACCCGGATGGTCACTCAAAGGGAAAATATTCAACACTTGTTCTTCAAGGATGGTGCTGGCATTGTCTTCCATGATGTGGAATTGGTCGATCAGGATGGTAAAAACCTGTCGGACAAACGACAGAAGTACTTTCGATCGGGGATGACAGGAGCTTTGCAGAGGACCGGTGCTCACATCAGTATTCCGGGTTTCAGCACGGGTGAGGTTGAGCGTTTGCGGGAACTCCTGGGTATGGCGGCGCCGGAGCCCGGGAGTGAGGTTTATGTTCTTGAGCAGTATCACCACAGCCTGATGAAGCGGACCCCGGTCGTCTGGGTTGCTCCACTGCTGATCGCGCTGAATGTCGGCATGTTTGCTGTTGTAATTGCAGCCAGTGGAAGCCTGTTGTCGATCACCGCTCCGGCCCTGCTTGCCTGGGGCGCTGATTTCGGCCCCTTGACACTGAACGGTGAATGGTGGCGACTGCTCACCTGCACTTTTCTGCACTCGGGTGTCATGCATTTGCTGTGCAACATGTGGGGACTGCACGAGGGTGGTCGTGTCATGGAGCGACTGGCGGGCAACTTTGGTTTTCTGGTGCTGTATCTGTTCAGCGGTATTGCCGGCAGTCTGCTCAGCATTCGCTGGTCTCCTGACGCTGTCTGTGCGGGGGCTTCCGGAGCAGTTTTTGGCATCTACGGAGCTCTCGGAGCCTGGCACTTTCGGCGGCGTCTGGACATCCCTGAGCGGATAGTCCGGGAGGTCCGCAGAAGTACGTTGCCATTCCTCGGTTTCAATCTGCTGATCGGCCTCGGTGTTTCGGGAATTGATCAGGCGGCTCACGTGGGTGGTCTTTTGGCGGGCATTGTCAGCGGACTGATTCTGGCTGGAACGCAGGCGACGGATCTGCAGGCTGGTCGCCAGCTGCGTTTGCTGGGGCTGTCGATTCTGGCGACGTGCGTTATAGTCGCTGGAGCTCTGCGGCTGCCCGGGCTGGATGAAATACCTGGTCTGGCGGGAGAGTTGCAGCGTGCAGGGGCAATGGAGGAGCGAGTACTGGCCACGTATCAGTCTGCTGCCAGGAGGTTCGAGTCCGGACGGATGACGAGCGAGGATTTCGTGACGCTGGTGCGCCGTGAGATTCTGCCGGAATGGAATCAGAGTCTGGAGCAACTGCGGTCTGCCAGTTCCGGTCAGCCCGAAAATCCGACGATTGTTCAGTTTCTTAGGTATTTTCAGCTGCGTGCTGAAGCGCTGGACCTGTTTGCTCGGGCCGTTGAATCTGACAACGGTGAATTGATGTCCCAGGGGAAGGAGAAGTGGAAAGAAGCCACACGAATCGCGAAGCAGTTCTCACAGAGCCAGCCGTAAGTCGGTTCCCTGCGGTGGTGATCAGCAGTCATGCAGTGGCTGCTGCAGAATCTGCCCTGCATGAATTGTCAGGCGACTGTGGACCAGTGGCAGATGAGCCGTGGCTGGTTCATCGGACAGTTCAAAGGCATTCAGGATCTGCTGTCGTACGGATTCCGGCTGCCGGCTGTAAATTCGCACGAGAGGCTGACCAGCTGCGATCTGATCACCGATGCGCACCAGCATTTCGAGACCGGTGGAGTGGTCAATTTTGTCGTCAGCTCGCTGTCGTCCTCCGCCGAGGGCGATTACGGCATAACCCAACTGCTCGGTGTGAATGTGTTGAATGAAGCCTGAGCGAGGGGCTGTCAGTTCCGTTGCGGGCGCTGTTTTCAGGGGCAGACGCGGATCGCCGTGCTGGGCCTCGACCATCCGCAGAAACCGCTCGTAGACTGCTCCGGACTGCAGCAGTCCTTCACAGCGGTAGAGTGCTGCTTCGTGAGTGTTTTCGACTTTGCAGTCGACGAGGACCTGTGCAGCCAGCAGCAGTGACAGGCGGCGTACATCAGGTGGGCCATGATTTTGCATGACCATGACGGCTTCGAGGACTTCGAGGGCGTTTCCGCACATGCCGCCCAGTGGCTGATTCATGTCGGTGAGCAGAGCGGTGGTGGCAACGTTCATGGAATGTCCGGTGCGTACCAGCGATGCGGCCAGCTGGGCGGCATCGGCTGCCGTTTTCATGAATGCGCCGGAACCGTATTTCACATCCAGCACGAGGGCGTGCGGAGATTCCGCCAGCTTTTTGCTCATGATGCTGCCGGTGATCAGGGGGATGGAGGGGACTGTTGCTGTGACATCGCGGAGTGCGTAGAGGCGGCGGTCGGCAGGAGCCAGCTCGGCGGTGGTTCCGGTGATCACACAGCCCAGTTGCAGGACCTGCTGCTGCAGTTCTGTGATGCTGAGGTCGGTGCGGAAGCCCGGGATGGATTCCAGTTTGTCGAGTGTGCCACCGGTTGGTCCCAGTCCGCGACCTGACAGCATCGGCACCAGCACTCCGCACTCTGCCAGCAGCGGGGCGATAATGAGTGATGTTTTGTCCCCGAGTCCGCCGGTGGAGTGTTTGTCGACCACGGGTTGCCCATTCGGTGGCCACTGCAGTCGAGTGCCGGAGTGCAGCATCGCGGCGGTCAGCGCGGCGGTTTCGCGAGGCGACATGCCGCGAAGGAAAATGGCCATCAGCATGGCCGTGACCTGATAGTCCGGAATTGCTCCGCTGGTCACACCACTGATGAAGCTGTCAATCTGCTGATCGGACAGTTCCAGTCCGTCACGTTTGACGGCAATCAGTGAAGCGGGCTGCATGGGATACCGGGTTTATTGGGTGTTGGACAAAAAAAGACGAGAGACCGGAGTCTCTCGTCCGCGAGTGTTTGCGTATCGAATCCGGGGCAGCTGCGGCGAACGGGTTCAGCGAGCTGACAGCTCGAAGTTCAGTTCACTGCTGCCACCGGACGGGACGGTAACCTTCAGGCCGGATGTTTTGGCGACGTTGTATTTTCGAGGCACAAGATAGATGGTCTCGGGCTCCTTTTTGCCATCCTTGCTGTCGGCAGCCGGGATGTCACTGAGTGCCATGGATGGGTCAGTTCCGGCCGGGACTGAGGCACCTTCGCCCGTAATTTTGATGATTGCAACGTAGTGATCGCCGACGGGAGCACCGTCATTGGTTTCGACGCTGGTGATTTGGTAGATACCTTCGGCGTTGGTCATACCGGAGCAGGGGCGGCCACCATTGACGGGCTCAAAGCTGACACTGGCCCCTTCGACGGGGATGCCGTCGAGGGTTACTTTTCCGGAGGCCGGAGCGAGTGGCGGTCCATCGCCGCGGTTGCAGCCGGTGGACAGAACTGGAATGAGCAGCAGGCAGGTCGCCAGCATGAAATTACGCATGGATCAGGCTCTTTGAAATGAATGAGGTCCGGGGTAACGGAAATGTTCGGGCAGGATAAGCAAAACGCCCCTGAGCGACTGAGCGATCAGGGGCGAAAGTTCTGCGGCTGCAACGACCGTGATCAGTCGCCTGGAACAGTCACAACCATACCGTCGTTCTTGGCGCCCAGGCGGTTGTAGG
>Ga0209972_10003164_pt1 | contig 13021 bp, 13 predicted proteins | sample NOAtaG_7_FD_187302 | JGI IMG/M metagenome (GOLD analysis project Ga0209972, IMG submission 187302) | Freshwater lake microbial communities from Lake Erie, under a cyanobacterial bloom - NOAA_Erie_Diel1S_2200h metaG (SPAdes) (version 2) | ecosystem: Environmental > Aquatic > Freshwater > Lake ...
TCAAGTAGAATCCATACCAATATTGAAAAATGAAATGGAAGGAAGGGATTGTCTACAATTAAAACGCCAATTAAAAAAGCGATATGGGGCCCACTTAGCTTAACCCATTTGTTAAGCAAAATAAATGCGACACCAACAAAGACAATAACTCTAAAATAATCATAAAAACTTTCAGGCAATGGAAAGGCAGCAATAAAATAGAGTAAGGCAATAGCCCTTTCCATAAAGATTATTTTTTTTACATTACTTAACAAAATCAATAGCAGCTTCTAATGTATCAAAACTTGGAATAATTTTATCTAAGCCAGAGATGGTAATAACCATATTGACATCTGGTTGAGTACCAAATAATGCGAACTTACCTTTGCGGGAGTTAATTGCCTTAACACTTGAAATTAAAAGTCTGATGCCGATTGAAGAAATATATGGCACTTTTGACATATCAGTGATCACAGCCGTTCTTGGAGAAGCTGTCATCCCAGCAAATTTTGTCTCTATTTCTCCAACACCTTGAATATCAAGGCGCCCTGATAATGTTATTTTTGTAATTGACCCATTGATTTGTTCTTCACTAATTTCCATATAATCACCTTTTTAGTTGTATAGTTTTGTTAGTCATTACTTTTAAAAGTCATAATTTTCAACGCGTTAAATTAGACTAATAGCCTAATAAATCAAAGATATCTTAAACAAGAAAATAACACAATTTATCTGTAAATTCGATGTTATATTTACATCATTAACTAAAAAATAATAAGAAAAATAAGTTTTATTGTCATAAATTTATAATTCTTTCTAAATTAGTATGAGCTTAATATGACAGCACTAAAGATTAATTTAACTAAGAATATTTCCGACCTCACTATGTTAGTCACTAAGCTCGAGAAATTTTTTGAAGAAAATAATATATCTAGTATTTCAATGCCAATAACTTTAATTTTAGAAGAGCTTTATACAAATACTATTACACACGGAGCTTCCGATGGGCGTGATATTTTCATAGAAGTCAATTTAGGTATTGATAAAAATGAATTAGTTATGACTTATAAAGATAACGGTATTCCATTTAATGTGCTTAAGCTTCCAGACCCAGATTTGACAGCATCAATAGAAAAAAGAGAGGTTGGGGGTCTTGGCGTTCATTATGTAAAAACTCTTACGGATTCTGTTGAATATGATTACTTAGAAAAGCAAAATGTATTAAAAATGAAGAAAAAATTAAGTAACTAGTCTTGCGGCATGAATTCTTCGAATAAGCCAAATAATTCTCTCAAAAATACTCGTAGAAACAAAGAGCAACTGTCTTTCTTCTAAGTTTATTGATTGATCGTTTAGTAGAGAATCTCTAATTTTTTCCATTAGATCACTGCGGTCTGAAGTTAAACTGACTAATAATTCATCATCATTATCCTTCGTAATCAGTGAGTCATTAAGTAAAGTTAAGATGAGATGAAGGCTTTCTACCATTGAGGTCGCAAGTCCTTTTTGAAAATTATGAGTAGCCTCAATATTTTGTTCAAAACTATAGAGCCCATTAACAAGAGAGATCATATCCTCGTTTCTGCTTTGAATTGAAAATAAGTTCTCAGTATTATTATCATTCTTATTTAAAGAGGTAGTCTCAGAGATAAACAATTTTATTTTATTTAATAAGTCTAAAGTTAGCTCATGCCTTGTATTTAATTGAATAGTAACAACTCTCTCATGCTCAACTCTAACTGGCTCAAGATAATCGACTAGGCTCTTAATAAGCCTATTTTGCTCTTTCGAGACCAATATTAAAGCTGTTTCAGTATTGTCTGAAGATTCAGGATAAATAAAATGTAGCTTAAATAAATTCTCTTGCTCGGATTCGGGGCTAAGGTAATTAAGTAACAAAATAATCTTATTTTGAAATAAAGCTACAACAAGTCCACCGGATAATTGTAAAGCTAGATAGACGAGGGACAACATTAAAGATGCGTTAATTGTTAAATGGATAGTATTAAAAAATCCAAAGAGTTTCGAGGGCTCTAACCAGGTCAGAGGATATAGGATTAAGCTACCTAAAAGTTTTGAGAGAAAGCAATAAATAGCGATTTGTTTTTTTTTGCCCTCCAGGTGAGAAGCAAAAAATAAGACACTTAACCCAGAACCAATATTAGCGCCGAAAACTAAAATCATAGCTTCATTAAAATGTATGATGCCTGACATATTTAATGCAACTGCAAGAATGGCAACACTTGAAGATGATTGCACTATTAATGCAGAAAAAATTCCAATCAGTAATCCTATCAAGCTTGACTCAGCGGAAAATATAAAAAACTCTCTGGCCCAGGTCGATGTATTTAAAATATGTCCTGTTTCTTTAATGAGCCCTAGCCCAAATAAAAGTAAGCCAAATGCAAGAAATACAGCTGTAATTTGTTTTGCTTTAATATCTTTAGTGAGATTAAGTAGATGCATCAATCCAACTATCCCAAGCGAAAAGAAACTAGTAGTTTTTATATCGATAGATACTAAAAAGACTAGCAATGCTGTTCCTGATCCTGACCATGCAACCATTGCTAAAGCCCGATTGATAGTTAAAGCTCCAGAATTCAAAAGCCCTAAACATATAAAAGTTGCTGCACTAGTGCTCTGAGTGATGACACCTAAAAAAGACCCAGTCAAAGCACTTGAGAAGGACCCGCGAGTAAAATTGATTAATATCGAACGCAACTTACCAGAAAAAATAGGTTGCATACTGGCAGAGAGGTAATGTAACCCAGTAAAAAAAAATCCAAGCCCAGCCAAGAATGAAATAATTTGCATCATACTAAATGTTATTCAGAAGAAACTCTAAGGGCTTTAAATAAGTTGATAAATGATAAAAATAAAGAAAATAAGATAACTAAGATTAAAAATTGTCTTAATTGATGATAGCGAATTTTGAAATCATTTTTGACTTTTAATTGCAATGCAAAATATGTCTCATTAATTTCTTGATTGATAATAAATAATTTATTTTCAATATTTTTAGTTAGACCCATAGTTTTCTTGTCTAATAAAATTCCTTCTGTTAATGAAAGTGAGCTATATTCACTTAAGAGATTTCTATATTGATCTATTATGATTAAAGAATCTTTTTTTAGATTAGTAATATCTTTTAAAGCTAAGATTTGAGTTTTATCGTCGCTTTCTATTTTTTCAATATTTTCTTGAAATTCTGAAATTTTTTTCTCAAATAAACTTTTATATTTAATTTTTGTTTCTTTGTCACGGGCACGGGTAATAATATTTTTCCATTCCTGATCTGCAGATTTTAAATTAAGCTGAGCTAGCGATAGTTGCTCAGAAATATTTTTTAGTGCCTCTACTTTTAATAAATTTTGATTGTATTCTCGCTCCATCTTCCATATAGCAAAAAGTGAAGCAATACCCATCACAGCTATTAAAAATACTATTGTGATAGTAGATGAGATTAATTTTTGTCGAAATAGCGATTTATTATTTAATTGACTCAATTCAAGCACCTTAATTGTCTTTTTAGTTTATCGATTAAAAAACCAAGCCCTCAGAGACTTATAGTAATATTAAATTAATGTGACAATAGTCATTGTTACATTTATATGACATAAATTTAGAGAAAATTATGGCGAGTATCGAACAAGCACAAAAACTTATCTTAGAGCTTTTAAAGGATTTTGAAGAAGATACCTTAGAAATTTTAAGACATAGCCCCGTTGCAGTTAGGATCATGAGGGTATCTGATCGCCATATTACTTTTGCTAATCCTCGATATATGGAAATGTTTAAGGTCGAAGAAAAGGACCTACAAACTTTAACCCCTCTTCAGGTATATCAACATAAAGAGGATTTTGAAGCGCTCAGTATCCGTATAAATGCGCAAGAAAATATTGTAGATGAGGTGTTGGCAATGAAAACTCTGGCTGGAGATTTATTGCAAGTTATGGGGTCATTTCATCATATGAAATATCTTGATCAAGATGTTGTTGTTGCCTGGTTTTACGATGTCACGGCGGCTCATCAGGCGAAACAACTTGCCGAAGATGCAGCAAAAATGAAAAGTGAATTTTTAGCCAATATGAGCCATGAAATTAGAACACCAATGAATGGCATTATTGGTATGGCACATTTAGCCCTTAAAACTGATTTAAATCCAAGGCAACGAGATTATGTCCTCAAGATTCAGCAGGCAGGTAAACATCTTTTAGGTATTATTAATGATATTTTAGATTTTTCTAAGATTGAAGCAGGTAAGTTAACCATAGAAGAAGTAAGTTTTGATATTGATGAAATGATGTCAAATATTTCGAGCATGATTAGTCAAAAATGCTCAGAAAAAAATTTAGAACTTATTTTTAAATTGCCTACTGATCTTCCTCACAAACTCATTGGTGACCCATTAAGACTCTCACAAATTCTAATCAACTATGGAAATAATGCAATAAAATTCACAGAAAAAGGAGAAGTAATAATTTCGGCAGACATTCTTGAACAAGATGACGAAACTATTTTTCTAAAATTTAATGTATCTGATACCGGCATTGGATTAACGCCAGAACAAAAAGGTAAATTATTTCAGTCATTTCAGCAAGCAGATACTTCGACCTCGCGAAAATTTGGTGGGACTGGTTTAGGACTTGCCATATCAAAACAACTAGCCAATCTGATGGGGGGTGACGTAGGTGTTGATAGTGAATTTGGTAAAGGCAGCACATTTTGGTTTACAGCTAAATTTAAACTTGATAAAACCATAACAAAGAGAGTTTTATTTAAAGAGGATTTAAGTAGTAAATCTGTTTTGGTGATTGACGATAACGAATCCGCAAGAGTGATTATTGAAGATATGTTAATTGCCATGTCACTAAAGGTGGTTGCAGCAGAATCAGCAGAAAAAGGCTTGCAAGCAATTATTGATGGCGATAAACAAGGTACACCTTTTGATATGATTTTTGTCGACTGGCATATGCCACCAGGAATGAACGGTATTGAATTTGTGAGAGCATTGAAAAAATTGATTATTAACAAAAAACCACCGTGTGTTCTTGTAACAGGTTATGCAAAAGATGATGTAATAAATGAAGCGACAATAGAAGGCATAGAGCATGTGATCGCAAAACCAATTAATGCCTCTTTACTATTTGAAACTATCTTAAGTATTTTCAATTTAGAAGCTCCAGAAGATAGCGCACAAAAAACCTATAACAATCATACAAAAATAGATCTCAATAGGTTTAAAGGCACAAGAATTCTCCTTGCAGAAGATAATTTACTCAATCAACAGATTGCAACTGAGATATTAGAGGATGAAGGATTTGTGGTAGAAATAGCTAATAATGGTGAAGAAGCTGTCAATATGACGAATAAATCGCAATACGATATTGTGTTAATGGATATGCAAATGCCTATTATGGACGGACTTGAAGCAACGAAAACAATCCGCCAAAAATTTTCTAAAAATGATTTACCAATTTTAGCAATGACAGCTAACGCATCTGATGCAGACAGGGATAAGTGTTTAGAAGCTGGGATGAATGCGCATATTACAAAGCCGATTGATCCAAATTTATTATTTGCTGGACTTGCTAAATGGATTAAGGAAAAAAATTCAAAATTAATAAATGATGAAAAGATCTTAATCAGCGCAAAAGAAGAAATAAAGGTTCCAGAAATTAATGGGCTAGATTCTCGCTTGGGACTCCAGGTTGCGGCAGGAAAAGTTTCTCTTTATATAAAAATGTTAAAAACATTCTCTAATGATCAAATAAATGCAGTAAGTGATATTAAAAGGGCTCTAGATATAAAAGATTATTTAACAGCCCAAAGAGTCGCTCATACTCTTAAAGGAACATGCGGCAGCATAGGAGCAATTGAAATACAAAAAATAGCAGGTGAAGTTGAGGGGCAATGTTTAGATAAAATACAAGTTGATGAAATTATTAAAAATCTTGACCTAATTCAGCCTAAATTAATAAGCATTATTGATAGCATTAAAAAAACTTTGCCCGAGGATAAAAAATTAACTTCAACAACAATCTTTGACGATAGCCAAATTAAACTATTAATTAATAAATTATCAGAATTATTAGCAAATAACGATACTGAAGCAAATGATTTACTTGAAAAGTCTCCAGAAGTTTTTATCCAATATTTTGGAAAAGACATGTTTAGTAAAATTTTTGATGCATCACGAAATTTTGATTTCGAATCAGCATTAAATTTAGTAAATGAAAAGTTAGTAAAATAATGACTACAAAACCAACCATACTGGTGGTAGATGATACGCCTGCTAATCTTCAATTAATGAGTGGGCTGCTCCAAGAAGACTATAAAGTAAAAGCAGCAACAAATGGCGAAAAAGCTTTAAAAATTGCTTTTACAGATCCCCAGCCAGATCTTATTTTATTAGATATCATGATGCCAGAAATGGATGGTTACGAAGTTTGTAAGCGACTTAAGGCAGACGAAAAAACGAATCAAATACCTATTATATTTCTAACTGCTAAAGCTGAAACACAGGATGAAGCATTGGGCCTTTCACTGGGGGCTGTTGATTATATTACAAAGCCTGTCAGCCCTCCCATTGCTCAAGCCAGAATAAAAACGCATATTGAGCTTTATCGCCAAAAAAGAGAATTAATTGAAAGTCAGCGATTGCTTGCAGATGAAATTAATGAGGCAGCTGCCTATATTAGGAGTTTATTACCATTACCATTAGAGGGTAAAGTGAGTACTTCTTGGCAGCATATTCCGTGCTCGTCTCTTGGAGGTGATGCTCTTGGATATCACTGGATTGATGAAGATCACTTGAGTATATATCTAGTCGATGTTTGTGGTCATGGTGTGGGGGCTGCAATCTTATGCATATCTGCTATCAATGCAATTCGTTCACAATCTCTCACAGACACAAATTTTAGGAGCCCGGCCTCTGTTTTAAAAGCCTTAAATGAAGCTTTTCCCATGGAAGATCAAAATAATAAATATTTTACTATTTGGTACGGTGTTTATCATAAGAAAAATCACGAATTAATTTTTTCAAGTGCGGGCCATCCTCATGCAATTTTATTTACGGGAAGTGATTTGAATAATAAAACACTTCAAACTCTAACCTCTGGAGGGTTGGCAATTGGTATGATGGGGGGTATCAATTTTAATGAAACTATTGTGCCATTAAATAATTTCAATAAGCTTTATGTATTTAGTGACGGAGTTTACGAAATTACGCAAAAAGATGGCAAAGAGATGAATCTAGATGATTATACAAAGCTTATGAAAGAGAATTTTAGTGACTTGGAATTACTTGAATCAGAAAAAGTTTTAGAAAAAATTAAAAGCTTAAAAAATGAAATTGGCCCATTTGATGATGATTTTTCCCTCGTTGAATTAATTATTAACGAAAATTAAATATGATAAAAATATTTTTACTTGTTCTTTATATCCTTATTCCATTGCAAGCTAATGCAAATAAAGAAATCCAGCCTATTTCTAATCTTGAAGATCTTAAAAATAAAAAAATTGGAGTTATGCTGGGATCAACACATGATGCATTTGCTCACAAACATTATCCTGAAGCTGATATTTTGCAATACAAAAGTCCTGCCGATGTATTACTCGGAGTGAAAACAGGCAAGGTTGATGTGGGTATTTACAATAATGTTTCACTCACAGAAATATTAAAAATAAATCCTGATTTAGCTGTAATCGACAAACCTTTTGAGTTTAGTCCTGTAGGTTTTGGTTTTAGTAAAAAAAATGTCGAGTTACATACACAATTTAATACTTTTTTTCAAACTATAAAAGATAGCGGTATTTACGATGACATGATTGAAAGGTGGACTAAAAAAGGCATTACTGACATGCCTAAAATAGATACTCCAAATAAAAATGGCTTATTAGTAGCAGGCCATGTAAGCGATGTAGGTCTCCCATTTGTTACTTTACGCAATAATGAAAATATTGGTTTAAATATTGAGCTTGCTAAAAGATTTGCTGCATATTTAGGTAAGGATATTCGATTTGACGATATGGAATTTGGAGGGCTTATTCCTGCTCTTACTACAGGCAAGATTGATTTTATTGCAGTCACTCTCATGTTTACTGAAGAAAGGAAGCAAAAAATTAATTTTGGCGAACCATACTATGAAATTGGTATGAGCGCATTTGCCCTTAAAAAAAATATTGCCCTTTATAGTCGTGAAAATACCACTCTAGACAGCCCAACATTTTTTAAAAATATTTTAAATAGTTTCCAAAGTAATATTATTCAGGAAAAGCGTTATTTACTTCTTTGGGATGGATTAAAAACTACAATAATAATTTCGATACTAGCTATAATTTTTGGCACTTTTTTGGGAAGTATCATTTGCTTTTTAAGGATGTCTAGAAATAAATTCTTAAATATTCCTGCGAAGATATATATCAGTATTTTAAGAGGTACTCCAGTTCTTGTAATATTAATGATTATCTTTTATGTAGTCTTTGCATCAGTGAATATTAATCCTATTATTGTTGCAACTATTGCATTTGGGATGAATTGTGGTGCTTACGCTGCTGAAATTTTTAGAAGTGGCATTGAGGGAATAGAGAAAGGCCAAATGGAAGCAGGCATTGCTATGGGCTTTAATAAAATAAAAACCTTCGTTTATATTATTCTTCCTCAAACTATTAGAAGAATCCTTCCAATTTATAAAGGTGAAATTATCACATTAGTCAAAATGACTTCCATTGTTGGTTATATTGCGGTCCAAGATTTAACTAAAGCGAGCGATATTATAAGAAGTCGAACATTTGATGCATTTTTCCCCCTAATTTTTATTGCGATTTTATATTTCTTAATCTCATTAATTCTTATCCAGTCATTAGATTATCTTGAAAAAATTACAGATCCAAAATTTAAACGTAAAGTTAGAACGAAATTATGATTAAAGTTGAAAATCTTTCTAAAAAATATGGCGATCTAGTTGTACTAAAAAATATTTCTACAGAAATAAAAAAAGGCGAAGTTGTCTCAATTATAGGACCGTCTGGCACTGGGAAAAGCACTTTCCTAAGATGTCTTAATCTTCTAGATGTGCCAAGTAGTGGAAGTATTTTTATTGATGGCAAAAATATTTTAGATAAAAAGATTGATGTATCGAAAATACGTCAAAAAATGAATATGGTATTTCAGTCATTTAATTTATTTTCTCATCTGTCTGTTTTAGAAAATCTTACCTTAGGACCCATGAAACTTAAAGGGATGAGTGTCGATGCGGCAGAGAGTAAATCGATGGATTTATTAAGGCTTGTAGGTCTAGCTGAAAAAGCAGAAAACTATCCCGATGAACTTTCTGGGGGTCAAAAACAGCGTGTGGCAATTGCACGTTGTCTTGCGATGGAGCCAGAAATTATTTTATTTGATGAGCCAACTTCAGCGCTAGATCCAACCATGGTAAGTGAGGTTTTGTCAGTGATTCGTCGTTTAGCTAAAGAGGGTATGACAATGATTATTGTCACCCATGAAATGGCATTTGCGAAAGACGTTTCAAATCGAGTATTTTATATGGACCAGGGGTTGATTTATGAAGAAGGCTCTCCTCAGCAAATCTTTGATGCACCTAAAAAAGATAGAACAAAAGTATTTATTAATCGCATTAGAAATTTTGTATTTAATATAAAAACAGAAGACTTTGATTTTTATGCGCTTAATGGCGAAATCGAGGCTTTTTGTGAAAAGCAACTAGTGCCTAAATTAGTGAGAGCTAACTTACTCCGTGTTGTTGAGGAGCTGCTTATTTTATATAAGCCCTTTTTAAATAAACTTGAGTTAGATCTTGAAATTACTCACTCAGAAAAAACCAACCAACTTGCCTTAACTTGCCAAAGCGAAGGCCATAGATTTAATCCATTGGAAATTAATGATTTAGAGGATGACATTGGTTTAAAAATTATTAAAAAGTTTACTGAGGCGGTTAACTTTGAATGGAAAGATAATAAAAATAGACTAGAGCTGATATTTAATAATTAAATTGATAAATAAAATAGTATTTTTAGAGAAAAAATTTTGAACGAACAATTTAAATTTTCAATTTTTTTTGTATTTGCTTTATTTTCATCAATGATTTTGTCAGGGTGTAGCGACAAAGAAAAAGTTATTATTACTGATATCAAACAATTACATGATAAAGAATTTGGAATTCCTACAGGGACTGTTGCAGACAAGCTTGTATTATCTATATTTCCAAATGTAAAATTTCAATATTTTAATTCAGTTCTTGATGCAGTCTTTGCTGTTAAACAAGGTAAGGTTGATGCTGCAGCTTATGATGAGCCAATTTTAAGAAATATAGCAGCAAAAAATTCTGGTTTATTAGTGCTTCCTGAGATGATCACTAAAGATAATTATGGATTTGCAGTGCGTCTTGAAGATAGTGAATTAAAAAATACGATTGATGAGATTGTTAATGAGTTAAAAAGAAGTGGTAACTATGACTCGATGATGGCACGATGGTTACCAAAAGAAGGGCTGCCTAAATCTATGCCTTTAATTGAAACTGGAAGTAATGGTGTTTTAAGGTTTGGCACTTCAGCAATTACTGAACCCTTTTCATTTGTCGATGGATCTCAAAAAGTCGTAGGTATTGATATAGAGATTGCATCACTCGTGGCTAAAAAACTCAATAAAAAATTAGAAATTGTGAATATGGAATTTGGATCAATGATTCCGGCGTTAGTCTCAAAAAAGGTAGATATGATTGGTGCATGCATTACAATCACCGAAGAGCGATCAAAAAAAGTACTTTTTTCTAGCCCATACTATAGCGGCGGTATTGCAGCTATAGTAAAAAAATAACTTTTACAATAATTTATTTAAGAAAATAAATGAGCTAAACCAAATGCAGCTGAGGATGCCAAAGCGCCAATGATAAGTGTTTGCATTGCTGAGCGTCCCTGGTTCACACCTGTAAAACGACCTTTGATCCAACCAAAGAGAATCAATGCAATACTTGTCGCAATCACTGACATTCTTAGGGCTGGTCCAATATCAGATATAAATATATAAGGCATTAAAGGAATGAGGCCACCAATAATGTAGGCTAATGAAATGGTCGTGGCACTAATCAAAGCTCTTTTGGGGTCAGGCCTTTCTAAATTTAATTCAAATTTCATCATAAATTTAATCCAACGTTCACGATTAGAAGTAATAGATTTAACAACACTTTTTAATGTATTTCCTTTAAGTCCATATTCTGAAAGTATTTCCTCAACTTCCGAAATTTCACGCTCACGTAAATGTTTAATTTCATAGACTTCACGTTTTAACTCAGAGTCATAATGTTCAATATCTGTTCTGCCAGCAAGGTATCCGCCAAGACCCATCGCAATGGCACCTGCAGCAACCTCTGCTAATCCAGCTGTCACAATAATAGCTGATGAATCAATAGCCGCGGATAAGCCTGCAGCTAAAGCGAATGGAACCGTAAGTCCATCTGACATACCAATGACAACATCCCTAACTATTTCCGAAGAAGTGAAGTGTGTTTCTGAGTGATGATTGTTCGACATACGCGTTTTATTAAATTTTATTTTTGTTAAAAATACTATATATTAGATCTGCAATTTAAACATTATCAAGCAATTAAATATTAAGGACTTAAAAATGAAACAATGTACTTACAATGTATTAGCTTTACTAATTTTTGCTTTGTCTTTTTCATATGTGCCTACAGCAGCATTTCAATACCACTGCGTTTATGATGGGATAACAACTTTCAATGTGCCTATCTTCATATTTCAGCAAGTTTTTTTAGCGACTATTTTATTTATTATTGGTCGATATAGTTTCAAAGATGGCAAGATGATCTGTTGGATGTCATGCAGTCGCAAAAAAGAGAAAAAGAAAAAATAGTTAATCGAATTTAGCTTTATGTTTAGGCTGCCTTTTAAACTTTGTTTTGTCTTTTTCAACTTTTGATTTAAAAGGTAAGTCAGCACGGAAAAGAGCGTAATGTGTTTGAGAGCGTAATTTAAGTTTTCGAATTTGCTTCATAAAACATTACGCAATAATATCCAATATGCCTCGTGTAATAAATTCAATTGCCATAGATCCTAAAAGTAATCCCATGACGCGTGTAATAATTTTTGTGCCAATCGCACCAATTACCTTAGAAATATTTTCTGCAAAACTTAATGTGAGCCAGATTAAAAGCGACACAGCTATACAAGGCAAGACAAGAAAGCTTTGATTAATTAAATTAGGCGCTTGGTGAGCTGCAATAATCATATTACTCATGGCGCCAGGACCTGCAAGAAGAGGGATACTCAAGGGTACAAAAGCAATTAATTCTTTATCCGATTTTCCATTTTGCCCTGATTCAATAATTTGATGTTTACCTAGCATCATAGAGATCGCCATAATTAATAGAAGAATACCGCCACAAATTTGAAAGCTTGGCATGGTGATACCAAACATATTTAAAATTTTATCGCCCAAGAAAAGGGAGGTTACAAGAATAATAAAGACAGTAATTGCTGTCATCTTGACGACATTTTTTTTGTTAATTTTTTTATATTGACCCGTCAGGCTTAGAAAAAGAGGCAGACATCCAATGGGATCTACAATTGCAATCAATGCAATGGTTGTTTTAATAATAAAGGTCCATTCAATCATGATGTTTTCCTTATTTAAATCCTATTAAACTTAAGTAGCTATCCATACTAAAATCTACAAATGATCTTGTGATGGTAAATGATCGTATAACTTTACGACGCGATCTCAATCGAATTAATAACTGACCGTGGTTGGTATATTAAGGTCAATTAATTTTTTAGCAATATTTTTAAGCACTTGCTCACTAATACGTCCTAAATCTCGAGCCCTAGGCTGTAATGAAGGCCTTGCTAAACCATAAAGATGCACACCTTTAATAATTTTTTTTGCTTTATTGATTAATTCTACATAAGCATTAATATCTTTATCATCGGGACTTTTCCCATTGATCATAAAAATACAAGTCTGAACAAAAGTTGGGCAAATATTTGCAGTATTTAGAAGTCG
>Ga0209972_10003165_pt1 | contig 13021 bp, 10 predicted proteins | sample NOAtaG_7_FD_187302 | JGI IMG/M metagenome (GOLD analysis project Ga0209972, IMG submission 187302) | Freshwater lake microbial communities from Lake Erie, under a cyanobacterial bloom - NOAA_Erie_Diel1S_2200h metaG (SPAdes) (version 2) | ecosystem: Environmental > Aquatic > Freshwater > Lake ...
CGGTGAATCGTAGGTGAATGCCGTTCGGTCGTAGAAGGTCGCCTCGGCCTTCTGCACCTTCTTTCCCTCGAGCGTCGCGCAGACAATGGTGTTGCCGTCGGCGGTGATGCTCGGCTGGCCACCCACGCCGTTGCCATAACCGATCGATTCGTCGATGCGCACGACCCACGTATCGCGGGTCCACCACCACGCGCCCTGGCTGTCATAGCCGACGACGACGTTGCCATCGGCGCTCGGCTCGACCGCGTACGAGTACGGCACCGCACCGAGAAGGAAGAGTTCGCCGGCGGAGGAGGACGAGGAAAGCGCAAGCGACGCGGATGCCGCGCAGAGCGACGATGCGAGGAGCGTTCGGTTCATGGGTTGTCTTCGGAGAGAGAGAGAGAGAGAGAGAGAGAGAGAGAAAGAGAAAGAGAGAGAGAGACCAGCGCTCGAGTTTCCCCGAGGCGCTGGGCGGATGCCTGCGTTAGGCTCTGTCGGACGGATCCCCGGGCTTCAATCCGCACGGCATCCCGGCTGGCGGCGTCGGCGCCGATGCGGATTCCAAGGATCATCAGTCTTGGCCTTCGGCGATCCGTCAGACAGAACCTAGTTGCACTGTCCCCAGGCAGAGAGGAGCGTGCCGAGGTCGGCGGAGTCGACCGTGCCGTTGCCATCGAGATCGGGGCTTGCGGTGCCCCAGCCCGAGAGAAGCGCACCGAGGTCAGCCGAGTCGACGAGGCCGTCGCCGTTCAGGTCGGCGGGGCACGAAGCACCCGGCTCGACTCGGATGCGCGCGATGGAGTAGAACTGGTTGGTGGTATCGCCGGCACGAAGGACGAGCCAGCCGCTGCTGCTGAAGCCCGTGCTCTGACCGCTGCCGTTGTTGCCGGTCGACCCGATGAGCGTCAGTTGGTTGATTGGCGTGCCCGTGAAGATGGTGTCGCCCGTCGGAGTGAACGGCGACGCCGCGAGGGACGATTGCTTCGCAAGCATGCGGAGCCCGCCGACCTCATCCCATGCCATCAGCGCGGCGCCGGTCTCGCTGCCGTCGTTCTTCACGATGCTGCCGAGGAACACGACGCATCCGTTGTCGCTTGCGCAGATGCTCGTGCTGCCATTGAGGCTGCTGAACGACCAACCCGCAAGCCCTGGAACGGGGTCCGTCTGCCGGCAGATCGTGAACAGCGTCCCATCGGCCTTGCGGGCGCCGACGTACGTCGCGGGTGCCGGGGAACTGATCGACGAACCATCGGGATTCATGAAGATGCCCTGGAACGCGTAGAGACCGTTGTTGTTGACGGTCTGCCCGGACGAGTTGGGCGACGAGAAGACCTTGCCGTTGAAGTTCGGATCGCTCGAGTCGGTGATGCCCGGGATGGCGTCCCCCTTGCGGATGAGGATCGAGAAGACGCCGTTCCGCTCGGTCATCACGGCGCCGTTGTTCACAGCCGTCGCGGAGCCGCCGAGCGTCGCGACGAACGTGATCGTTCCGTCTGCGGAGATCGGGTTCTGGACGAACGTGAGGCTCGACGTGTTCGCGATCGTGAGTCCCTTCAGGCCGGGGATCGGATCGCCTTCACGGGCGAAGATCCGATAGGGGCCCGTCGCAAACGCGTTCGTGCAGTACACGCTGTCGTTGGCGGTGGTGATGCCGCTTCCGACGAGCTTCCCCGAGAAGAGGTAGTTGGTGCCGTTCAGGAACATGCCGAACGAATCCGGCGTGATCGTGAGCGGCGCGAAGCCCGGAGCGACGTCGCCCTTGCGCACGATCAGCGCATCGGGGCCGCTGCGAATCATGACGATCGCCGAGTTGTTGGCGGTGACGGTGTCGCCGCCCGAGAGCGTCATGGCGAAGAGGCTCTCGCCTGCGTTGTTCACGCGGGTGCCCGTCGCCGCGGTCATGTTGGCCGGATACTGCGCGCCCGCGGTCCCGGGGCAGATGTCGCGGCCCTGCGCAAGCAGGACGGGCGAGCCCGAGCTTGGGATGAACCATTGCGCGGTGTCGTTCGTGCCCGCAGTGATGCCGGGGCCCGCCATGTAGGCCGAGACGATGCTGCCCCCGTCCCCTGTCAAGTTGATGTTGGTCGACGGAATCGAGTTGTTCGGGCTTGCGGTCCGCGAGATCAAGGCATCCGCCGGGACGTTTCCGGGGACGCCCGCGTTGTTGCGCAGGACCACCGTCCACGGAGCGCCAGCGCCGCGCACCACGACGATGTGGTTCGCGGTGGCACCGGTGTTCGTGATGCCGGGACCGGCGATCTGGCTTCGGAAGGTCACGATGCCGTTGGCGTCGATCACCGGGTTGTTGAACTGGTTGGGCACCCACACGGCGTTCTTGACGCCGTTGATGTTGGCACCCGTGACGCCGTCCGCCACGCTGAGCACCTCCCACGTGCCGTCGGCGAGCACCGTCGAGCTGATGGTTGCGGACAGGAACAGGCCGACGCAGAACTTCGACTTGACGCTCATGGGACTCCTCGGATTCGGTGGGGACGATTCGGTCAGGGTGTTGGGAAAGGTCGTGCGGGCGAGACAGCCGACCTGCGACGGCTTGGCCGCGACAGGGTCGCCGACCGCCCCCTCGCTCGACGTGCACCGAGCGAGCAGCAAACCTGGCGGTGCAGGCTCGCCACAGCCGAGCGCAACGCCCAAGGGGCGGGACGCGTCAAATCTATGTGCGGATTTCGCCGCTGCAAACTTCCCTAGGGAAAAACCTGAGATATCCTTGGGGAAACTCGGGCCACCTCGCCGCGCCCCTATTGAACGGATCGCTGCCGAGAAAGTCCTGTAAAGTCTCCGGCGCCCTCCTCCCATCCCCATCATGCCTCCAGCACGAACCAAACCCTCCCGCGGAGCCAGACTCTCAAAGCGCTCGCGCCAAGGCGACGTACGGGAGTGGTCGGTCGGCGCGACCGCATCAGCGCGCGCCCCGGAGCTGCTTGGGTCGTTCCGTGTCGAATGCGAAGCGACGATCGCGGCGATCCGCGACGCCGTCAGGGCGCTGTGCGAAGCCGTGGGCGTCGATCCGCTGAGACCGCAGGACGTTTCGCGCCGTCTCAAGCTGAACAAGAACCTGACGTGGAAGTTCGCGCGCATCCTGATCGAGAGCGACGCGCTCGATGCGGCGCCGATGCTGCCCGGGCCCGAGGGCGTCGCGATCTATCTTCGCGCGTTCGAATCCGCGGGCGTCGGGGGCGGGTTCGTCGCGAGGTTCCGCGACGCGATCGATGCGTTCGACGCGATGGTGAATCGCCACTTCGGCGGCCGCGCCGAGTTCGAGCTGGTGCTTGATGGCCTCCGGTCGGGCGCCAATCTCGAGCAAGCGCGTCGGCTTGCGTTCCGTGGCAACGCGGCGGTCTTCGGGGTCCAGGCGGCCGCCCGCGTCACCGCTCAGATTCTCGCTCCGAATCGGGGCGACGCCGGCCAAGCAGACCTCGCGCTCATCGTCGGCCTCGTCGGAGTTCGGCGCCTGCGTCCGATCGCCAAGCTCCCGGTCTTCCGTTCGCTCGTCAGCGGGAAGGCGTCGCATCCATCCGCTCGGCCGTTCCTGCCGGGCGCGGACGGTTCGGAACCAGACTTCCTGCTCCGCGACTTCTCATCGTTCCCGAATGCGAGCGTCTCCCGGACCGAGGCCGACGGAAGGCTGACGATCGAGCTCGACAACGGTCCGATCGGCCGCATCGGCGAGTCGGATCTCTTCTTCGGGAGCTTGATGGAACGCGCCTACGCCCGGCGAGGGACGACGAGCGATGACTTCGCGCAGTTCATCTCGGCGGTCACCGTTCCATCGGAGTCGTTCGTCTCGGACATCTTCGTCCACCGCTCGATCGAAGGACCGGACTCGGTCGACGCCGCGATGTTCGGCACGCTCTCGGGGCCCGTCCCGCACGATGCCGCGGCGCGCGAGCCGGCCCGCATCCCGATCGACTGCACGCCCCTGATCGAGGATGAACTCGCTGGGCCCGGCGGTGCGAAGGCGATCGAAGTCTCGAACGTGCCGAACTACGTTCCGATGGTGGAGCGTGCGTTCTGCGCCCTCGGCGAGCGAATCGCGGACTACCGCCTCATCCGCGTCGCCATGCCCCACCCGCCCGCGCCTTCGTCGCTCGTCGTGCGCTGGCAGTTGCCGCACTGATCGAGCCCGTCGCGCCGGAACACGTCGTCACACCTCAACGAATCCCCTGGACAAATCCCAGGTGCAGCTGCGCGTGCCCGAGATGGAGGCGCATCCACTCGTCGTGCGAAAGGGCGCCAAACGCGGGGCTCGCGTGGGTGCAGCGGGCGCCGCCGTCGAGCCGGTCGAGCACGCGCCGCATGCGAGCAAGCCCGTCCGCCGTCGACGTGCCCGGGCTCGGCAGGAAGGCCGCCGACTCCTTCGGAAGCTTGAAGCCGGCGGAGAGCGTCTTCCCGCTGGTCACGCGCCCCTTCATGAGCCGCGCGATCACGCGAATCGGCCAAGCGACGCGGATTTCTGGCGGGAAACCGTCGATCGAGAACTCGATCGACTTCGCCACGTGGTCGAGGATCTCGCCAGCGGTCCAGTTTCCCGTGGTGCGCAGCGTTCCCGCGCGCTCGGCCGCCTCGATCTTCGCCAGGTCTTCCTTCAGGCAGCCCGTGCAGTGGAACGAAAGTTCCCGGCGCTCGGCCTTGCGCGTGTCGACGCGCGCCGCCCTGCTCACGCCTTGCCGTCCTTCTTCGCCATCAGCGAAAGCATGTCGACGCAGCGGGTGGCGTAGCCGAACTCGTTGTCGTACCAGCTGACGATCTTGAAGAAGCGGTCGGAGAGCTGGATGCCCGCCTTCGCATCGTAGATCGAGCTGCGCGGATCGCTCATGAAGTCGCTCGAGACGACCTCTTCCTCGGTGTAGCCGAGGATCCCCTTGAGCGCGCCCTCGCTCGCGGCCTTCATCGCCGCGCTGATCGCCTCGAGGCTCGTCGCCTTCGTCGGGCGGAACGTGAGGTCGACGCACGAGACGTTCGCGGTCGGCACTCGGAAGCTCATGCCGGTGAGCTTGCCCTTCGTCTCCGGGAGGACGAGCGCGCACGCCTTCGCGGCGCCGGTCGAGCTCGGGATGATGTTCATGTAGGCGTTGCGGCCGCCGCGCCAGTCCTTCTTCGACGGGCCATCCTGCGTGGGCTGCGTGGCGGTGACGGCGTGCACGGTCGTCATCAGGCCTTCCTCGATCCCGCAGTGGTCGAGCAGCACCTTCACGATGGGTGCGAGGCAGTTCGTCGTGCAGCTTGCGTTCGAGAGAATGGTGTGAACCGCGGGGTCGTACTTCGCGCAGTTCACGCCGTGGACGAACGTCGGCACTTCCTTCTCGCTCTTGGTCGGCGCCGAGATCAGCACGCGCCTCGCGCCTGCGTCGATGTGCTTGCGCGCATCCTCCGCTGCGGTGAAGAGGCCGGTCGACTCGAGCACGTAGTCGACGCCCTGCGCCTTCCATGGGAGCTGCGACGGGTCCTTGATCGCGGTGCAGGCGGCGCGCTTCCCGTTCACCACGATCGCGTCGCCGTCGGCCTTCACGTCGGCGTCGAAGCGGCCGTGCGAGGAGTCGTACTTGAGGAGATACGCCAGGTTGTCCGCCGGCACGAGGTCGTTCACGCCGACGATCTCAAAGCCGCCGCGCGCGGTTGCGATGCGGGTGACGAGGCGGCCGATGCGGCCGAAACCGTTGATTGCGATGCGGACTGCCATGGGTTGATCTCCGTCAGGGACTCGCGCCCCGCCGAGAGTCGATCTCCGGTCGGGAAGGGGTCGGAGGATAGGTTCGACCGCGCGACGCTTCAACCCGCAGGCGCTCGGCGCGAAGGGCGTTTGGCAACCGGAACTCGCCCACGACCCCGCTACACTGCGACAATGGCGGTTTCGCCACGTGCCCTCGTCATCCTTCTGGCGCTTTCGGACCCCTGCCTCGCTTCACCGCACCCGCAGGAGCCGGCCGGTGTCCCTGCGGCGGCTCCGACGCGGCTCGTCGTCGGCGTGTTCGACGCACCGCCATTCAGCGAGCCAGACCCCGAGGGCGACGGGTGGGGTGGCGAGAGCATCCGGCTGTTCACGGCCGCCGCAGAGCGGCTCGGAGTGGAAGTTGAGTTCCGCGCCGGAGCGGAGGCGGAGATCCTCGACGCGGTGGCACGCGGTGAACTCGATGCATGCGCCTCGCCGGTCGCCGCGTCTCCCGCGCGGCGGCTTGCGATGGAGTTCTCTCAGCCCTTCGCGTCGGCGGGGCTCGCCGTCGCGGTCCACGACCGCACCTCGCTCTTGAGCGGGCTCGAGGCCATCGCGCGTGGGCTCCTCGCACCGCCGCAGCGGCACCTTGCCGTCCTGATCGGCGCCTTCATCGTGCTTGCGGCGATCGTGATGTGGCTTGCCGAACGACACCGCAACGTGCAGTTCGGCGGCGGCGCGCGCAGAGGGCTCGGCTCGTCGCTCTGGTGGTCGGTCGTCACCCTCTCGACCGTCGGCTACGGCGACAAGGTGCCGACGTCGGTGGCCGGAAGGGTGATCGCCGCCGGCTGGATGCTCACATCGCTCGTCCTCACGACGCTCCTCACGGCAACGATCGTCTCGGCCGTCACGGTCGGGTCTCTGACCTCTCAGAAGATCAACTCCGCGGCCGAGTTGTCGGGCATTCGCGTCGTCGCCGTGCGCGGGAGCGCGGCGGCGGAGTGGCTGTCCGGGAACGAACTGCCCTACGTCAGCGCACCGAACCTCGCGGCCGCGGCCGACATGCTCGAACGAGGAAAGGCGCAGGTGCTCGTGGCGCCCCGCAGCGAACTGGCGCTCGAGTTGCGAAACCGCCCCGAGGTCGCCCTCGCGCCCGTCCGGCTCACGCACGAGTTCGTAAGCTTCGCCTTCCGCAACGGCCTCCCGCGCGACTTCGTCGGGCGGTTCGATGCCGCACAGATCGAGCTGCGATCCGGCGCCGCACCGCGACCGGAAGCGGCACCCATCCGAGTCCACACCCATCCTGCGTCGAAGGACACGCGCACGCCATGACGACCCCGTACCCCGCCCGGCCCACAGCATCGATCCTCGGCCGCGAACGGGCGATCGTCGCCATGGTGCATCTCGCACCGCTGCCAGGCTCCCCGCGCGCCGGGCGCACGCCCGCCGAAATCGCGCGCCTCGCGGTCGACGAGGCACGCACGCTCGCATCGGCCGGCTTCGACGCGATCCTGCTCGAGAACATGCACGACGCGCCGTACCTCGCCCGTTCGGTCGGGCCGGAAGTCGTCGCGGCCTTCACCCGCGCCGCCTGCGAGGTGCGCGCCGCCGTCTCGGTTCCGCTTGGGATCCAAGTGCTCGCCGGCGCGAACGAAGCCGCGCTCGCGGTCGCGCTTGCGGCCGACTGCGCCTTCATCCGGGCGGAGGGATTCGTGTTCGCCGCGGTCGCGGACGAGGGGCTTCTCGCAGAGGCTTCGGCGGGCCCGCTCCTCCGCTACCGGCGCCTGCTCGGCGAAGCGGCGGGACGAATCGCCATCCTCGCCGACATCAAGAAGAAGCACACCGCCCACGCGATCACCGCGGACACGTCGCTTGCCGACCACGCGCATGCGGCGGAGTTCTTCGGCGCGGATGGCGTGATCGTCACTGGAAACGCGACCGGCATCGCGACGCCGATCTCCGATCTCTCCGCCGCGCGCAAGGGCTGCAAGCTGCCGGTCCTCGCCGGCAGCGGCGCAACCGCGTCGAGCGTGCGCGAGGTCCTGTCGGTCGCCGACGGCGTGATCGTCGGAAGCGATCTCAAGCAGGGCGGCGTCTGGTCGAACGAACTCGACCGAGCGCGGATCGATGCGTTCGTGCGAGCAGCGAAGGGCTGATAGACTCGGTCCGCACCAGGGTCCACGAGACCGGCGACACGCAGTGAAAGTTCACCTCAACGGACGACTCATCGACGAACGCGACGCGCACATCAGCGTGCTCGACCGCGGCTTTCTCTTCGGCGACGGCGTGTACGAGGTGGTGCGGTTCTTCGCGCGCCACGGCGTCGGCCTCGAGGCGCACGCGCAGCGCCTCGCGCGCAGCCTCGCGCTTGCGCGCATCGACGTGCGCGCGAGCGGGTTCGACCCAGACGCGCTCGGCGCGTTCTGCGCGTCGCTTCTCGACGCCAATGCGCTCGACGACGCGATCGTCTACCTGCAGGTCACGCGCGGCGCCGGACGCACGCGTTCGCATGTGCCGAACGAGCCGCTTGTCCCGACCGTGTTCGCGATGGCGGCGCCGGCGCCACCGCTCGCGGCGATCGTGGCGCCCCAGGAAATCGCGGCGATCACGGCGGAAGACACCCGCTGGACGCGCTGCGCCATCAAGACGACGGCGCTCATGGGAAACATCCTGCATCTTCTCGACGCGGCCGATTCCGGGGCGAACGAGTCGATCCTCACCCGCGGCGGATTCGTCGGCGAAGGCGCCTACACCAACGTCGCCGTCATCGCCAATGGCGTCCTCGCCACGCCGCCGATCGACGAGCATCCTCCGATTCTGCATGGGACGGCGAGAGCCGACCTCCTTCGCGCAGCCGACGAGTGCGGCGTGCGCGCGGAGATTCGCGCGATCCGCGTCGATGAACTCATGCACGCCGACGAAGTGCTCATCACCTCGAGCAGCCGGCTCGCGAGCGCGGTCGTGCGCCTCGATGGCCGCCCCGTGGGCGATGGCCATGCCGGTCCCGTGACCCGAAGGCTCTTCGCCGCGATGCGCGACGAGATCGCCCGGGCGATCGCGCTGCCGGCTGCCGAACGCGTCGGCGCCTGAACGCCGCGCGAGGCGCGGTCGCGGCGTCTCCCCTATCGTGTGCGTTCCGCGTTCCTCGCCCCCGTCGACGAGCGCACGCCCGCATCGCCTTGGAACACCCATGCAGGACAACAGCTCCGCCCCCGTTCTTGCCATCTCCGTTGGCAACACCCGCATCAAGCTCGGCGTCTTCCGCGCGCGCGATCCGGAGGAGACCGTGTTCGTCGCCAAGGACGACCTCGCTGGTGCGGTGGACGCTGCGATGCGGCTCTACGAGGTGATCGGTTCAGAGACGGATGCGTCGGTCGTGGTGGCGAGCGTGAACAAGCCGGTGTCCGACACCCTTGTCGGCATGCTGCGCGATCAACTCGCGACCGAGATCTACCTCGTTCCCGCCGACATGCCGGTCCCGATCGGCACGTGCCTGGCGCCGGGAGCGACGCCGGGCGTCGATCGCCTGCTGAACGCGGCGGCCGCGTACGACCAGCTCAAGCAGGCGTGCATCGTGATCGACGCGGGGACGTGCATCACCGTCGATTTCGTCGACGGAGAGGGCGTCTTCCACGGTGGCGCGATCGCCCCGGGGCTTCGCATGCAGTTGCGCGCCATGCAGGAGCACACGGCGCAGCTGCCGGCGATCGAGTTCGCCGTGCCGCAGGGAACAGCGTGGGGCGCCGACACCCGCGAGGCGATGCTGCGCGGCGTCTACCACGGCGCGCGAGGGCTCGCGTGGCGCCTCATCGAGCGCTACGCGGAGGAGTATGGCGGCTTCCCGCTCGTCATCGCGACCGGTGGCGATGCGGCCACGCTCTTCGCAGACGACGAACTCGTGAACCAGGTCGTGCCGGACCTCGTACTCAGGGGCATCGCCCTCGCGGCGCAGATGGCGCTGCGACCCGATGGCGCGGCCGATTCGGACCCTCGCGACGGCAACCCGCGCGTCCAGGGCGCGATCGGCGGCGTTGGCTTCACCCTGACTCCCGGCACCGAAGGCGGGCGACCGACCGGCGCCTCGAAGCGCGCAAAACCGCGTGGCGGCGATCTCGAGGGAGAGTCCGATCACGTTTGCGGACCCGGCTGCGACCACAACTGAGGGCGAAGCGGTTATCCGACCCCCCTCGTTCGTGTCACAGGAACTCGCCTATTTGCCAATGAGCCATGATTGCCACTCTTTCGGGGGAGTGAACAGGCCGATCAAACCTCCGATGCCCGGCTCGCCCGAGCCATCCGAGTCCCGCACCGAGACCTTGGCGGCCCCGCCGCTTGAGGTCGCGTGCTACCGAGCGACGCCCCACGGGGCGGGCGCTGTCGCCACCATCGAGATGATCGGCGACATCACGTCGTGCCTGAACGCGCTCTGCGGCCGCGACGTCGCGGTCGGCGGCCTCTCGCTCCGGAGCCTCGACCAGATCGACAACGGCCTCGTGGCCCGGCTCGCGCCGGAGCGCGCCCAGATCATGCCGCACGGCGGAACGCGCGTCATCGAGAAGCTCGCCGAGTGGCTTGCCGCGCACGGCGCGAACTGGATCGACGACCCCGCGAACTGCCGAGCCACGCTCGATCCGCTCGAACTCTTCCCAGAGGCATCGGACCGGATCGAGGCGCTCGCGCTCGCGACGCTTTCGCGCGCGGCAAGCCCGATTGCGGTCCGGATGCTGCTTGCGCAAAGCGCCCGCTGGGCCGCCCACGGCGATGCGCCGCTCACGGCGGAGGACCATGCGCGCTCGAAGCGGCTCTCGCGCCTGGTCGACCCACCGCGCGTGGCGCTGGTTGGGCCACCGAACGCCGGCAAGAGCACGCTGTCGAACGTGCTGCTTGGCCAGGAGTACTCGATCACCTCGCCCGAGGCTGGAACGACGCGCGACGCCGTCAGCGCCCGGCTTGACCTGGCCGGTCTCGTCGTCGAGTGGTTCGACCTGCCCGGAACGCGCGAGACGAACGATCCGATCGAGCGCGCCGCCATGGAACTTGGCGAGAAGTTGCTGCGTGACGCCGACTTCGTCATCGCCATCGCCGCACCCGGCGTTCCATGGCTCGCGTTCGACCGCGTGCCCGATCTCCGCGTGTATGCCAAGATCGATGAAGCGGCGGCGAATCTCGATCCGCTTAAGGTTCAGGCCGACGTCTGCGTGAGCGCGCGCTCGGGCGAAGGCCTCGATCGCCTGCGCGAGGCGATCCGCGATGCGCTGGTTCCGCCCGCGGACCGCGCCAACGAGCGCCCATGGATCTTCGATCCTTCGCTTGCAAGCGCATACGCGGCAACCCCGCTCGACGGCGCCGGCGCGCACGACGACCCGCACCCGTGCAGCGAACGCTGAGCGGACGGCGGCCGACGTGGAAACAGGGCACGCGCGGCCGCGCGGATCGTCTCACAGCCCCATGATCGAGTAACCGCTGTCGACGTAGAGCACCTGCCCCGTCGTGCCGCGCGACAGATCCGACAGGAGGAACGCAGCCGCGTCCGCGACCTCTGCCGCCACGATGTTGCGCGGCAAGGGCGCCACCTGCGGAATGCGGTCGAGGATCGCGTCGAACCCGCCGACGGCCGACGCCGAGAGCGTCTTGATCGGGCCTGCCGAAACGAGATTGCAGCGGACGTGCTTCGCGCGGCCGAGCTCCATCGCGAGGTAGCGGTTGGTGGCCTCGAGCGCCGCCTTCGCGACACCCATCACGTTGTAGCCGGGCACGGCCTTCTCGGCGCCGTAGTAGCTGAGGCCGATCATCGATCCGCCTTCCTTCAGGACCGGGAGCGCTGCGTTCGCCATCGCCATGTAGCTGAACGCCGAGATGTCCATCGCATTGGTGAAGACGGCGCGCGGCGTGGCCGCGAACTTGCCGAGCTTCAGCCAGTCCTTGTCGGCGAAGGCGATCGAGTGCACGATGAAGTCGATCTGCCCGAAGTCCCTGCCGACGCGCTCGAAGCAGGCCGCGATGTCGGCGTCCTGGCCGACGTCCATCGGCTGGAGCCACGGGTTCGCGACGCCGAAGCCCTCGACGATCTTGCGCGTGCGCCGCTCCATCTTCTCGCCCGGCATATGCGTGAAGATGCACTCGGCGCCCTCGCGGAGGAGGCTCTGGGTGATGGCGGTCGCGATGCTGGTCTCGTGAAGGACTCCGGTGACGAGTCCACGCTTGCCTTGCATGATGCCCATGGTGATTCCTCGGTTGTTCGTCGGGCCGAAAGAGTAGCACTTCCCGGCCGCGCCCGTTCGCGCTACGCTGTACGCGGTCGACCGCCGTGCGCGCGTAGCTCAATTGGATAGAGCATCGGTCTTCGGAACCGACGGTTGGGGGTTCGAATCCCTCCGCGCGCGTTTGCTTCACCCCGCTGTCCGAGATTGCATCGAGGCCGTCGAGCGCGCCGTTGCGTCGGACTCGCGCACGCCGCCGCCGTCATCCGATGCGGCCCTCGCGAAGGCCGTCGAGCGGCTGTCGGACCTCTACACCACGCAGCGCGGAAAGCTCGCGGCCGAGCAGGCCGATGCCGTGCACTTGGCCGCGAAGCGCGAATACTTCCTCGCGAGCGACGCGCCGAAGGTCGCGCTCGCGCTCGACGAATGCGCGGCCCGTAGCGACACGTTCGCCCGGCTCGCGACGTCCGAGCGACTGCGCGTCATCGACCTCGGCGCCGGCGTGGGTGCGACGAGCGTGGGCTTCATCGCGTGGCTCGCCGGCATGCGGGCGCGCGGCGCAGCCGCTGCGGCACCGCCGAGGGTGGCCTTCCACGCCATCGAGCTCGGCGCGCCGGCCGCACGTGCGTATGAGGAGGCGGTCCACGCCGCCGCCACCGCCGCGCGGATTGACGCCACGATCACGGTCGAAGCCCGCGACTTCCGCACGGTGGAGCCGCCGCCCTCCTGTGACCTCATCCTCTGCCAGACGGCGCTCAACGAACTGCTCGTGGGCGAGCGCCATGCCGCCGCGACCGTCGACCTCGTCACAGGCTGGGCGCGCCACGCGCCACTCCTCGTCATCGAGCCGGCGCTCTGGACGACGTCGCGTGCGCTGATGGCGCTTCGCGACGATCTGCTTGCGCGCGGAGGCGCGCATGTCGTCGCGCCTTGTCCGCATCAGCGGCCCTGCCCGATGCTCGCGCGCGAAGGCGACTGGTGCCACGAGGCTCGCCGCATCGATCCGACGCCGCGCGTCGCCCGCATCGACCGCCTGGTCGGCCGCCGCGATGGGCGCGCGCTGTTCGCATTCCTGGCGACTGCGCCCGGGCCGGCGTCCGCCGTCTCTCCACCGACCCTCGTCCGGCTTGTCACCGACACGCTCGGGAGCCGCGGGAAGACCGAGCGTGCG
>Ga0209972_10003168_pt1 | contig 13009 bp, 7 predicted proteins | sample NOAtaG_7_FD_187302 | JGI IMG/M metagenome (GOLD analysis project Ga0209972, IMG submission 187302) | Freshwater lake microbial communities from Lake Erie, under a cyanobacterial bloom - NOAA_Erie_Diel1S_2200h metaG (SPAdes) (version 2) | ecosystem: Environmental > Aquatic > Freshwater > Lake ...
AAGTTCCTGTTGAACCGCTTGTACCGCTTGACCCGTTTTGACCTGATGTTGCACTTGACCCTGAAGTACCCGAAGAACCATTTGCTCCACTTGTACCTGATGTGCCTTGAATGCCACTTGAACCGCTTGTAGCAGATGTTCCCGATGAACCGCTTGTAGCAGAAGTTCCCGATGAACCACTAGTTCCCGATGTTCCCCTCGTTCCTGAAGTTCCTGAAGAGCCACTTGTTGCAGAAGAACCACTTGTACCGCTTGAGCCTGATGTAGCAGAAGTTCCTGAAGACCCGTTTAATCCGCTTGTACCTGAAGAGCCCGATGTTCCACTTGTACCTGAAGTAGCAGAAGAACCACTAGTCGCAGATGTACCACTTGACCCTGAAGTTCCTGATGTACCCGAAGTAGCAGAAGAGCCACTTGTTGCAGAAGTACCACTTGAACCGCTAGTGCCACTTGTACCGCTTGAGCCACTACTTGCACTTGTACCTGAAGAACCTGAAGTACCATTTATTCCTGAAGTACCTGAAGTACCTTGTAATCCTGATGTAGCAGAAGTACCTGAAGTTCCTGTTGAACCACTTGTTCCGCTAGTACCGCTTGTAGCAGAAGACCCACTTGTACCTGAAGTACCACTTGACCCACTCAAACCACTTGTACCTGAAGAACCGCTTGTACCACTTGTACCTGAAGTACCATTTTGTCCTGATGTTGCAGAAGTTCCTGAAGTACCTTTTGTTCCCGAAGTTCCTGAAGAACCGCTTGTACCCGAAGAGCCATTCGCTCCACTTGTTCCCGAAGAACCCGAAGTACCGCTAGTTCCTGAAGAACCGCTTGTACCCGAAGAAGCAGAAGTACCCGAAGTACCTGTAGAGCCTGATGTACCTGAACTACCATTTTGACCTGATGTTCCTGAAGTACCATTTATTCCTGATGTACCCGCAGTTCCGCTTGACCCCGAAGAAGCAGATGTTCCCGAAGAGCCACTTGTACCACTTGTACCGCTTGTAGCACTTGAACCCGATGTGGCAGATGTTCCTGAAGAACCTGAACTTGCTGAAGTTCCCGAAGAACCACTCGTAGCAGAAGTACCTGATGTTCCTTTTGTTCCTGATGTCCCTGAACTACCATTCTGACCTGAAGTCCCCGAAGTTCCTTGTAGTCCACTTGTACCTGAAGACCCTGAAGTTGCTGAAGTACCCGAAGTACCGCTAGAACCTGAAGTACCGCTAGAACCCGTAATACCTGAAGTTCCACTTGAGCCACTTGTGCCACTTGTACCACTTGAACCGCTTGTAGCAGATGTTCCTGAAGTACCCGAAGTACCTTGTAGACCCGAAGTACCGCTTGATGCTGATGTACCTGAAGTACCTTTTGTTCCCGAAGTACCGCTTGAACCGCTAGTTCCCGCAGTACCCGAAGTACCACTTACCCCTGAAGATGCAGAAGTTCCCGCAGTTCCTGAAGAGCCTGAAGTACCCGAAGAGCCATTTGCCCCTGAAGTGCCCGATGTTCCATTCAGACCTGAAGTTCCTGTAGTACCACTTGAACCGCTTGTTGCAGAAGTTCCTGAAGAACCCGAAGTTCCTGAAGTACCGCTAGTAGCACTTGAACCGCTTGTGGCAGATGTACCTGAAGAACCTGAACTTGCTGATGTGCCCGAAGAACCACTTGTTGCAGAAGTACCCGCAGTACCCGAAGAGCCACTAGTACCTGAAGACCCATTTTGACCTGAAGTACCTGATGTGCCTTGAATGCCCGATGTACCGCTTGACCCTGATGTTCCCGCAGTTCCCGAAGAACCGCTTGAAGCAGATGTTCCTGATGTTCCCGAAGAACCACTATTTCCTGAAGTACCGCTTGACCCACTAGTTCCGCTAGTACCTGATGTGCCATTTGCACCTGATGTGGCAGAAGTTCCTGATGTGCCCGTCAATCCACTTGTTCCTGAAGAGGCTGAAGTACCTGAAGTACCTTTTGTTCCTGAAGTGCCTGAAGACCCACTAGTACCTGAAGATGCTGAAGTACCTGAAGTGCCACTAGAACCTGAAGTTGCAGAAGTACCGCTTGTACCATTCTGTCCTGAAGTAGCAGATGTTCCTGAAGTTCCTGATGTTCCCTGTAATCCTGAAGTACCCGAAGAACCGCTAGTGCCACTTGAAGCAGAAGTACCCGAAGAGCCGCTCGTTCCCGATGTTCCGCTAGTCGCTGAAGAGCCACTTGTGGCAGAAGTACCCGAAGACCCGCTTGAAGCCGAAGTACCCGATGAACCGCTTGTAGCGGAAGTACCCGCAGTACCCGAAGAGCCACTTGTGCCTGAACTACCATTAGCCCCTGAAGTACCTGATGTACCTTGTAAACCTGAAGTACCTGAAGACCCTGAAGTCGCAGAAGTGCCACTTGTACCGCTTGACCCGCTTGTAGCAGATGTTCCCGAAGAACCACTAGTTCCCGCAGTACCTGAAGACCCGCTTGTTCCGCTAGTACCTGAAGTTCCATTTTGACCTGATGTGGCAGAAGTCCCTGAAGAACCACTTGTCGCTGATGTTCCACTTGAACCTGATGTGGCAGAAGTTCCTGAAGAACCGCTTGTACCACTAGAAGCAGAAGTACCTGAAGTACCCTTTGTTCCTGAAGTACCACTAGAACCTGAAGTTCCTGATGAACCATTCGCACCACTTGTTCCCGAAGAACCTGAAGTGCCACCCGTTCCCGAAGAACCTGAAGTAGCTGAAGTACCTGAAGTACCCGCAGTTCCACTTGAGCCACTCGTACCGCTAGATGCACTTGTCCCCGAAGTTCCATTTGCTCCACTCGTAGCAGATGTACCTGAAGTTCCATTTATACCGCTAGTACCTGATGTAGCCGAAGTACCGCTTGTTCCATTTTGTCCCGATGTTCCACTAGAACCGCTTGTGGCAGAAGTACCACTTGTTCCTTTCGTACCCGAAGTTCCCGAAGAGCCCGATGTACCTGAAGAGGCAGATGTACCTGAAGTACCTGTTGAGCCCGATGTACCTGAAGTTCCACTAGACCCGCTTGTACCTGAAGATGCAGAAGTACCCGCAGTTCCTGAAGTTCCACTAGACCCGCTTGTACCGCTTGTTCCTGAAGAACCACTTGTTGCGGAAGAACCTGAAGTCGCAGAAGTACCCGAAGAACCGCTAGTCGCAGATGTACCGCTAGAACCGCTTGTACCCGAAGAGCCACTTGTCGCAGAAGTACCTGAAGACCCTGAAGTGGCAGAAGTACCTGAAGTACCTTTTGTGCCCGAAGTTCCTGAAGACCCACTTGTGCCTGAACTTGCAGAAGTGCCACTAGTCCCCGAAGTGCCATTCGCCCCACTTGTTCCTGAAGTTGCGGAAGTACCACTCGTTCCTGAAGTACCTGAAACCGCAGTTGTTGATGCAAAATCAAGAGAAGATGTACCTAGTATTATAGGGTCGGGAGTAGTTAATATGAAAGTTCTATCTGAATTTGTAGCCCCTTCATTTACATAAACATGGACACCTTCGTAAACATCGTCATCTAAAGAAAAGTCAACAGACCTTTCCCAAGAACCTGATTTTACTACATAAATACCATTATCTGAAGATGTATTTTGATTTTTTACAAGAACCCTATCGTCAACAGACAGAACAACCGTATCAATAGTCTGTGTGCCACTCAAAGTAATATTTGCAGTAGTGGCTACTTTAGTGGGTATTTTCAAGGTAGTACCCTTAATCTGACTATATGTACCTATTCTTGTTATTGACATATTATCCTAATATTTTTACTACTGACATACTAAAATCTTCAGCCCTGAATACTTGTGTACCCGATGTATTTCTATAATAAAACTCTAAAAAGTCATTTGTAGCTAACTCTACTTGACATTGCGTACCACCCGATACTGCTTGGTTTGCAGTTCCTGTCCTGATAGGTATTATACTCTCAGTTACAATAACACCATTTTTATAAACAGATATTTCAAAGTTCAAGTTCTGAGTACCTGACCTAACAGAAGCAAATAAAGTTACTTGAAAATCTTGTGTTATTGAGCCCGTGTAAGTAAGCCTTGCAGAACCATTATTAGTAAACTTGGAAATCAAAGAACCTGATAGCGATGTTCCTACTGCAAGATACCATGTATTTTGAACAACGGGAGTCCTATCAGTTGTATTTCCCTGCCAATACATAAATCCAATAGTAGAAGTATTGGTTATGTTTGTACAGTTTATGAATAATGCTTTGTTTGAAGTAGCATCAACTCCCGTAACGTAAGTAGCACCTCCGCTAAAGTTTATAGTATCTAATATGTAACCATCGTTAGGTATAGTTGCACTTGCACTAACATTTAAAGCAGTTCCACCACTAATAGCAACAAATGAACTATAAATAAACCTAATCCTTCTTGTTATAACACAAGTCGCAGCGAAAGTCATAGTTGTAGAGGAAGCCCTACCCGAAAACAATGATTGAGATGCACCAACAGTTCCAAAAGTTCCATCAAAAGTAAGACCTGCACTATTTAGGAATGCACAGTCTTGCATGATAAAGTTTGAATACCCAACAATTGTACCTATCGTAGGCGTATCTGTAAAGTTTACTCCGAACCAATCAATTGCATTCGTAGAAGCACCTGAACCATCCAAATCTAACGCACTACCTGTGGCAGCTTCAATGGTAATATTTCTAATTGGAATGCTATAGAGTGAAGTAATGAGAGCATCTCCTGAAGCTAATCCCGTGGATTTAATACGGCAGTTTTCAGAAGAACCGCCTAAAATTGTTGTATTTGAGCCACAAACAATTCTGTCTCCCGTCAAATCAACGACCCCTGTGAAAACGTATGTAACATTCGCAGAAAGTGTGATTACCCCTGCTACAGGAGTTGGCAAATCAGCCTTAGTATTTATGAATACCCATTGGTCATCAATATTTACCTTACCTAAAAGGTTAGAGGAGCCCGTAACACCGAAGGTATTTGTAGTTTCATCAAAAGTTAAGTTTGCTGAAGCATCAAACGCACCACCGTTATTGTACTGTATTTGATTGGTTGACCCCGCAGCAGCACCGCTCACCCCTGATGTACCACTTGTTCCCGTTGCACCCGTTTGCCCTGAAGTACCTGAAGTTCCTGTTGCTCCCGTTTGACCTGATGTACCCGAAGTACCTTGAAGACCCGAAGTACCTGAAGTGCCTTCAAGCCCTGAAGTTCCCGAAGTTCCTTGTAATCCACTTGTACCTGAAGTACCCTTTGTACCTGAAGTACCGCTAGAACCACTAGTCGCAGAAGTACCCGATGTTCCATTTAGACCCGAAGTACCACTTGAACCCGAAGTCGCAGCAGTTCCCGAAGTTCCTGAAGACCCTGTTAATCCACTTGTACCGCTAGAACCTGAAGTACCTGAAGTACCCGAAGAGCCCGATGTAGCAGATGTACCGCTTGTTCCCGTTTGACCTGATGTACCCGAAGTACCCGTTTGACCTGAAGTTCCTGAAGAGCCGCTTGTAGCAGAAGTGCCCGTAGTTCCCGAAGAACCTGAAGTTCCCGCAGTTCCCGAAGTGCCACTAGAGCCATTTGCACCACTTGTACCCGATGTTCCTTTAGTTCCTGATGTACCCGAAGAGCCTGAAGTTCCCGCAGTTCCTGAAGAGCCACTTGTAGCAGATGTTCCACTAGAACCGCTTGTGGCAGATGTACCCGAAGAGCCACTAGTTCCACTCGTGCCGCTTGTTCCCGAATAAGAGAAAATCGCTAAGAATATATCAAGGTTATTGGCAAAGTTTGTTGTTCCCGTTCCCGAAGAATCAAAAAGTGTTACAGGTATTGTCCAATAGTTATTTGTTCCACCACCGTCAATAGTTTGAGTAGGAGTACCTGAAACTACCCAAGTTTGATAATCTTCTGAACCTGCTTGGTCTTGAATTACAATTTTTTGGTCTTGCTGAATAAGGGATAAGAAAAGGTCAATATCAATTCCATCACTTGTGGTCATGTTGACATTAATGCTCGTAGAATTAATCTGAGTAGCATTATTCCAAATGATAAATCCTGATTGCGGATTACCTGATGTAATGGTTGTTTTAGCCTTGTATTTATAAAGGCTTGTAGATTGACCACTTACACCACTTGTTCCCGTTGTACCGCTTGACCCTGAAGTACCACTCGTTCCACTTGACCCTGATGTTCCCGAAGTTCCTGAAGTACCTGAAGTACCGTTTTGTCCTGAAGTACCACTTGAACCGCTTGTTGCAGAAGTACCTGAAGTTCCTTTTGTTCCCGAAGTTCCTGAAGAGCCACTAGTTCCTGAAGAGGCTGAAGTACCTGATGTACCACTTGAACCGCTAGTTCCTGATGTGCCACTTGACCCTGAAGATGCACTTGTTCCTGAAGTACCGCTACTTCCATTACCGCCCGAAGTACCACTAGAACCTGTTTGACCCGATGTCGCAGCAGTACCACTTGAGCCCGAAGTCGCAGAAGTACCACTTGACCCACTTGTCGCAGATGTACCTGAAGTACCTGTTAATCCCGAAGTAGCAGAAGTACCTGAAGTACCCTTTGTACCCGAAGTACCCGAAGAACCTGAAGATGCGGAAGTTCCCGAAGAACCACTTGTGCCTGAAGTACCACTAGAACCACTAGTTCCGCTTGATGCAGAAGTTCCTGAAGAACCTGAAGTACCACTTGACCCGTTAGTACCGCTTGTTCCGCTAGAACCACTTGTGCCACTTGTGCCCGTAGTTCCCGAAGAACCGCTTGATGCAGAAGTACCTGAAGTTCCTGTTGAACCGCTTGTACCGCTTGACCCTGTAATACCTGAAGTTCCTGATGTACTATTTGTGACAATAGTCGTTCCTGTGCTACCGAATAGAATTAAAACATCCGATGCAGTAGGTGCAGGTCTGTCTGAAGCAATCGTTAAAGTTGTCCCCGATATTGTGTAGTCAGAAGTATATGTCTGAAGCTGACCGTTTATAAAGAATTGATGGGTAGAACCAAGAGTAAGTGCTTGAGCAAGAGTAAAGGTTTTATTTACTCCATTTTGCGTTCCCGAAATAGCCACCTGACCCATTGGGTCTACGGGGGGGGTTGTACCTGAAGTTCCTGAAGTGCCATTTTCACCTGAAGTACCCGCAGAACCGTTAGCAGAAGTACCTGAAGTACCTGTCAAACCACTCGTACCCGCAGTACCGCCACCTGAAGTTCCTGATGTACCCGCAGAACCGTTTGCAGAAGTACCCGAAGTACCTGTCAAACCGCTTGTACCTGAAGTCCCGCTTCCTGAAGTACCCGAACTACCCGCTAATCCACTTGTACCTGAAGTACCCTTTGTACCTGAAGTACCGCTAGAACCTGATGTAGCAGATGTTCCTGAAGTACCACTTTGACCCGAAGAGGCTGATGTACCACTAGAACCGCTTGAAGCAGAAGTTCCCGAAGAACCTGAAGTTCCCGAAGTACCCGTAGTACCACTAGAGCCCGAAGTAGCAGAAGTACCTGAAGAGCCACTTGTAGCAGAAGTACCGCTAGAACCTGAAGTGCCACTTGTTCCTGATGTAGCACTTGAACCGCTAGTTGCACTTGTTCCCGAAGAGCCACTTGTAGCAGAAGTTCCACTACTTCCCGATGTTGCAGAAGTACCACTTGTTCCCTTAGTTCCCGATGTTCCTGAAGAACCTGAAACTCCTGAAGAACCTGAAGTCGCAGAAGTTCCCGATGTTCCCGTGACACCGCTTGTGCCTGAACTACCGTTAGCCCCTGAAGTACCCGAAGTTCCACTTGGAGGATTAAATGTAGTTTGAGCGTATGAATAATTACTTGTTCCTTCAGTATAAAAAGTTACATCTACGCTTGAACCACCATCATGTTCAGCATATACTTCACAATAAAGCCTATCAGTAGCGTTTAATGCAGTTTGAGGTAAAAATAGGTCTGTAAAGAACTCCTTAATTACACCGTTACTCATGCTCTCGGTGTCAAGGTTTGTCGTTCCTAATAATGTTGAAGTGCCACCTGTAGTATAAGAATACAACCTTACCTCAACGGCTAAACTTCCATTACTATTAATTGAGAAATGTGTTACCCAAGCCCAATTACCTGATGGAATACTTGTAAAATTAGGCACTCCCGAATCTGTAGCAAATGTTGCAATTTTAGTCTGAGTTGACCCCGCAACAGATATTGTGACTGTTTGCTCTGCTGCACCTGTTCCTATAGGAGACCATTGCTTATATGTTGGAGAGCCGAATGCTGAACTTGTGTTTACAGATTGATTTAGATAATAAACCAATCCACCCGCAACACCACTCACACCGCTTGTACCCGCAGTAGAAGCAGTACCTGATGTACCACTTGTCGCAGAAGAACCGCTTGTGCCATTTGTACCTGAAGTAGCTGAAGTCCCTGAACTTCCTGAAGTTCCCGAAGAACCATTTGTGCCCGATGTACCGCTTGAGCCACTTGTTGCAGAAGTACCCGAAGAGCCACTTGTTCCCGAAGATGCAGAAGTTCCTGAAGTAGCAGAAGTACCACTTGAGCCACTAGAAGCAGATGTTCCGCTAGAACCACTAGTACCTGATGTACCCGTAGTTCCGCTTGAGCCCGAAGTGGCTGATGTACCCGAAGAACCGCTAGTGCCCGAAGTACCTGTTGTGCCTGAACTACCACTTGTACCCGATGACCCCGAAGTACCGCTTGTACCCGAAGAGCCCGAAGTAGCTGATGTTCCGCTTGAGCCACTAGTTCCCGCAGTAGCCGATGTACCTGAACTACCGCTTGATGCTGATGTACCTGATGTTCCTTTCGTACCTGAAGTTCCTGAAGAACCACTTGTTCCGCTAGAGCCTGAAGTTCCTGAAGTACCCGTAATCCCCGATGTACCCGAAGTACCATCTTGCCCTGCATCCCCTGTCAAACTTACTGTCCAATCACAACAAGTCCCTGCCCCCTCTGATTCTATTGGGGTAAAAGTCAAAGAACCCGTTGTTGGGTTATAAGACACAACGTTTCCTACGATATATGTACAGGTATCACTATTGCAGGTTAATTTTATGAAGTCCCCTGCAATAAAAGCAAGTCCCGTACTAACGTTTATCGTTATGTCGCAATATGGAGTATTATTTTGGCAGGGTGAAGGCATTTTCTATATAATAAATTTCATATTTTATAAAAATACACATTATACGATACATGAAGCAGCACAAGTATTAAATGAACTAACCGATAATATCAATCCCCCCGTAGAGAGAGATGTGGCAGTCACATAATAAGAGAACCCATCAGGTGTTAGTGGAGTATAATATTTGTTCAATGTTATTGACGAACCCGATGGGAAAGCCACTAATACGCTAGATGCTTGTAGCGTACAGGTAGCACAATCATATTTGTCTGCTAAATAATGGTCGTATGTAATAGTAGTAGTAGTGGTGGTAGTGCTTACGTTTGTACAGAATGTTCTGTCAACCACTTGACCCAATCCACCTGCAACGGAATAGCAATATACACCGTCTGAATATTTTCCATCTGCTGCGGGAATATTCAAGCAGAAGTCTTGGAAGAGATAACTCCCAATAACTATTTCATAATCTCCACTATATACATTTAATACTGCCATATTTTTAAGTTAAGCAACCATTATGTTCGCTACAAGCCGTTGCACAATCACTAACATCATAACCCATACAGAATTGATAGATGAAGTGAAGTGGGCTACAAGTAGTTGTAGTTGTTGTGGTACTAGTCGTTATACCCGTTGTTGTCGTGGTAGTGGTAGAAGTTGTAGTTCCATCATAAGTTGTTGTCGTAGTGGTCGTAGAAGTAGTACATATTGTTAACGGTATAGTTATACAATCTCCACTTGTACCATTAATTATGGGTGTAGTACCTGAAGTACCCGCAGTTCCCGCAGTAGCAGAAGTGCCCGTAGTTCCCGAAGAACCTGAAGTGCCACTTGTACCCGCAGTTCCTGAACTTGCTGAAGTACCCGATGTACCACTTACGCCACTCGTACCGCTAGAGCCTGATGTGGCAGAAGTTCCACTAGAACCGCTTGTTCCCGAAGTTCCTGAAGAGCCATTTGTGCCACTCGTTCCATTCGTACCACTAGAACCTGAAGTTGCTGAAGTACCACTAGAGCCACTCGTAGCACTTGTTCCTGAAGTTCCTGAAGAACCTGAAGAACCCGAAGAGGCTGAAGTACCACTTGACCCACTCGTACCGCTTGAAGCCGAAGTACCCGATGTCCCTGAAGAACCACTAGTGCCTGAAGTACCACTAGAACCACTTATTCCCGAAGTAGCAGAAGTTCCCGAAGTGCCACTTGAGCCATTAGTTCCACTCGTTCCACTACTTCCTGAAGTACCTGAAGTTCCCGAAGAGCCACTTGTTGCACTTGTACCACTTGAAGCACTTGTGCCCGAAGAGCCACTTGTACCCGAAGTACCTGAAGAGCCATCTGTACCCGAAGTAGCAGAAGTCCCACTAGTTCCTGAAGAGCCACTTGTTCCTGAAGTAGCAGAAGAACCTGAAGTTGCTGATGTTCCTGAAGTACCCGAAGACCCGCTTGTGGCAGAAGTACCCGCAGTCCCTGAAGAGCCACTAGTCCCCGCAGTTGCAGAAGTTCCTGAAGTAGCACTTGTACCCGATGTACCGCTAGAACCTGAAGAACCTCCCGCACCGCTAGTTCCTGAAGAACCTGAAGTCGCAGAAGTCCCTGAAGTTCCACTTGTAGCAGAAGTACCGCTTGAGCCACTTGTCGCAGAAGTTCCTGAAGAACCATCAGTACCACTTGTGCCACTTGAAGCACTAGTTCCTGAAGTACCCGTAGTACCACTTGACCCGCTTGAAGCAGAAGTTCCGCTTGTAGCACTTGTTCCCGATGTGCCACTTGAGCCACTTGTTCCACTCGAAGCAGAAGTACCCGATGTAGCAGAAGACCCTGATGTACCTGAACTAGCAGAAGTACCCGATGTTCCACTTGATGCAGAAGTACCTGATGTGCCACTTGAGCCATTCGTACCACTTGAACCTGAAGTCCCTGAAGAACCACTCGTTCCCGAAGTGCCCGATGTCCCCGCAGAACCACTTGTTGCGGAAGTCCCCGAAGACCCACTTGTGCCACTTGTACCGCTTGAACCATCAGTTCCACTCGTACCCGAAGAACCCGAAGTCCCTGAAGTACCTGTAGTGCCTGAACTACCGCTTGATGCAGAAGTACCGCTTGAGCCACTTGTACCTGAAGATGCGGAAGTACCCGATGTACCCGTAGAACCTGAAGTCCCCGATGTACCTGAAGTCGCAGAAGTACCTGAAGTACCCGAATTTCCACTTGTTGCTGATGTACCCGAAGTACCCGCTATACCTGATGTACCCGAAGTGCCATCAATTCCTGATGTACCCGAAGTGCCATTTATTCCTGATGTTCCCGAAGTTCCGTCATTAGCTGAAGTACCCGAAGTTCCCGCAGATGCAGAAGTTCCACTTGTACCACTTGAACCGCTAGTAGCAGAAGTTCCCGAAGTTCCTGAAGAACCATTAGAACCACTCGTACCGCTAGTTCCACTCGTACCGCTTGACCCCGATGTACCTGAAGTACCGCTAGAACCGCTAGTGCCCGAAGAGCCATCAATACCTGAAGTTGCAGAAGAACCACTTGTACCTGAAGTACCTGATGTACCACCTGAACCTGAAGTTGCAGAAGTGCCACTAGAACCTGAAGTTGCTGATGTTCCTGAAGACCCGTCAGTACCGCTTGTGCCACTTGAACCCGAAGTACCTGAAGTCCCTGTTGTGCCTGAACTACCACTTGATGCAGAAGTACCACTAGAACCCGAAGTCGCAGCAGTACCCGAAGTACCCGATGTTCCTGTAGTTCCCGAAGAACCTGAAACGCCACTTGTGGCAGCAGTACCCGATGTACCCGAAACACCGCTTGAAGCAGAAGTTCCTGAAGTACCTGCTATTCCTGAAGTACCTGAAGTACCATCAATACCCGATGTTGCCGAAGTACCGCTTGAACCGTCCTGACCTGAAGTTCCCGAAGATGCAGAAGTACCACTAGTTGCTGATGAGCCCGAAGTACCACTTGTACCACTTGACCCACTAGTTCCCGCAGTTCCTGAAGTTCCTGAAGAGCCATTTGTACCGCTTACACCCGAAGTTCCACTTGTACCGCTAACTCCACTAGTTCCACTTGTACCTGAAACACCTGAAGAGCCATCTGTACCCGAAGTTCCTGAAGAACCGCTTGAAGCCGAAGTACCCGAAGTACCGCCTGAACCCGAAGTCGCAGAAGTACCCGAAGAACCCGATGTAGCAGAAGTACCTGAAGAACCGTCAGTACCGCTAGTTCCCGAAGAACCACTAGTACCTGAAGTACCCGTAGTACCTGAACTACCACTTGTAGCAGAAGTACCGCTTGAACCCGAAGTCGCAGCAGTTCCCGAAGTACCACTAGAAGCACTTGTTCCCGAAGAACCCGAAACACCACTTGTAGCAGAAGTCCCTGATGTTCCTGAAACACCGCTTGATGCAGAAGTACCTGAAGTACCCCCTATTCCTGATGTACCCGAAGTTCCATCAATTCCTGATGTGCCCGAAGTACCATTTATTCCTGATGTTGCTGAAGTTCCGCTTGAGCCGTCTACGCCCGAAGTACCTGAAGATGCGGAAGTACCTGAAGTACCACCTGAACCACTTGTTGCAGAAGTACCACTTGAACCTGCCGTGCCTGAACTTCCCGAAGTTCCCGCAGATGCAGAAGTTCCTGAAGAACCGCTTGTAGCGGAAGTTCCGCTAGAGCCACTCGTTCCTGAAGAACCATCTATGCCACTTGTCCCTGAAGTACCCGAAGAGCCCGAAGAGGCTGAAGTACCCGAAGAGCCTGAACTTGCTGATGTACCCGAAGAACCGCTAGTTCCTGAAGTTCCGCTAGAGCCGTCAGTACCACTAGTACCGCTTGAACCACTTGTACCTGAAGTACCCGCAGTACCTGCACTACCGCTTGTAGCGGATGTGCCACTAGAG
>Ga0209972_10003172_pt1 | contig 12992 bp, 9 predicted proteins | sample NOAtaG_7_FD_187302 | JGI IMG/M metagenome (GOLD analysis project Ga0209972, IMG submission 187302) | Freshwater lake microbial communities from Lake Erie, under a cyanobacterial bloom - NOAA_Erie_Diel1S_2200h metaG (SPAdes) (version 2) | ecosystem: Environmental > Aquatic > Freshwater > Lake ...
AGGACTTATGTTCATGGTCAGTGGTGGTTGGGTTTCGACCTGGATGCCACCGGCTCAAATGTCGAATTTTTTCAAACCCCTCATGGATGAGGGTTACACGATCATCGCTGTCCGCCATGGGAGTAGTCCCAAGTACGTGATTCCAGAGATCGTCGAGGATGTCCGCAAAGCTCTCGAACTTGTGAATAAACAGTCCGATGAGTGGAAGATCGACAAGTCGAAAATCGGTGTGTTCGGGTTCTCTGCAGGCGGACATTTGTCCTTGATGCTCGGCACAACGGCCAACGACAAGAAGCGAGGCCCAAAGATTGCTGCCGTTGCTGCCGTCTTTCCCCCGACGGATCTTGCTCCCTACAAAACCCCAGGCAACCCTCGGATGGATCAATTTCCTGCGCTGAAGTTCGACTCGAATCGTAACGACGAATTCTCACCCTTGCGTCAAGTCACTTCCGTGGATGCCCCCACACTGCTTGTGCATGGGGACAAAGACGATTTAGTACCGATCTCTCACAGCGAGAACATCAAGGAGGCTTTTGAGAAATCCAGTGTTCCGTGCGAGCTGGTCGTCATCAAAGGGGCTGCCCACGGCTTTAACGACGAGGGCAACCGAGTCATGTTCGAATCGATGCGAGACTGGTTTAAGAAACATCTCGACAATCGCCAGCCGAACTCGGCTGGCGAATAGTTCAGTCTGGAGAACAGTCGACTAGTTCAATCCCTCTTCGGCCAACCGATCGATTTCATCCATCCGTTCGAGCATTTTCTGCGTGTGCTCATGTCCCCAGTGTGGGCCTTGCAAGGAAGGCTTTGCACTGCGATCTGCGGCATCGGCGGTCGGGGGCAAATTGCCCACTGGGTTGCTTGCTCCTGGCTCGCCTACGGCAAGCGAACGGACTGTCTGTGAAAGCGTATCGATCTTGCTGGCCAACTCGTTGACTTGAACCGATTTGCGTTTGAAGTCGGTCGACTTGTTTGCCAAACGGTCGGTCAGTTCGTTGACCGAAGTTTCCATCGCGGTTTTCACTCGGTTCAGGTGATCGATTTCGGCCGCCAGTTGGCGATGATGGTTTTGAACCACTTCAAATTCGCTGTTGGCATGGATCAACTCAGCGCGTCGACCCGAAAGGTTGCTGTCGAGTTCGGCGATGGACTTATCGAGCTTGGAGCAGCGAAGTTCGCGGTCTTCGATGAGGACCTTGGTCTGTGTTTCGAGTAGGTCGCTGAGTTCTCGCTTCTGGGAGATTTCCTCGTTGAGCCCTTGGATGCTGTTTGCCAAGTGTTCCTTGGACGATTGCATCGATTCGATTTGCGACTGCAGATCCTTGTGCGTAGCAACAATTTGCCTGAGGTTGGCTTGGCTTGTTTCGATCGCTTCGTCGACCAGAGCCTTTTCCACCCTAGCATCTTGGAGCCCTTGCGTTACTTCCGACAAAGACTGAGTTTGGATCTCCAAATTGCGTTGGAATTCGATCTTGAGCGACTGCAATTCGGTTTGCAAATCGGATCGATCTTGTTCGAGGGACTCACATGACTGCTGCAATCGGACTGCTTCGTCGCTGAGTTTCTCGATGCGTCTTTCGATCGATTGCTGATCCCGTTGGAACTGCCTTTGGTTGGCTTCATGGTCCGAGCGTGCTTGCTCAAACGCTTCACGGGCCTGGGCAGACTGCTCTTCGAGTTCAAGGATTTCACGACGGATCTTCTCTCGCTGGGACTTAAGATCCGAAAGGTGATCCTTCTTGGCCTCGATTTCAGAATCGATGCCACAGAGCTTCATTTTGGCGTAATCCGAATCGGCTTGCAGTTGAACAATCGAGGCTTGAAGAGAATCGACGTCATCGGCTAGACGGTTGCGTTGTCGTCCCAACTCCTCTGCCTCATTGGTCCACTGAGCGGCCTTGATCTGTGCGGCAACGGCTTGGGAATCATATTCTCGGACAGAGCTTTCAAGACGATCGAGTTGGTGCTTTTGTGATTTCCAATCGCCAATCCATTTTTGATAGAGTTGCGAGAGCGATCGAATGTGTTCGGAGACCGTCTCAATTCGACGCCCCGATTCCTTGCGAATCCGATCGCTTCCAATCTCTCGAACCGAGCGGTCATAAAAGAGGCTGATGCCCGCTAACAAAAACACCATCGCACCGGAGATGTTAAAGAGCACGAATTCGTGGTCGGCAAACTGACGACCATAATTCCAGTAGTTGGTCGCTCCAGTGACAGCAATGCCTAAACCAAAAAGAGTAAAGGTCATCAGGCTTGGCCAACGACCCTTGCCCGCTTCATCCTGATCCTTCTGCATCCATGCTCGGACTTCATTGCCGTAGGAATCCAGTACACGTACGAGCCTATCGACAGTGGTGTCATCGAGCAATCGTTCATCCGTGGCGACCCTCTCCTTGCTGATTTGCTCGATCGATTCGAGGACTTGGGGTTTCACAGTTTCTCTCCAATGGCGAGTTTGTTTGACAAATTGTTCAGGTCGTTAGACGACGGTAGAGGAGTTCGTCAATCTTTTCCTAATCCCACTATCTTTCCTTGTCGAATCCTGGGGAGAACTTTGCCTGAACTCCCAATCGGCGGAACAATTGGTATAATCGGAGTGTTTTTGGAGATTGAGGGTAGGAAATATTCATGTCGTCGACCCCGATGCGGATTCTGGTCACTGCCCAAGCATTTGCCGTCAGCGGAACTGCGTATCGTGAGAAACTGGGCAAACTGGGGTGCCAGGTTGTCGATTCCAAGACCTGGGGGCCTCTGACCCTCGATGCACTGATTGAGCAAGCCCGAGGATGCGATGCAGTTATAGCCGCCATCGACCCTTACTGCGATTCGGCCTTTGAAGCTTTGCCCAGGCTCAAACTCGTCGCACGGTGCGGGATCGGTATCGACAGTGTCGATTTAGTCTCAGCCACCAAGCACGGAATCATGGTGACCAATGTGCCTGACGCGATGACCGACGCGGTCGCCGATTACTGCATGGGATTGCTCTTGTCGCTTGCTAGGCATATTCATGTGGGCTACTCCTGCATGCAACAAGGTGGCTGGGCGGAATTTCCAGGTGTTGAATTGCGGGGCAAGACACTGGGCTTGGTGGGTTTCGGACGAATTGGCCAAGCCGTCGCAAGCAGAGCCTTAGGATTCGGTCTGAACATCGCCGTGCATGACCCTTGGATGCAATCTTTGATCGCCACAGGAAATCTCGATGACCATGTCGCATCCTTGGCAAGTCGAGTTCAATGGTTGGCACTCTCGGATCTCCTCGAACAATCGGACTTCGTATCGATCCACGCTCCAAATACTCCTGAGACTCGGCACATGATCAACCGGCAAGCATTCGCTATGATGCGACCAGGAGCATACCTGATCAACACCGCTCGCGGAGCGTTGGTCGATCCCGATGCTCTCATGCAAGCCGTCCGAACCGGGCAGATTGCCGGTGCAGCGATGGATGTCTACGAACAAGAACCCTTGCCCGTCGATCACCCACTGCGATCGACTCCGAACCTGCTGCTGACACCTCACAATGCATTCAACTCACGAGAAGCTGCCGTACGAATGAGCATCGGATGCTACGAGCCGATCGTTGATATTCTCGAAGGCAGAGTCCCCAAATTCGTGTGCAATCCCGATGTGCTCAAGTCGACGAGCCTCCGAGTTAAACAATGGACACTTTAGGATCAACTCGATGAAAAGAAATTCAGTTCGTGAAGCTTTGAAACAGGGTGTGCCTCAAGTTGGGACGTGGCTATCTCTATCGAGTCCTCTGGCGGCGCGCTTTATGGCCCGCGCGGGTTTTCCATGGCTAACGGTCGACATGGAGCACAGCAATTGCAATTGGGAAACAGCCTCGTCGATTTTTGCCCACGTTGCAGAAGCCGGTTGCGTGCCTTTGATTCGCGTCCCGTCGATCACCCATGAGAACGCCAAACGCGCATTGGATTTGGGGGCCTTTGGGATCGTTTTTCCTATGTGCAATACGCGAGAGTTGGCCGAATTGGCCGTGTCGAGTTGCAAGTATCCACCGACGGGAACCCGAAGCGTGGGAGGAAGTGTCCACGCTCTGAATTATGGAACCAATGCAGCCGATTACTATCGTCAGGCCAACGAGGAAGTTCTGGTGATTGTCCAAGCCGAACATGTTGATGCGGTCGATCAAATCGATCAGATCCTGAGTGTTCCCGGGGTCGACGCAGTCTTTGTCGGCCCAAATGATTTACTCGCTTCGATGGGCAAGACTCCGCAGATGGAGACCGATGACCCTCAGTTCGTCGCTGCGTTGGACAAAGTCCTTCGATCTGCCAAAGCCCACGGCGTTGCACCAGGTATCCATGTTGCCGATGCGCAGGCCGCAAAGCGACGGATCGAGCAAGGTTGGCAATTCATCGCGGTAAGCAGCGAACTTGGGTTCATGAATCAGGCCGCTGGTGCAATGCTCAAAGATCTAGGTCATTTGAGCCAAGGTCAAATCGCTCGTTACTAAAAGGGATGGTACGGATGCGACAGCGGAACGTCGATGCAGTCACTTGTTGGATTCCCAAGATTGTTTGGCTTTGCTTAGCAATCGGCACGCTTGCCCCGAAGTTGCTTGCTCAGGAAAACACCGAGCGTCCAGCGGTCCCAAAAAATCGAGGAATCGCGATTCTTCAAACCCAACAAGGGCCTTATCCAGGGATCGGAGTCGGCCAGGTTTTGATCGCTGCTGGTCAAGTTGCATCCGATGCGACCGTACGCGTGGTAGCCAGCGAAAAAGATCAGCGGATCTTCTACCCCGCAATCGAAATCGTCTCGATCGAGCCCGAACCTCAGACCAAGGAAGATCGATCTGGGACCGCCCAGCCTGGCGAGCGGAGGATTGGGGATGGTTCGGTCGTTAAGCGACTCCGCAAAGCGATCGAGCGAGTGCGGGAGTACATTGATCCGGTTGAACACGTTCGAATTCATTTTCTCTTTGTCGGAGATGCTCCTCTATCGATCGAACTCGATGGAGAGGTCAAGCAGACCATCGAGCTGGTTCCTAAGCTCATCGACGATCGCAAGTTGGATCGAGCCAACTCAAACCGTTGGACAACCCTATTGGATCAGTGGTGGATCAGTTACGTAGAACAAGCAAAAAGGCAGATCGCCAGAAGCGATTACCCAAGCCTCGTGGAACGTTACCTTGTGTACTCGTTGGCGAATCGTTTTGGATTTCCTGTTCCTGAGCTCGATGAGCGTAAGGCATCCCTTCTGAAGAATCCCAGCGATCCAACTCCAACGCTCGAAAGGATCGCAGGTTCGGAATCGTTCCGCGATCAACTCAGGCATCAACAACTCACCTTGAGCGTTGCCGATACATCAAGGCGTGTAGCCATTCCAATGGCTCCACGTTGGAAAAGCCATGCGATTCCCGAGCTACCACCTGGGTATTCCCTTGAATCGATCCCCATAGAACCGATCGCAAAGGTCATTCCACCTGAGTGCTTCTATATCCGTTTCGGTTCGTTTCAAAATTACTTGTGGTTTCAAAAACTCGGTGATGCGCGAGGCGGGGATATCGCCCAATTGGCGATGATGCGAGGGTACAACTACGAGAGCACCGAGAGGGTCGAGCGACTGCTTAACACCAAGATGACGACCATCGGCAAACTCTTTGGTGATGCAGTCATTTCGGATATGGCTATTGTCGGTTACGACTTGTACATCCAAGACGGTCCGACGATGGGAGTACTGTTCGAAGCAAAGAACTTTGGGCTCCTCAAAAGTTCGTTCGAGCAAGAAAGGCTCACAACGCTTGAAAAGATCGAACAGGAAGGTGGAAAACTACGCGATGAGCAAATCGATGGTGCGACCGTTTCGTTCTTGAGCGCCCCAGATCAATCGGTTCGCTCGTTCATGGTTATCGCCGAACCCTACCTGTTTGTCACCAGTTCACGGGAACTGGCTCGAAGATTTATCGAAGTGCAAAAGACGAAAGAATCACTCGCTCAGTTGCCCGCATTCCGATTTGCGCGGTTGATGATGCCCATCGAGCACGACTACGATGTCTTTGCTTATTTCTCATCCGAGTTTTTCCAGAATCTTGTCTCTCCGACGTATCAGATCGAACTCAAACGTCGCATGCGAGCAATCGCTGCATTGGAAAATGCCGAACTTGCAAGCATCGTTGCCAGGAATGAAAAAGCTCATGGACTAAAGGGGATTCGAAGCGACAAGCAAACCACAGCGACAATCCCTCCAGACTGGATGCCAGGCGATCAAATCGAGTATCTGATCGCTCAAGGTTATTTACCCCGTTGGTTTCAGCAGCGGGTAGATGGATCCGAAACCATCCGATTCCAAGACGGTTGGTACGACTCGGTTCGCGGAGCTCGAGGAAGCTTTATGCCAATTGCCGATGTTCCTTTGGTCGACTGCACTCCGGAAGAAGCCGCAGACTACCGAGAAAGCATCGAGTTTTATACCAAGGACTGGCAACAGACCGATCCGCTCATGTTTGGACTCCGGCGTTACGAACATCCGGAGATTCCTAAAGCCGAGAGAGTGGCCATCGAGGCGTATATTGCTCCCCTGGGTAGCGATAAGTACGGTTGGATGAGTCTGCTACTTGCACCTCCAGTCGATCAACAAATTCAATTACCAAGCGACGATGTCGTCAGCCTGCAATTGCATCTGCGAGGAAACGACACGGGCAATCGATTTACACCCAACCACACCCTCTTTGCTGGACTCAAAGACATCGAGTTACCCTTCCCCGAAGAGACCAAAGGCCTCTTCGCAACCCTTGGACTGCTCAAGTCCCTTCCTATCTACTTGGGAGCTTGGCCAAAGCCTGCGTTGCTCGATCGTTTGCCTTTAGGGCTCGGGGGGGGGCTACCCGATGTTACTGGCTACTCTCGCACACTCATCGGATTGTGGCGATGGCAGATGGGCGGTTTTAGTATCATCTCTTTCCATCGCGAAATCCTCGACGCATGTGCATCGATCGTCCGTGTGATTCCTGCCGATGATGTGGCTCAAGGCAGACTGCGCGTTGGAAATATCTCCGATAGCAAGGTAGCCGGTTGGTTCAATACGCTCGGTTTCCGCCAAGCAGCCCAAGCAACGAGAGGTAATCTGTTTCTCTTGGACTCGATTGCACAGCAATTGGGCCTTCCACCCCAAGAGGCGAAAGTCATCGCACAGCGGTTGCTCGATGCCAAGTTGCAATGCACACTCGGGGGTGAATACGAACTTCAAGAGGGCTTATGGCAGTCGACCCGTTGGCCAGACGATCTGCTTCTTGCACCCGGAGCCCATCCATCAAGCGTCGGTTTTGACACCCTTCACACTGTACCACCCAAAGGCTATCGCACCGGTTGGCTCGAATGGTTTCGCGGGGGAAACCTGCATTTGACTCAGTTGCCCGAAAGGCTCGTCGTCGTAGGGCATATCGACATGGAGTTGATCGCTGTGACACCCTTGGCCAAAGGAGACGATCCCGAAAAAGCAGAAGGGCTCCCGAAGCTCAATTTCGATATCTACAATTTGCCATTCAAGATGTTCAACTCCGACAAACCAAAGAAGAAGCCTCAGGAGCCTAAAGAGAGAGGTTTCTGATGCGACTGGTTCTAGGTGTCGATGAGGCTGGATATGGCCCCAATATGGGCCCTTTAGTGATCGGTGTCAGTGCCTGGCTCATCGAGTCGGATTTTGACGTCCTTCAAGGGCTCGAGCCTCTAGAACCTGAGTTGCTTGCTGCTCCCTGGAACCCCAACAGCGATCATATTCCTTTTGGGGACTCGAAAAAGATCCATCAACCGAGCAAAGGCTTGACGGGTCTGTCGATCGCAGTTCGCTTTTTCGAAGCAATTCTATCGAGCAAACCTGCTGCCGATAAGCCTTGGTTTGTCATGGAGAATCTAGCACCGCAAGATATCCAGCGTGTCGAAGCACTGCCTTGGTACGATCGGTCTTTTGCAGGATCGAATCTGGATCGAGAGGATCTGTTGACTCAGTCAGCACTTCTGTTTGCCAAGGAAAAGCTCGATGGACTCGGAATAAGACTCGTTGATTTTCGATTGCGAGTGCTCGACGAAGCCTACTTTAATCAAGCGGTCGAATCGCTTGGAAACAAGTCTGATGTGCTCGGACAATCGAGCCTGAACCTAGCTTGGCAAGTCCTTGAGCGTACCCTGAAAAGTCATCCATGCGATGCGATTGAAATCTACTGCGATCGGCAAGGTGGAAGGAAAAAATATGCAGGTCTACTTGCACATACGTTTCAAGATTCCCACCCTCAAGACACTGTTCCATTTATTTCTGCCAGTGTTGAAACCTCACAAGTCAGTTCCTACTCGATGCAATATCAGGGAGTCCCGGCAACGGTTCGTTTTCAGGTCGAGGGGGATTCTCTGTTTCCTCCGGCAGCCTCGTCGATCGTCGCTAAATGGACACGTGAGAACCTCATGGCTCGACTGAACCGATACTGGCAAAGCCTTGTTGGTCCACCCCTCAAACCCACGGCGGGCTATGCGGTCGATGCAGCCCGATTTTCTAAGGACATCAAACCGTGGATCGACCGACTTGGTTTCGAGAAAAACCTTTGGTGGCGGATGCGATAATCGGTTCTGTACCGGTTATAATCCAAGGATTTTGGCAGGTAACAACAGCTCATTTCATGGAGTTTATTTTTGTTGGCATGGACTACCGTTCTTGAAAAAAACTTGCGAGTCGTCCTAGGACTGATCCTAGCACTCGCATTAGTCGTTGTGAACCATGGATCGTGCTACGCCCAAGATCAAGAAGCCATTGCGCAAAAAGCTGCGATGGTTCAGGTTCATTGGAAGGTTACCGTTCCTAACGACACCCCGTCTGGATCCAAACTCTTTATCGCCGGAAACATCGATGAGTTTGGGCCATGGCAACCCAATGCCTTCGAATTAAAACCCACCGCCGATGGCAAGTACGAGGCAAGTTTGGAACTCCCTGTCGGAACGCGGATCGAGTACAAAGTCACCCGAGGGAGTTGGGCAACGGTCGAGAAGTCTAGCGAAGGTGCTGAGATCAAAAATCGCTCGGTGACGATCCGTGGACCGCAGACGATCGAGATCGCGGTTGCCGATTGGGCGATTGCCAAACCTAAACCATCTTCGAGTGCCACGGGCGATTTGCGATGGTTGGATCTATCGAGCAAAATCCTCCAATCCCAACGTAGAATCACTGTTTGGTTGCCTCCGGGGTATCGGGACGATCCCCAAGTCCGATACCAAGTAGCCTATCTGCTTGATGGGCAAAATGTTTTCGACAACCAACGAGCTGCCTTTGGAGTCGAATGGCAGGCCGATGAGACTGCTGAAAAATTGTCGCAGGATTCTATCCCAAGACCCTTGATCCTTGTGGCGATCGATAACTCGAAAAACAGGATCGATGAATACACTCCCGTTCCAGATAATGTTGCTGATAAACTCATCGGTGGCCGAGCCGATGTCCATCTGGATTTCATCACCTCAGAACTCAAACCATGGATCGATCAGGAGTTTAGAACCCTAACCGCCCCAGAGTCGACCGCGATCATCGGCTCGTCGCTAGGCGGTCTGTTCGTTCTCCATGCATTGCACAAGCGTCCGGATGTATTTGGCAAAGGTGCATCGATGTCTCCCTCTCTTTTCTGGGGCAACCAATACATGCTCGAGGTTTTTTCAAAGCCTGATCGCCATGGCACAGAGCCTAAGCAACGGCTTTGGGTTGACATGGGTACCCTAGAAGGCAAATCCCCTGATGGACAATCCAAGGCCGTCGAACAAACGAAGAAACTTGTCGAACTATTGCAGATCCATCATCAAGATCGATATCTCTTCAAATGATGATCGAACCCGAGGCCAAACATAACGAATCGGCCTGGGCCAACCGCCTGCCAGCAGCATTGGAATTCCTCTTCCCTAGCCCTCAAGAAACCCAACCCCGATGAATAAATATCTAATCTCAACGTTGACGTGTGTCCTGCCACTTCTGGTCTTGAGCCAAGACTCAAATGCGTTCCAGAAGATCAGTGACACGCGAGTCGAGCGGATCGCACCCCTGACGATCGAGCAGGTCAAACAATCGATCGAAGTACAGCCTGGTTACGAAGTCGAACTCGTGGCTAGTGAACCACTGATCAAAAGCCCAGTGGCAATCGCCTTCGATGCCGATGGTGCTCTATGGGTCGTCGAAATGGTTGACTACAGTGAGCAGGAAAATGATGCGTTGGGACGACTGAGCAAGTTGACCGATACCGATGGAGATGGAGTCATGGATCAAGCTCAGGTCGTCGCGCAAGGTTTGTCTTGGCCGACGGCTCTAGCCACGCTTCAAAAACGTGTGTGGGTTGCTGCTGCTCCGCTGGTGCAAGAATTCAAGCCCCAGGATGGTGGATTGCAATCCAAATGGAATTCGAGCACGATTCTCGAAGGACTCGGCAGGCAAAACGTGCAAGGGCTCGCCAATTCCTTTCACTTTGGACTCGATGGCCGATTGCATTTGTCGACCAGTTCGAACGGTGGCCAATTAACGGTCAATCCAAACAGTCCAATCCTTTTGCCATCTAGTCCCGCGAATGTTTCAGGTCGGGATATCGCGTTTGACTTGGTTACCGGCAAGCTTTCCTCGGTTGTGGGCTATGGCCAGCACGGAATGGATTTTAGCCCTTGGGGCGATCGTTACGTTACGAGCAACAGCGACCATTTGCAACAAGTCGTTGCCTGGTACTTGCCAGAGCTGACCGATGCCTCATTGTCGAAATCGGTAGCTTGGAGAAGATCGATTTCTGCAGATGGGCCTCAAGCCGAGGTGTTTCGTATCTCACCGGTTGAATCGTGGCGAACCATTCGAACACAGATGCGATTGGCCGGAATCTCGACGGGAATACTCGAAGGGCAGGGGAGAGCCAGCGGATACTTTACCTCCGCCACCGGCGTGACAATCTACGATGGCGATCAGTGGCCACCTGCGGAACATCCGATTGCGTTGATCGCAGACGTCGGGAGCAATCTCGTGCATCGCAAACGATTGGTTCGAAGCGGTGTGGCATCCAAGGGCGAGCGAATCGATTCCCAAAGCGAGTTTCTACGAAGCAAAGATACTTGGTTTCGTCCGGTACAATTTTCCAATGGCCCCGACGGGTGTTTGTACATCGTCGATATGGCTAGAGAGACGATCGAGCATCCCAAGAGCATCCCAGAGCCGATCAAAAGCCAAGTCGATTTGACTTCCGGTCGAGACCTTGGGCGTATTTGGAGAGTTAAGGCAAGTGGACGTCCCGTTCGTCGTGAGCCACAAGTACTAACAAATCTTTCAACTCCCGAGCTTTGCCAACGACTGGGACATCCAAACGGTTGGCATCGCGAGACTGCCTCGCAACTGCTAATCGAACGTCAAGACATCCAGGCTATCCCCTACTGTCGAAAAATTCTCTCGAGCAACCCAGAGCCGCTGGCAAGGCTACAGGCTTTGTCGGTTTTGGCATCCTTGCCACAAGGCTTCGATAACGCGACATGGTTGCGAAGCATCGAAGATCCATCGATTCACGTAAGGCTTTGGTCATGGGTGTTTGCAAATCGGATAGCGGATCTTTCTGCTGAATCTACCCAAGAGCAGTCGCAGGCAATCGCAGAAATCATGCAGCGCGAAACAGACTTGGAAGTTCAGATGGTGATGGCGGTTCGAAGCACCCTCATTCTTGCACAAGACAGCAAACGAGCGGAACTATTTGCCAGTTGGCTCAATCGCAAGGATCCTGCACTCCTTGCTTGTGATGAATTGCGGGCTGCGATCGAGTTTGCAAGTCGAGGGAAGGCTGCGAAATTGCTTTGGGAACAAGCCGACTGGCTAACGCTTTTGGGGAGCTCTAATCAAGGAGCTAGCTATCTTGATGCGATGCTGTTTCAAATGCAGCAACACGGAGATCTCGCAGCGGTGGTTCAAGCTTGGAATCAAAGCCGATGGACTGACGATCAGCTCAAATCGGCTACCGATACTCTTGGACGTCTGATTGAACGAAGGATTGTCCCCGAAGGAAATGAAACCTATTTGGAGCTCAGCAAGTTTGCGAGCAACCAACTCTTGCCTCGAATCGAATCGGCGATGAAAAAGGGAAATACCGATCGACAAGCTGAGGCTGAGCTTGGCCAAAGCGAATCTCAGCGTTCCAACGTGGTTCGGCTGCTTGGCACATTACCGATCCAGAAACGGCAAGAGATTTTTACGAAGATCTTGTCCGACTGCCCCTCCGCTTCCATTCAAAGCAGTGTGATTGAGTCTTGGGTTCCGAGCCAACCGCCGTTTCAAAAGCTTGCGGCTGAATACCTCGATGGAACCAATCCGTTGATCGAACAGTCGATTCTCAAGGCGCTGATTCGCAACGAAAGTGGTGCTAGGTTGCTCTTAGAGAGGATCGAGCAAAAGGGGCAAAGTACGGCAAGTATTCCCGCCTGGGTTTGGCAGGCTTTGAGGGCGTTCCCGAATGAAGCAATCAAGACGCGAGCCCAGAAGTTATCACCAGTCTCCGAAGTCCCCTGGGAGAGTGTTGCTCAGAAGTATCGCGAAGCCTGGGATAAACCGGGGGATTCCAAGCTCGGCGAAGCCCATTTCAGAAAACTCTGCGCAAGCTGCCATCGGGCAATGGATATCGGGATTGCAATTGGTCCATCGCTGGACTCTTACCGAGTGCGGCCCAATGAAGCGATCGCCTTGGCAGTGGCCGAGCCGAGTAGGGAGATGGATCCCAAGTACGAGCAGCAGCAGATACGAACCAAGGATGGGGAAGTTGCCGCCGGGATCTTGGTCAGTTCTACCGCAGAACAGATTGCGATCCTCACTGCCCAGAACCAAAACGTCTCGATTTCAAAAAGCGATGTCGAAGAGTGGAAAAGTTCAGGCAAGTCGCTCATGCCTGACGGAATGCTCAAGGAACTGGATCCTAAGGCATTGAATGATTTAATCGCCTTCTTGCGTTTGGTTCCCGACCGTTGATTAGAAACCCATATTCGGTGAGGGGC
>Ga0209972_10003174_pt1 | contig 12990 bp, 13 predicted proteins | sample NOAtaG_7_FD_187302 | JGI IMG/M metagenome (GOLD analysis project Ga0209972, IMG submission 187302) | Freshwater lake microbial communities from Lake Erie, under a cyanobacterial bloom - NOAA_Erie_Diel1S_2200h metaG (SPAdes) (version 2) | ecosystem: Environmental > Aquatic > Freshwater > Lake ...
GGTGGGGGTGGTGAGTCAGTTGTTCCATTTACGCTGGCAGTGGCATATTGAGTGGGGGTATCATCCCCATTCATATCTACCCTAAAAGTGTATGTAGTTCCAGCACTTAAACCACTAACGGTAGTAGGCCCCCAGGAACCACTACCGCTCAGACCACTTCCAACTAAAGTGTTGAAAGTGCCATTTACATAAAGTAAAAGACTTACAGTTTCAGAACCAGAGTGTGACCAACTACCAGCAACCGTTATAGAAGTTTGAGTAGTTGATTGAACTGAAATTGAAACAGACGACAATTATCTGCCTACCAAATCCAAATGTCACCCGAAGATGCGCCAGTGGGCGTTCCGCTAGTTGGATTGAATACAAAGATTTTTCCTACTGCTGCTGTCGCACCACTTGTAACCGTAATCGGCAAGCTAAAGGTCGGGAAAATAGTATTCCAAGCTGAGCCATCGTAATACTGAATACTGTTGTTATCTGATAGATAAGTCAGCATTCCTTCGTCTGGAGATACGATTGCCGATGATCTGGCAGCAGATGAGGCAAAGACCATGACTGATTGGTCTTGTAGGTAATTTTGAACATTACTGGCAGTAAGAACTTCGCCAGGTGTCCATGTTCTGTAACCGCTCATGTTTTATTCACCAATCGTTAGCTGCTGTAAATCCCAAGCTTGAGTTTCTTCGTTCCACGCATAGATAGCACCTTCATCACCAGGATACGGCACTGGGGCTTCCCATTGACAAGTTTCTTCGTTTAGAAGCCAAGATAGGTATGGCTGTGGCGGAATAAAAGCATCCAACTCATCACTGTAACTGTAGCCAATGCCTGCGTAGTTCTTGCGAATGTTGCCATTGTAAGAAGTGCGAACACAACGCTGATTGCGGAACTCTCCATACCAAACTTCTGGGTGCTTACCTTCGATAAGCTCAGTCTCGTCAATGCCAACAATGACTTCAGTAACGATGTTGTTTTCGTCTAAAAATGCGTAGTGTGCCATGTTATCCTCTCGTCTATTCTAGCTAAAACTGATTGAACCAGTTCCAGCGGTGAAAGTCGTAATCTTGAAACCTCCGCTAGTTGAAGTGCTGAAGGTCAATCCTGACCCACCGCCTATGGTAAGTGTATCTGGATATCTAATAATTACAACACCAGAACCACCATTTTTACCAACACTATTTCCAACACCAGGAGTAGATCCGCCACCGCCACCACCACCGCCAGTATTTGCAGTTCCAGCAGTTGCAGTATCGGCATTTGAACCAGAGCCAGATCCTCCTCCGCCGTCACCCCCAGCCAGAACTGTTCCATTCGTGCTTCCTCCTGAGCCACCACCTGCGCGAGTCACTGCTGAACCAGTTATTGAAGAACTTATTCCATCGCCACCCGCGCGCTGACCATCAGTATTACCAGCCTCAGCCGCACCTCCTCCACCTCCCGCATTTGGTTGCACGCTATTGCCGCCAGCGTATCCTTGATTTGCTGTTCCAGCTCCACCAGTGCGATTTCCTGCCTGTCCACCACCGCCAGATCCCGAACCACCTGTTCGCCCATTGTCATAAGATCCGCCACCGCCAGCGGTTGATGTTATTGTTGAAAATACTGAGTTATTTCCATTACCACCTTCACCGTTAGAGCTATTGTATGTTCCTCCTGCTCCGACTGTTACGGTATAAGAAGTTCCAACGACACCAGTAAAGGCAGCTTCAGCACTTGCTCCGCCACCAGATGATTCACCAGTTACATTAGAACGATAACCTCCTGCACCACCACCACCACCTTGTGAGGCTGCTCCCGCTCCGCCACCCGCAATAACTAAGTAGCTCAAAGTGAAATTACCAAAACTAATGTTTCCAGTTCCCGCGGTAAATGTAGTAACTTTAAATCCGCCTGAAGTAGCTGTAGATGCGGTTAGTCCTGCTCCGACATTTAGTGTGTAGGTGTCTGGGTATCTGACTACAACAAGTCCAGAGCCTCCATTACCACCACTAGCGCCATTGTGTCCACCACCGCCACCACCACTACCAGTATTTACGGTTGCATTACCGCCAGCTACAGAAGCACCAGTTCCTCCAGAACCAGCACCGCCAGTTCCAGCAGTTCCGCTTGTAATTGATCCAGAGCCACATCCTCCAGCTCCACCTCCTGCACGAGTTACTGAGCTACCAGTAATAGACGAGGCTAAGCCATTACCGCCATTTCCGCTGATAGATGTTTGCCCAGTTGTTCCTGCGGCATTAGCACCGCCGCCACCTCCACCTGTAAATTGACCACTAAAAGCACCACCATTACCACCAGCCAAACCTTGATTACTTGTGCCTGTTCCTCCTGTTTTAGAAGCGCCCGCACCACCACCAGAACCACCGCCTGAACCATTTAGATTGAAACCACCACCCCCGCCTCCGCCTTGTGAGGTTACACTAGAAAAAACGGAGTTAGAACCAGTTGTTCCCTGTCCGTCATTACCTGTTCCACCGCCACCTGCTCCTACTGTAACCGTGTAATTAGTTCCAACCGTTAAACTCAGAGCAGATTCAGCACTTGAATTAGCTCCAGATGTTCCAGTTGTGTTGCGATAACCTCCCGCACCGCCTCCACCACCAGCACCTCCACCACCTCCACCACCAGCGATAACCAAATAATCAACTGTAAGAGGAACGGTTGAAGTAAAGAATGGCCTCCAAACACCACTTACGCGAACGCTGCCTGTAGTGACATCTTTCCAAGAGCCGCCAACACGGCAGCTAATCTTGGAGACATTTCTAAAGGTTCCGCTAACGCGACTATTGGCTGGCATTTCACTTCCTTACGGTGTGTATTGTAGCCAAACATCGCCATCCATGCCACCTGACGGAGTAGCAGTGGAAAGGGTTATGTTTCTTACAACTGCTGAGCCAATAGCCGCCGTAGCAACCGTGCCATTAGTCGTATTGACACGAGCGCCCAATTGAGTTTGAATGCCAGATGTTACTCCAGACAGGAAACCGAGTTCTGTAGCAGTAACTGAAGAAGTAACAGCGTTTGAGCTTGCATCTGTAGCCAACGCCCTAGAAGCTGTCCAACCAGTATCGCGCAAATCTCCACCAACAACCAGGTTTCCCGTAACGCTACCTGCGGCGATTGTGGCCGTTCCTGAAATGTTTGGCGATGCCAAGACTGCTGAGGCAACAGCCGAATAATTGACATTTAGAGTTACATCGCCAGATACTCCACCGCCAGTTAGACCAGTCCCAGCCGTAACCGCTGTGATGTCACCAGGGCTTGATACATCAGCCCAAGCGGTTCCGTTGTAAAACTGCAAAGTATTTGTATCAGATAGGTAGGAAACCATACCTTCAGTAACTGCGGTTCCTAGTGCTGTGGCACGGGCAGCCGTTCCAGCGTAGACCTGAATAACCTGATCTTGAACATAGTTCTGGAAGTCATCGGCAGTGACGATTTCGTTTACAGACCAGTCTTTCCAACCTGCCATTTATACTCCTAGTAAGCCAGTGAATTGCCCGCACTTAGTCTACCAAAGATGATGTCGGATAGTCGCCAGGGGCTGACTTCTAGGCTTCCTAGACCGAATGTTATTTGGTGGCTATCGGGGGTTACGGAATGCCCTATCCGAATAATTTCAGCGGTTCGTTCTATCGGTGAACCAACGCCATTGGGTGTAAATTTTACAAATACTGCGTCCCCTAAATCAGCTTGAAGCAATTTTGTTTTGTCTGCTGAATCAAGTTTGTCAAGTTGGACGGTTAGTTTGTCAAAACGATATTCAGGTTGCGAGTATTTGGCTGCTAAAAAGGTAGATAGGTTTACAGCATCACTTTGATTTTCCATCAATAAATCAGTAACTGAATAGGTCAAAATTCCGTATTGGTCTTGAGACTCCAAATCAGATGCCTGAACAGTAGCCCCACCCTTTTGACTGAGTGTGATGGCGTTATATAGCAATTCTGAACCATAAAGAACTTCTAGGCTCTTATACGGAATGCCTGTTCCATCATCAGCAAAGGTTATGTCAGTATCAGTTGGCCTTCTGTATCTTCCCACGAACTCAGCAAAGCCTTCTCGATTGACAAAGAAAAAGCCTGGCTCGCTTTGTGCTACCTGTTGTATGTAACTAAGAGCATTAGTTCCTGCATCAATTACATCATCCTGTAATTGAGTTTGACCATTGTCAAGGTTTCTTATGTCTGGCGGCCAATTGACTTCGGTCTTGTTCAAAACTGTGTTGATTCTCTGGCCAGGAAGTTGCAGTGTGTTGGTAGCAGAACCAAGAGATTGGTTTGCCAATAAATAAATGTTGTCGGAACAGACCGCCATGGCCTGTGAACGGCCAGAAACATCATAACTAAGATCCCAGTCGTCAACCGAACCAGTATAAATACGCTCATTATTTACACTTATACGAATGGCGCGGCGCGGGATAATCTGACCGAAATATGGACCATCGGCATAAAGTGGGTCGTAGCGCCTATCTTCATTGTTCAAAGTAATAGATGCGTTACCCGCACTATAGCGATCTAACTGTCTATTTTTACCGCGACCAATGTTGAAGCTAACAATATCATCAGTAACATCGAAGAACAATAAGCCACCAAGAACGTAAGTAGTATTGTCTAGAACGCCCTTAGTTGCATCATTAAGTTCAAAGAATAAAGTGTTTTCAGCGTTTGTTAGGTCAAAACCTAATTCGACTGTATAGTTTTGGTTCATTCTGCCCTCTGGAATACAGTGCCAGATGAACGCTCATACTTCAAGATTTCATTTACTATTTGTTGACCAATCTGGGTTCCATCTGCACCCAGGCCAGCATAGGTTTCTAGATAGAAGTTATTTACAGTTGTTCCACCAGCGGCTCTGGCTGCCTGGGTCAGTTCGTCAACAGTCATACCTGCACGAATACCCGAAACATCTATCGGACGGAATGCTCGAATGTCTGCCTCTAGGCCGCGATAAATCTCAAGAATGTCCTCAGTTCTAATGCGCTCGAATACGCTTAGATTACGGGTTAGCCATTTTTCAGCATTGTCAATCAAGCCACGGATTTTTCCAAGTGCAAGCAAATCCATTTGTTGTATGTCTGGCACTGCTGCCGCAGCTCTGTCACGAGCGGCTTCTGCTGCTCTGACTGGAGCATCTACGGCAATTGTTAGACGTGACTGGAACTCGCGGCTGAATGCTTCTGCCATTGATCTAGCGAGTGCAAGCAGTCTTTCCTGCTCAGACTTGATGCCCTCTAGCAAGCCATAGGTCATGTCCTTGCCAGCTTCATACATGGTCATGCCGACATCCATGCCCAGCTCAGCACCAAGCTTATTCAGCTCGTCAAATATTGTGTTTAGCTCATTGACAGCTTCCTGACCACCATCAACAATTCCCTGAGCAGTCTCGCCGCCAGCCTCAGCACCAGCCTGCACAAGCTGGTTGAACAGCATTGGGTCAAGGCCAAGGCTCTTTAGACGGCGTAGGTTTTCTGCGAAGTCACGAGACTTCTGGGCCATGTCGCGGAAGCCCTGTAGTAATCCCTGGGTCTTGTTCTGAATCTGCTGAACAGGCTCCTCATAGCTGCGGGTTACTGTTACTTCAAACTCACGCAGCGAGCGACCTAGGGCAACAACACCACGCTGAATCTCTGTGACGGTGCGCTTCTCTGTCTCGCCCTTTAGTTTGCTGAATAGCGATGTTAGTTGGAGAGCGCCAGTCAATGCGCGCTGGTATTCGCCAATTAGCGTCTCAGATAGGCTGAGCTTCTTGGCCATTGCATCGCGTTGTTTAGCGATTCCTCTTAGCGCTGCTTCTTCAGCAGCTACAAAAGCACTGATGTTGTCAAAGTCCGACTTGTAAATCAGGTCTTGTCTGAATGCCTGCTTGAGTTCTGCGCGGATACGGTCAACTGAGCCTAGGACGGCTTGCTCAAAGCGGCCTAGTTCTACTTCAATGTTTGGCAGAATCTCAATTGAACTGAAATCTTCAATAGTCTTTTTGAAAGCCTCTGCTGCATCTCTAACTCGCTCGAATTCACGCTGAGCTTTTTCGGCTGCATCCTTGAATGGCTTGATGTATTCCTCGGCGGCCTTCATGCCAGCATCAATTAGATCTTGCTGAGCCTTTTCAGCCTGCTTTGCAGCCTCAGCCATCTCCTGAATGCCGTCAGCGGTTTTGTTGAACTGTTGCTGGAGTCTAGCCAGACCAGCAGGTCCCATAGCCACAATGCGCTTGTATGTGGCCTCCCAATTGTCTGTTCCAAGAATTGCCTGAACGAGTCCTTCGGTGGCCTTCATGGACCTGAGCTTGCTTGCAGCAGCCTGCTTTGCTACTTCTTCAGTCAGCCCCTCAAAGAAACTCTTGCCTGTTTTCTTTCCAGATGTCTTGGGATCTGTCTCTGCAAATAGCTCATTCAGTCGCTTTTCAAGTTCGGCCTTGGTATTGCTCAAACCGACTGCTGCGCTAAGAGATAGCACCTTTGTAATGTCAATAGCCGCTAACCTGGCATAGGTTGAAATAAGCTCAAAAATTTCTTTCCAGTTAGGTCTTTTCAGAGCTTCTTCAATGAAGGCGGCGCTTAGGCCCAAATCCTCCATGCTTTGCTTAGCATTGCTTTTTTCAATTGCATCGTCAATGTCCTTGAATACGCCAGCTAGACCACCAAGCTTGCCCTCTGCATTGACTGCGCCAGTAGCAATTCCTCTTAGTGAGTCCTCTAATTTTTGACCTGATTGTGATGCCTCTAGTTGAGCAGCGCTCATTCTTTGAACTGCATTTAGAGCAAAGGTAGTATCGTCATAGAACTTACCCATTGCGGTTTCGTTTTTATAGGTAAGCCGCTCTAGGTATCCCTCAATGTCGGCAATTTCTAGGCCGAATAATGCACCCAGCGCTCCCGCATCTGCCCCTCTTTGTATGGCTGTAAAGTCAAAACGTTCAAGTTGCAAGAATGCAGCAACAAGATCAAGGGCTTCTTTCGTTGCTCTACTTAGGCTTGATGTAGAAGCATCAAGAGCCAATACTAAAAGATTGCCTATTTTATTTGCGGCATCTAAAACTGGAACAGTGATTGCACCCAGTATGTTGAGGAACATACTAAGCAAATCAATAACCTGTTGTAATGGTGCTAAAAGCAGGAAGAACGATTCGCCTAGAACCTTGATAAATGGAGCCAGGGACTCTATAGCACCGCCAAGAGAGTTGGCAATGTCAACGACCTGTGGACCGAATTCTTGAGCTAGGTCTGCAAAGATGTTGTTTACTTCTGCCAGTGGCTTTTGTAGTGGTGTTCCAAAAGCAACTTGTAAATTGCCAACAATGGCATTTAGTCGTTGTTGCGATGCGTAAAGAGTGTCAGAAGCTCTAGTGAAAGCACCAACAGCATCATCGGCTCTTTCAAACAGCATTGTGAGACGAGCTTGGGCTTGAGCCAGCGCTAGTGCCTCACCCTCCAGGTCGCCCATTCCTTCAGCAGCAAGACGAGCATTTACTTCGCTTTGCTTCATGGCGACACCGAACTTTTCAATCGGGTCGTATTCACCACGGAATAGGGCTGTGATAGCTAGAAGGGCAGTCTGTAGGTCATAGCCATAGGTAGTGGCCAAGTCTTGTGCAAGTGTTACAAGTCTTTCGGTCTGATCTGCTGATTGCTGAGTTGTAAATCCGTATTGTTTTAGAACAGAACCTAGGAACACTGAAGCTTGAGCTGCTTGGCTTTGTGATAAACCGTAGTTCTCTACCTGCTTTGTAAAGTTACGAATCTGCGGCGTGATGTTTTCAAATACCTGATTTAGACCAAGCAGGTTTCTTTCAAACTGAGCAGTTGCATTGACCGAATCTATTGTGAATTGTCGGGCAGATGTAAGGGCAGAAAAAGCTCCAAATGAACCAGCGGCTAGACCAATCTTTCCAGCCAGGCTTTCAAAGTTGCCAGTTAGTCCCCTGAGTGCGCCAGACGCCTGTTGCAGACCAGCACTGCGAAAGACCGAAAGAATCGGGAGTATCAGGTTCTGTAAAGCCATTACTGTTCCAGCCTTTTGTTCATCATGGTAATAACATCATTCATCAACTGAGAAGCATTTGTTTTGTGCTTGCTCATGTATTTTTCCATAGTTGGCCACGCATACCGCGAAGCCCTTCCCTGTCGCCTATTGTGAGCGCGACTATCCAAAGCCTGTAGCCAGTCATCAATTGCTACCCTGCGGGCTGGCGTAATGACATGGCGTTTGGTAACTACGCCCCTACCGAATAAATCTGTCTGGTATTCGCGGCTAAAAGACCCCACTGCTTTTTTAGCCCTGTTGCTTTTTCCAGCCATGTCAGCCACAATGTAAGCAGGCGACTTGACTAAAAGTCTAACTATTGAGATAGTGCCATCTTGCGCTCTGGCTAAATCGCGCAGCGCCTTGCCCTCTGTCCTATTTTTGTAATTGACATCAATACCGCGAGAAGAAGATGCCATGGCAACTCCACGGGAGTAAGACAAATGCCCTCTGTTGTAATTGGTGGACATCTTGTCATAAGTCCTGCCTTTACGCCTTGGAGCGCCTAGGGGACCATGAATACCGACTGATCTGAATACGCTTCTAAGCGCATCACGAGCTGGCGTTCCGAGTTGGCGAGCATCTTTTTTGAACTTCTTCAAAGCCTCTGGACCGAGTTCATTCAGGGCTTTTTCAAGACTTTTTAGGTCAGATAAAACAACTACCGCTTTTGAATTGGTAATGTCCATCTCTTTTAGGGCATTGTAATCGCCAATTGCCATACCACTTGCGCCAGCTACTCTGGCCCAGCCACTAGCGGCGGACATCGTGTATGACCGAGTTAGCGAGCCAAGAATGGAAGCTAGAAACAAGGGAGACCGCCTTACTTTCAAACAATTCTACCGCAATGAGAAAAACCGCCCCCGAAGGGGCGGCTCTCATTTGCTAACGTTCTTAGCTACTATCCAGCGATACATAGTCCACAACATCCTGTCGCTGAGTTGCATCAACTCACGCGGAGAGATGTGCGTCTCTACTGCAAGAGCGGCGATGAACCAATGTGCGGACTCATCACCGAGACCCTTTATTTTGGGTCTGTTTCTGATTCTCCTACGCTTTCAACTGTATCCAGCCAAGCCTCGAAGTCCAGAGTTGTTGCTTTGCGGCGGAACTCGCTATGCCAGGCTAGGAACAACAGGTGTCCTAGACGCTGGCTAGTAGCGAGCGAGCCGATTGGGACATTGAATTTGTCCTCAAAGGCAACCAGGTCAGCAGCGCTGGCCGTGATTTCCTTTTTAGTTTTGTCTGCGAACTGAATTACTAGGTTGAATCGCATTTTTATTCCTTACTACGCTGTTGCGTAAGTTACTGCTCCCGTGGTTGGGAACGATACGCTGAAGGTGCTGAGGTCGCCTACTGCACCCGCTACTGGGGTGAAGGAGTTGATTAGCACTGTTGCAGTATAACGCGGGGTCGTAGCCGATGGAGCAGTTCCGTTTCCTGCGATCATGGTTACAGTGCCGATGGTTCCAACAAGGTCCTGGAATAGTGTAGATACTGCTCCAGCACCAAAGTCAGAGTGGAAGTCCAGGGAAACGGTTCCAGACTTTAGTCCGCCGATTACCTCTGTCCAGCCGTTAGAACCGAAGTCTGTTACATCAACCTCGGCTGAACTCAGAACAAGTTCTGCACGAGCTACGCTTGGGCTAACTGTTCCTCCGTTTAGGGTCACTGTATTTGCAGTGACAACGAATTTTGGCATTTATTTTCTCCTTATGCAAAGACGGTGACTGTGAATTCAGCCGCCAGATAGGTTTGGTCGTTTATGGTTATAGACCCTATTGAAGTAGCGCGTTCAACCCGCAGGTCATACACCAACCCCGAAAGAGTCTTATCTGATTCTATCGCAGCTTTCACGCTGTCTGAGCCTGTCGGACTGCAATAGGCATCAAGTTTTCGCTGCATCTGCCTCTCAGCCGCACGGCCTACGATAACGGTTGCAACGAAGTTATAGGTCACTAGACCACCATTGATTGCCCCATCGTATTCAACGCTCTCCATGTTGACCACACCAATTGGCGGCGTTGGGTTGTCTGGCACTTCAGCAGACGCACGAAGTCCGCTAATGGTTGCCAGATTGGTTGCGATGCCCTGTCGAATCGCGCTTATGTCAGCCACTAGGCCATCCTCGGCTTACGGAATGGAGCAAGCAGTGATTCAATGTCTGGATCTGTTCTGCTAACGCGAACAACACCAATCTCACCGAATCCAGCAACACCAAGAGGTGAGTCATAGCGCTTGAATTCACGAACAGCCAGAAGATTGCAAGCCTGACGAATGTCGGTAGGAACAGCAGTTCCAAAACCGAATAGTCCAACAACCTGAACAGTTGCTTCTCCCTGTGAGTCTGGGAAGTTGACGCTTGGGAATAAGAAGTCACCCACAGCACGGATGCGAGTGTATGGCGTATAAACGCCACCAGCGATACCGTTTAGTGGCTCAAGCTGATAGTCAGTTATTTTCCAGGTGGTGTCAAAGCTGCCATCTGCATCTGTGGAAGTCTTTAGGGTTGTTAGAGTGATAAGGTCATCAATCTCTACAAGGTAAGAATCATTTGGGGTATAGATGCGAGTAGCTGAGCCTGCGGTAAAAGTTCTTTCGCAGTAGCGCTCAATGTGTCTAGAGGCTGATTCAACACAGCGCTCAAGTAATCCGTCATCCTCTGTAACTGCTGTGCCTAGGCGCAGAATGTCCTTGACTTCTTGCAGGGTAGTGTAGCCATTAGTAATCGCCATGGCTCTAGTTTATCGCTAAAGTCGGATTGACCCAGATTTGGTCCTCTATGAATGGACCCCACTCATAACTGACTTCAACAAGCTCAAAGCCAGCTTTTTCCATGAAAGCTTTCACCTCGCTGGATGTCTTATGCCCCTCATGGCGCTGAAGCTTTTCGGTTTCCAGGTGAAAAACCTTGACTCGCTTTAGATGCTCGCCCATGCCTTCCAAGAACTCGTAGGTAAACCCCTCTATGTCCACCTTGACCAGATCTAGGTCAATAGGCTCAAGCCCCTTTATTAGCGTGTCCATTCTGTTGGCCGAAACTGTAATAGTGTGATAACTAGCTCCAGCAAAGTGTTGAACTCGGATAATTGAAGATGAGCCTGCATAATCCTTGCGCTGGGACTGAATCATGTCAAAAGTGGTTAGCCCGTCATAGTTGGTGATTGCTGTATGAATAACCCTAAAATGCGGATACTTGTTTTTTGTGCGCTCTACTGCTATTGGGTTAGCGTCAATAGCGATTACTTTTTTAGCCTGTAGCTCAGCCGCCAAATAAGCTGCGTCATCGCCATCCCTAGTGCCACAATCCCAGATAACACTGGCGGTTTCACCGAATCTAGATTTGTAGATTGAAACCAGCGAACCTAGCCTCTGATCCTCGCTCATAACAGCCCTTCTATAACTTGATTGAATTTGGCTCCCACGGCCTCCCAGGAATAGGGTCTGGCAAAGGCTACGCTGCGTTCTGAGGCCATTTCCCATTCAGATGGTGATTTCAGGCGTTCCAAAGAATCTATGACCTCCTGGGCCGTTTTAGCCACAATGCAGCCATCCTCATAGCCCCTGGCTCCAATTGAACTGCTAATAACTGGCAAGCCGTAGCTTAGCGATTTTATGACCTTCAGGGAAGTGCCTGAGCCAGCCGCTATCGGATTGACAAAGGCATGTGCTGTCCTCATTAGATAATTCAAGGTTTTCTTCGTGACATGGCCAAGCAGATGAACATTAGGCGCTTGGCCTGTAATCATTTCAGAGCATGACCCAGTTATTACTATTTCATAGTCCTGCAAAGCGGGGGCTAGGCCAGCCAAGGTGATAGCCGCACCAATGTTAGGCGGGTGGGCGCTACCGCTGAACAGCAGAACCTTAGAAGCTTTTCCAACTGAATTTTTAGCATTAGGCCATTCAGTGCCGTTCGGAATCCAAGTCGTTGGGCTGTTTGTTGTTAGCTTGTCGCTTTCCGAGCAGAAGGTCACATGGTCGGCGTCCAATGCTAGTGCTTCTAGTTGACCAGCTTCGCTGGCTTGTGCGTCTCCACGGATTAGGCGCTTTATTTCAGCTTCATTATTGTGAGCATCATAAACAAACTTTTGTCCATCAATAGCTTGCACTTGCCATGGGTGTTCCAAGATAACCAAGTCTGGATTGTAGTCAGACAGCAGTTGTCCAAAGCATTCCTTGGCGCTTCTAGAAACGGCAAAGTCGTATTCGGATGCTCCCGTGTCTTGTGGAATCTTTACAAAGACCATCTCCAAGTTTTTATACTTTTCAATGCCTGTTGCTCCACTGTTGGCAATAAACACCCTGACTGGATGCTTGATGCTGGTAAGCAGGTTGTCAATCCGCTCAGCGCCACCGAACTCTCCATTGGCAAATGGAAACGGGGCTAGGGCTGCTATCTTCACGAGAATAGTTTGCTAAAGAATGGTGTCCACTTCTCGCGCCACAGTAACTCGAAGTCAAACTGTTGTGCAAAGTCCACTGCCTTTTGACTAGTTCCACGCTCTGCGTGATAAGCCTCCTCCAGTGCGTTGACAATCTTGTTTACAGATGGCACTGAGAAGAAGGATGACTGAGCTTCATCCCAGAACGGTTGTCCCTCTACTTTCCAACTATCTTCTGAGGCTAGATCCTTGGAAGCAGCGTAGTTACTTGTAATAACACGAGTTCCACAAGCCTGAGCCTCCACGGTTGGGATACCGAATCCCTCTCCGTAAGAAGTGCAGAGTAGAACATCCATCGCGGTGTAGAAACCTGCCATGGCTTCGTCTGGGTATCCAGTGCGTAGCATGTCGCGGTCTGGCAGAATGACAGCCGATTTGTCTAGCCCTACCGACTTCAGTAGAACAGCTAAGTCGAATCCTCCATAAGCACGAGATGGCTCACTGTGAATGTAAATCTGTGAGTTCGGGTATTTCTTGTGGAAGATAGCAAAGGCTAAGAGGTTCTCCGCATAAGCCTTGCGGTG
>Ga0209972_10003178_pt1 | contig 12981 bp, 11 predicted proteins | sample NOAtaG_7_FD_187302 | JGI IMG/M metagenome (GOLD analysis project Ga0209972, IMG submission 187302) | Freshwater lake microbial communities from Lake Erie, under a cyanobacterial bloom - NOAA_Erie_Diel1S_2200h metaG (SPAdes) (version 2) | ecosystem: Environmental > Aquatic > Freshwater > Lake ...
ATTTGTAACGGGCTCAATAGTAACCTTTACTCGGTTGATTTTTCGTTGGTCAACGGTTAAGATCGTAAAAGTGAAGTTCTCAAATTTGATTTGATCACCAATTTTCGGCAATGAGCCATGCAATTCTAAAATCAATCCTCCCAACGATTCGCTCTCGCCTTTCACATCATCAAAGAGAGTGGGCGCCACCTTCAATGCTTTACTTAGGTCGTGAACAGAGGTCTTTCCTTCAAAAATAAAAGTAGAGTCGTCTACTTTTTGAAAGTCAAGATTTACTTCATCAAATTCATCGTTAATGTCTCCAATAATCTCTTCAATCAGGTCTTCCAGCGTTACTAGGCCAGAAGTGCCACCATATTCATCTACGACCAACGCCATGTGGACTCGCTTACTTTGAAAATCCTTCAAAAGGGAATCAAGTTTTTTCGTTTCCGGAACAAAAAATCCGGGGCGCAGTAGTTTTTGCCAGTTGAATTTCTCCGACTCATCTAAAAATGGGAGGAGGTCTTTGATATAGAGTATGCCCTGAATGTGATCAACAGATTCCTTGTAAACAGGAATGCGCGAAAACCCGGATTTGTTTACCTGCTCCATCAGTTCTTTAAAATTCAGTTCTACATCCACAGCTGAAATATCCATTCTCGATTTCATGATGCGCCTAACCGTGAGCGTACCAAAGTTTACGATTCCTTTTAAAATGCCTTTCTCCTCCGCACTTGTATTGTTGTCTAACGTGGTCAGGTCGAGTGCTTGATTTAATTCCTCAACGGTAGTGCTATATCCCTTTTTCTCTATTCTACGCTCGATGATGCTGCTCATGCTTAGCAGAAGGAAAGAAATGGGTCGCCACACATTTTCTAATATCTGCCAGGTGCCGGCCATCCGTTTGGCAAATGTCCAGTTGTGGCGAGCGGCATAAACTTTAGGAATGATTTCGCCAAAAAAGGTGATCGCAAAGGTGGCTCCAAACGTGACCAATCCGACAATTGTCTCCGTTGGCTTACGTGTTCCTGCCATTTCCCACATTAAAAAAGTAGAAATAGTGACCACGCCTACGTTGACAAAATTGTTCATGATAAGAATAGTGGCGAGCAGTAGTCTTGGTTTTTTTAACAGAACCACAATGTTTTTCTCCGCTGGCTCCTCAGACTCTCTACATTTATCAAGGTCATCTGCGCGCAATGAAAAGAAGGCAACTTCAGAAGCGGAGATGATGGCGGACATGAATAGCAATACAGCGATTGCCAAAAAACTAAAAATGTAAAAGTAATTCGGGGCCGATAAGATATCGGCTAAAATAAAACTGGGAGGCTCTACTAGAATAGCGGGCGTTTCCAAGGGTCAATAGATTGATGCGATACTAAAAAGGGAGATCATCGGTTGTGGATGGCGATGTTCTTTCTCCCGGATCGTTGGCTACTGTGTTGGCCGGTGTGTGGCCGCGATCAGGTCCTGTCTCAGTGCTTGGCTTATTGCCTAGCAATGTCAAGTTATCTCCCACTATTTCCGTGGTATAGCGAGTTATGTTGTCTTTCTCCCAACTGCGAGTGCGCAGTTTTCCTTCAATATATACTTGGTCACCTTTGTGTAAATATTTAGCGGCAATATCCGCCAATCCACGCCATAACACCACGTTGTGCCATTCAGTAATTTCTTTGCGCTCGCCTGTCGTTTTATCTTTATAGGTTTCTGACGTCACCATTGAAAAATTGGCTACGGTCGCACCACTCTCCAAATTTCTTACTTCGGGATCCTTTCCCAGTCTGCCTACTAAAATCACTTTGTTTACGCCTGACATACTTAGTTATTGTTACAGTAATTTCCCCAGCGGGAGGGCAAAGTTACCAAAAATCTTTGTTATCGATTCAAAGCAGACTAGACCAATAAGAACCGCGACCTTTTTTGGGTGCAATTAAATTTTCAATGGAAAATTCTATTTTAATTTTTCTGCCAGATAGTTGGCTATTAGAATCGGTTTTGGCAATGCTGCCATGGCCCGTTGTGTGAACCATTTCAATTCTACAGGTTTTAAAATTTGAGTCTTTGGCGATTTCATTTCAATAAACCGTACCATTAATTTTTGATGCGAGAGAATGTGTTTGTAAAGTTTGCTTTCATTTGTTTTAGTTGAGCCTCTTAATATTGGATCAGTCTTCAATAACTCCGATACTTTTTTGTTTCGCTTCGTTTCGATCAAATAAAAATCGTAAAGACCCTGCCAAATGTCTTTAGCCTCTCGCTTCTTCATCAACACTTTGTTTTTGTAGCGCACTACGAAATAATAAAAATAGCGATTCCTGACTTTGACCTTCTTTGATTTTATTGGAAGTACATTTTGCAGTTCATGTTTACGGGCTACGCATGATTTACTAAAAATGCATTCTTCACATTTCGGATTCTTCGGCACACATTGCAAAGCGCCAAACTCCATCATGGCCTGATTGAAAAGATCGGGACGATCTTTCGAAATCAGTTCATTTGCTTTTTTTGTGAAGAGATCCTTGGCTTTGGGCGTTGTGATATCTGCCTCCATTCCAAAGACCCTTGATAAAACCCGAAAAACGTTGCCATCAACCACTGCCACGGGTTCTTTAAATGCAAAGGAAGCAATAGCAGCAGCAGTATAGGGGCCAATCCCTTTCAGTTTAAGCAAGTCTTTATAGTTGTCCGGGAACTTTCCGTTCTGTTCGCTGGCAACTACTCTAGCACAAGCATGAAGGTTTCTTGCTCGCGAATAATAACCAAGCCCTTGCCATAGTCTTAATACCTGTTGCTGGCTTGCGTTGGCCAAAGAAATAACAGTGGGAAACGATTTTACAAAATGTTCATAGTAGGGCAACCCTTGCGCCACCCTTGTTTGTTGCAGGATTATTTCTGACAACCATATTTTATAGGGGTCTGAAGTTTCACGCCAGGGTAGTTGGCGTTTATTTTCCTCATACCACTCAATTATTTTTTTTGAGAAGGCCTCTCCCGCGAATCTAGCTTCTTTTAGCTTCCTTTTTGAGTTGCTCAATCTCGTCTTCTAATTTTATAGTGTATTTACGTTGCATATCTAAAAAATACTCTGGGATCGAATAAATGTGGTTGGTACCAAGATAATTGCCTATTGAACTGTCCTTAAAAATGAAATATTGAGACTCGTCAGATTCATAAATTTCCTCTACGGGTACTCCTAGTATTTTAGATAGCTTTTCCCACTCCTCGCCCCTTATTTTAGTCATACCTTTTTCTCTACGATTATAACTGGAGATATCCATGCACATTAAATCTGCAACCTGTTGCTGGGTAAATCCTTTTTTATCTCTTCTCTCGGCCAGTAGTTTTTTTTCCATAGTTTTTAGTTAATTTATTGCAATAAATATGCAATAAATATGCAATAAATATGCAATAAAATATTGAATGATTTTTTATCCAAGAGCCTAATTTTAAACCAAGCAAATCAGACAGCTTTATGTTCAAGGCAGATAGCCAAAAATTGAAAATATGGCGGGAATGATTTGTGATAACAATTCGTTAACTTAAAAAAAACCAAATGGAAAATGGAACGGAAGTAAAAAAAGAGATGATCTTTGAAACAGAGGGTCAACACATCATGGAACTTGAACAAAGAGAAGAGGGTAAGACTTATGGCTGTTCTGCAAGAGTAGATCATGCACCAGCGCCACCAGCCCCGCCAAACAATTAGTCTACAATCTCTTATCTCGATTAAAAAAGACTTGGTCATACCAAGTCTTTTTTAATTAATCTATTTTTTGAAAATGGTTAATACAAATATTTCACTATGAACTTAGAGCTTAAAGTCAATCGCTGGTTTAAAAATAAAAGTTTTGGGGAAATTACTGCAAACCTGATAAACTTTTATAAAATCAATGATATCGATGATTGGATGCCCATTTATTTTAAAGCCATCAATCAATGGGAATATGCAAATCAAGACTCGAATGAAGAAATAATAGCGAAAATAGATAAAATCCTTTTTCAGTACAAGGAAGCATTATTAAGAAAGCTTGAGCAATCCAAAATTGTATACACTTTCCATATCGGACCATATCGTCTGTATCCAATGATACTATTGGCATTAGGATTTGATGTAAAATTGCTCGTAGCAGATCATATTAGAAAAGAACAGCTCCTGTTTTACGAAGCTATCACTAAACGAATCAACTTTGCTTTCAAAAGAACAAGTAAACTATTTGTTCTTTCTAACTCGGATCAAAATGTTATTAGCAAATTGAAAAATAGCACAAACGAAAATGAAAAAATATTTGTTTATTATGATGGCAATATAGGCTCTGGCAAATATCATTCTCAGTCAAAAAACTTTTTTACAACAGAATTTCTAGGCCAAACACTTTTCTTTCATCAAGGATTGCCTTTTATTAGTTATTTTCATATACAACCCGTCTTATGCTTTTATCTACTGCCGATAGAAAATGGTTATGAGCTAGTCGCTCACCAACATTTAGAGACAGGGGGTGCAAAAAGAGATGGCTTAAAAGAATACTGCAATCTAGCCTCGTCAGTATTTTCAAAAACATTAGAATCAACAGTAGCAAAGCATTTCATTTTTTGGGAGAATTTATTTGCCATACACACATGGATTAAAAACCATGATGTTAATACCACTAATTTTGATATCGGAGAAAGAGATTTCTTTAATAGGTATAATTTAAAAAATGTGACTTTCAATATTTTTAGGTACTTTCCTTTTGAGGGTAATAATGCACTTTATATGTTGGATCGAAAAACCTACCGAGTACACGAAATAAAGAAGCCTGATTATCAACAATTCAGAAAAGAGGTCAATTCCATTTTTATTAAGTGATGTATGCAAAAGTATTATTTGATTTTTTGTCTTTTAACGCTTTTTAGATATACCATCGCCCAAAAATTAGAGGGAAAGGTTGTTGATGAAAATTCTTTCCCAATTGAAAATGTACATGTTTACATCGAGGCCAGCAACAAAGGAGCAACCTCAGATAATAATGGAAATTTCGTACTTTCTCTGGAAAAGGGAGCTAATCAAGTTATACTTTCCCATATAAACTTTGAAAAGATGGTGGTGAAGATTTCTACACAAAACTCAGCATCAATATCAAAAACCTTCGTACTCAAAAACACTTCTGTATTATTGAATGAAATAGTGGTTAGATCAAAAGATATAGACAAAGGAAGAAGGCTTATACTTCAAGCACTCCAACAGCTTTGTGCCAAACTGGATCCATCCATAGCTTATAAGTATGACCTTACTCATTTCATAGAAAACAATATGGGATACACCCACTATTTTCAAGGTCAATTACTAGTGCTGCCGTTGGGAATGAAATTGGAAAATCGAAATGGGGTAGAAAAGATATCGTTTACAAAGGGACTCAATTTTTGTGTAGGTGATATTGCAAAAAAAGAAGTGTACCCTAAAAAGGAAGGTTGTGGTGACTATTGTTTTCTGTTTAATTACGAGAGAACGCCAAAACATGAAGATGAATCAGATGAGTACGTAGGGTGGTCTAGCTACAGATGGTTTGACTATACTTGGTTTATTGCCGAACGAATACGCGATCAGAACTATTTATTTGAAATTCAGGACGAATCAAATCCAACACAGCTTCAGATTAAAATTAGCAACCCTCAAGGGAAAAGAGAACTATTCGATCTAGTGCTAACTATTGATAAAGCGACTTTAGACATAGTCAATATAAAGTATGAAATTTCAAAAGAATTAAATAAGCGATGGAACAATAACATAATAGCTGGCAAACGATTGAAAGGGTTCATTCCAAGATATATTTTTCTAAGACAAAAGAATAGAGTTATGGAGATGTCCATCGCTCTCAAAATTATTAATGGAAACATTTTTTTCGATAAGATTAAAATGATACACTTTATTGAATTTAATAAATTATATAATGAAAAGAGTGTATTCAAACGGCAAATAATAGAATGGGATCTAATCGAGCCGTTACCAAATACCCCAAACCTCTGTGAAGGAAAAAAAATAAGATTTACAAATTACTCTTCATTGTATGAAAAATGAAGACATTCTGGGCAATCTTGATCAAATCCCAATTCTATATGAAGGTATTACAATTCAACCTTTTGATAAACTTTCCTATTTGGTCGTAAATAATAAAGATGGTCATTATTTAAAAGTATCTAAATTAGTAGCGGATGCTCTTTTACTATCAGATGGTACAAGAAGTTTAAAGCAAATTCACAATGAGCTAGGTGAAAGTATTTCATTTGGCGAGCTAGCAAATATATTTAGTAAAGAGTTACCGAAATTTGGAATTCTTGAGAGTACCACACAGGATACAAAAATCAACCCGCGGTTTAGTCATATTAAACTTAAAATTACGCTAATTCCAATTGGAATAGTCGATAAAATATCCAGATTATTTTGCATTTTATTTCATCCGGCTTTTATGATTTTCTCTTCACTTGCTTTTGTGTTTTTATTTGGATTTCTACTATTCATGAATTTTCAATTCATCAATACTCCCAATACTGAGCCTGCCTACAGAAGTCATTGGTGGATATGGATTGTGCTTAGTTTTTTAGTGGGGCTTTTTCATGAATTTGGTCATAGTTCTGCACTAGTAAATTTTGGAGGTAAGCCCAGACAAATCGGATTTGGTCTGTACTTGATTTTCCCTATGTTTTTTAGCACCGTTACAGATGCTTGGCGGTTTAAAAAGAAGGAGCGCTTACTTATAAATTTGGGTGGGGTATATTTTGAAATGCTGGTCGCTATGTTAGGGCTTATCTATTTTATAATATTCCATGATCTTTCCGTTTTAATATTTTGCTTCTTTTATCTGATAACCATTCTGTACAATCTCAATCCATTCATCAGATCAGATGGCTATTGGATATTAAGCGATATGACTAATACCCCAAATCTTACTCAACTTTCAAATGAAAACCTTAAGCTACTCTTTTCTAAATCTATCTGTCGGTTTAAACTTAAAAATTATTTGTTGGCTCTCTACGCGCTTTTGAGTAAGACGTATATTGCATTTATCATCTTAGCATTGTTTGTCAATAATTATTCTCAAATAATTTTGTTCTTCCCTAACCTAGTCAATGGCATTTCAACTCTAAGGTTGAGAGGAATTGGTTTTACCGATGTGCAAAAAGCTATTCCCGTCATTTTGTTTTACTTATTGTTGATAAATTTTATTTCTGATAAATCAAAATTGCTCGGGGCTCGGCTAGCGTCTAAATAGCCCTAGACAATATCAAACAATCATTTCGAACCTATTTATTGATGAATTATTGTGAAAACTAAGCAGCAAAGATAGGTTTGACAGTTTTTATGTCTTTACCAAAGTAAGCCAAGAAAAAGCATCCGTTTATCAAGCTCGTCAGGTTGACGATCCAACCAAAACCCCAAACTTTTGGGAAGTTTTAAAACTTTCCGAAAGTTAGTCGGTGCTTTTATCGAATCATTTGGCCTATTAACACACTTTTATCCCTCACTTTGTTGATAGTCAGTAAATTAATTTTGGAATTGAATCAACTGCTTCTAAATTTGCGATCCCAAAAAAGTAGGACATCAAAACCAATCATTGTGACAAAAGCTGACTTAATCAACCAAATCGCTGACAAAACCGGAATTGACAAAGCAGATGTTTCGGCATCCGTTGAGGCGTTCTTCAACATCGTAAAGAGTAATATGGCCTCGGGTCACAATATTTATGTACGCGGTTTTGGAAGCTTCATTAATAAAAAGAGGAAAAAGAAAATCGCCCGCAATATTTCACGCAATACAGCTATAGTTATTGAGGAACACTATGTTCCCAGCTTCAAGCCAGCAAAGATTTTTGTTAGTAAAATCAAGAACAGCGACAAGGTTAAACAATTGGCTGAAAAGTAATCTAGACAATTGTCAATAGTCTATGGACCATTGACTGATTGCTATCGAATTTAGATGTTAAAAACCAGAATCATTCTAATTGCTGCCACCGCCATCGTTATCTGGCTTATCTTTTTGCTGCCCAAAGCTGTGGTTGAAAATGATAGCCAGCTAAAGTCAGTGGATTCAACGCAGTCTGGCCAGGCTATCCCTTCTTCTGGGCATAGCGATGTACCTGTTACTTTAATCAATTCCATCAAAACCTTGAGAGCCCAGTACTTACCGGGTTCGTCAAATCAAAAAAATGCTATCTTTGCCGACTCTTTGCGAGGCCTATACACGCAAGCAGGTCAATTTGACAGCGCGGCATGGTATGGCGAGCAAGCAGCAACGTTCTTTAATACAACTGAAAGCTCTCTAAAGGCCGGCAATAGCTACTACGAAGCTTATACTTTTGCCCTACAACCAGAAAAGCAAAAGGCAATGGCTGAGAAAGCGCAGCTTTGGCTAGGAAAGGCGATTCAGGCAAATCCAAAAAATCTGGAGGCAAAAACAAAAATGGCGATGACTTACTTGAGTTCATCATCACCGATGCAAGGCATCCAGATGATGCGCGAAGTATTGGCGGAAGATCCAAAAAATGAGTTTGCTCTTTATAATATGGGCATGCTGTCCATTCAATCGGGGCAGTATGATCGAGCCATTGAAAGACTTAATGAGTTAGTGGCTGTGAATCCCAATCATGTACAGGGGCAGCTTTTATTAGGAGTCGCGTTTCTTAACAAAGGAAGCAAAGAAAAAGCGAGGCTTCAGTTTGAGAAAGTAAAGAAATTGGATAATGATCCGGCTGTGCAAGCCACGGTAGATTCTTATCTGAAAGATTTAAATTAAGTTAATTGTTAAACCCGTCCGCCTAGGCGGACAAAAACCAAAAAGCATTATGCCAAGTGGTAAGAAAAGAAAGAAACACAAAATGGCCACTCACAAACGCAAAAAGCGTTTGAGAAAAAATCGCCACAAGAAAAAATAGTGGTCTCGAGCCGCATGACAAGGTGGCTCTAAACCTATCGTATTGAGCGTGTCAATACAAAAGCAAAGAATTAGTCCTATTGTACAACATCCAATTTTTTAAGTTTTGAGTAATGAACTAATCATTAGTGCAACTCAGGACGGATGTCGCATAGCTCTACTGAAGGATAAACAGCTTGCCGAGTTTCATGAAGAACAAGACGGAAGCAAGTTTGTAGTAGGTGATATTTACCTGGGTACCGTGAAGAAAATAGTGCCCGGTTTGAATGCAGCATTTATTGATATTGGGTATGAGAAAGATGCCTTTCTTCACTACTTGGATCTGGGAGCGCAATTTGCCTCGCTGCTTAAATTCACCAAACTAGTCCGCAGTAAAAAAATCACCGGTGGTAAACTGGATAAATTTCAGCTGGAAAAAGACATTGACAAGCATGGCAAAATAGGCCAACAGCTTGCCAAGGTTCAGTTGATTCCGGTGCAGGTGGTAAAAGAGCCGATCTCTACCAAGGGGCCGCGACTTTCGTGTGAGTTATCTTTAGCCGGGCGATACCTGGTTCTGGTTCCCTTTTCATCCGGGGTGAGCATTTCTAAACGGATTTCCAGCAGCGATGAGCGCAAGCGCTTACAGCGTCTCATTCAATCTATAAAACCCGAAAATTTTGGTGTGATCATCCGCACCGTTGCCGAAGGCAAAGAAGTAGCCGAGCTCGATAAAGACATGAAGAGCTTGGTGAAAATGTGGGACGATGGTGTCGCGCGCATGGTAGACGCCAACCCACGAGATAAAGTGATAGGTGAGTTGAACAAGACTTCTTCTATTCTTCGCGATGTGTTAAACGAATCGTTTGACAATGTGATTGTAGACGACAAGAAGATTTATGACGAGGTCAAAAGCTATATCCACACAATCGCCCCAGACAAAGAAAAAATCGTAAAACTGTACACTGGTAAAGCGAAGATTTTTGAACACCTGGGTGTCGAGAAGCAATTAAAGGCAGCCTTTGGCCAAACAGTGAGCCTTCGTGGTGGCGGGTATTTAATCATCGAACATACAGAGGCACTTCATGTCATTGATGTCAATAGTGGGAACAAGTCCAATCGCGAGGAAAGTCAGGAAACAACAGCACTTTCTGTAAACATTGAAGCTGCCAAAGAAGTAGCGCGCCAATTTCGCTTGCGTGATATGGGTGGCATCATCGTAGTGGACTTCATTGACATGCGTGGTTTAGATAACAAGAAGTTGATCTATAACACGGTCAAGGAAGAAATGGAAGCCGACAAGGCGAAGCACACTATTCTACCACTCTCCAAATTTGGATTGATGCAGATCACCCGAGAGCGAGTGCGCCCGCAGATGAACATCGCCACCAAAGAGGTTTGCCCGACTTGTAATGGTAGCGGAAAGATAGAAGCTTCGATCTTAGTCACTGACAAAATAGAAGAACACATTCGTCATTTGTTTGAAAAGCAAAACGAGAAAAAATTGGTGCTTGCCTTGCATCCCTTCTTGTTTGCTTACTACACCAAAGGATTCATTTCAAAAAGGATGAAGTGGTTTTTCAAATACAAACACCCGGTAGAGCTAATTAAGGATTCATCACTTGCCATTACTGAATATAAGTTCTTAAATAGAGACGGTGAAGAGATAGAATTGGCGCAAGAGAAAAGTACCCCTGCGTTAGCGGGTGACTAAACTAACTCAAACGAAAAAACGAAAGCCGCTCTGTTAACTCAAAGCGGCTTTTTTCTGCCACTCTGTCATTTTATGTAGGCTGGAACAATATTTGAAAAGGTCGTACGCGTTTATAAATCAATCTATTATGCAAGAAAAAGGCAGCATCTCCATCCATACCGAGAACATCTTTCCTATTATTAAAAAATTCCTTTACTCAGATCACGAGATCTTTTTGCGTGAGTTGGTAAGCAATGCGGTGGACGCAACTCAAAAATTGAAAAAATTAGCCTCCATGGGCGAATTCAATGGCGAGTTGGGTGACCTAAAAATTGAAGTCAGCTTTGATAAAAAGAAAAACACCATCACCGTAAGCGACAAAGGCTTGGGGATGACGGCCGAGGAAATCAAAAAGTACATCAACCAGATTGCTTTCTCCGGAGCCGCAGAATTTGTTGAGAAATTTAAAGACAAGGGTGACGCCAAGGATATCATTGGAAAATTTGGACTGGGCTTCTACTCGGCCTTTATGGTTTCTGAGAAAGTAGAAGTAATCTCCAAGTCATACAAAGAGGGGACTGAAGGTGCTCGTTGGGAGTGCGATGGATCCACTGAATTTGAATTGAACTCGGATAGCAAAGAAACACGAGGCACAGACATCATCCTCCATATCAATAAGGACTCTGAAGAATTTCTGGATGAGTTTAGGTTAAAAGGCATTCTTGAAAAGTATTGCAAGTTCTTGCCCGTTGAAATCAAATTTGGCACAAAGGACGAAAGTGTTGAAGATGGTGTTGACAAAGACGACCTGCCTACCGGACAGGCAGGCAAACCAAAATACAAAACCGTCACTTCCGATCGCATTATAAATAACACTTCCCCTATTTGGGTGAAAGCCCCGGTTGAATTAAAAGACGAAGACTATTTAAAATTTTATAAAGAGCTCTATCCGTTCTCGGAGGATCCTCTTTTCTGGATTCATTTGAACGTAGATTATCCATTCAATTTGACAGGAGTACTTTACTTCCCCAAAATCAAGAGTGATTTCGAAATACAGAGAAACAAAATTCAGCTTTACTCTCGGCAAGTGTTTATTACGGATGAGGTAAAGGACTTAGTGCCTGATTTTCTGATGTTGTTACATGGAGTGTTGGATTCTCCGGATATTCCATTGAACGTATCACGCAGCTACCTGCAGACGGATGCAAATGTGAAAAAGATAAGCTCACACATCACCAAAAAGGTGGCCGATAAGCTGGTGGACATGTTCATCAAAGACCGCAAAGAGTTTGAAAAGAAGTGGGATGACATCAGTGTATTTGTTCGGTATGGAAATATCAGTGATGAAAAATTCTATGAGAAAGCAAAAGAGTTCTCGTTACTCAAAAACGTGGATGGGCAATACTTCTCATTGAATGAGTATGCGGAAAAAGTAAAGACAAATCAGACCGATAAAGAAGGGCAGGTCATTTACCTCTACACGACTGATAAAGCTAAGCAAGATGCCTTTATACAGGCGGCCAAAGGAAAATCATACGATGTACTCATGATGGATGGTGTGTTGGATAGCCACTACATTGGTAACCTTGAGCAGAAGTTAGAAAAAACACAATTGAAACGAGTTGATAGCGATATCATCGATAAGTTGATCGTAAAAACAGACGCGATGGCCAGCGTGCTAAGTAAAGAGGAGGAAGAGGCCGTAAAAGGAATCTTTGAAAAAGCGATCAACAACAAAGCAATGACACTTGCCATTGAATCACTTTCTCCTGACGATCTTCCTATCACGATTACCATGAGCGAGTGGATGCGCAGGATGAAAGACATGGCCAAGACCGGAGGTGGTGGAGGCATGAGCTTCATGGGAAGCATGCCTGACAATTACAACGTAGCAGTAAACGGCAATCACCCGATTATACAACGCATATTGAAAGCGGAAAGCGAAGATCAAAAAACGAAGCTTGCCAAGCAGGCCTACGATTTGGGATTGCTATCGCAAAGCATGTTAACAGGAGCGGATTTGACCGCTTTTATCAAGAGAAGTGTTGAGTTAGTAGGCTAATAGTTTTGTGACATTTTGCGAAAAGGGTTTCTTGTTGCGAGAAGCCCTTTTTCATGCAAAATATTTTTCCGCTATCTTCGTTTAACAACTATGAAGTCTGTTCTTTTCTGTTTTGCTTTTCTTTCCTACTCGATCCTTTTCGCACAAGGCACCGAGCCCAAGGTGCAGGAGGGTCAGTTTACGTTTGATACCGACAAACCTTTTACGCTCCTGGAATTGGAAAAAGAAGAAGAGCCCATCGTTACCAAAAAGAAAAAGCCAAAAAGAAGGGTTTACTACGGAATCAAAACCAAGAAGGCATTTACACGAAAAGGTTTTGGTGAGAAGGTGACGCTTGAGTTGTTCTATGTGCTCAAGAAG
>Ga0209972_10003180_pt1 | contig 12972 bp, 10 predicted proteins | sample NOAtaG_7_FD_187302 | JGI IMG/M metagenome (GOLD analysis project Ga0209972, IMG submission 187302) | Freshwater lake microbial communities from Lake Erie, under a cyanobacterial bloom - NOAA_Erie_Diel1S_2200h metaG (SPAdes) (version 2) | ecosystem: Environmental > Aquatic > Freshwater > Lake ...
GATGCCGAGCGCGGAGAGCGAGCTGACGTCTGCCCCTTGCATGATGAGCGCGACGGGCACGCCGCCGAAGATCACCAGCCGGTCGAAGAGGCCGAGGGAGAGGCCGATGGTGCCGGTGAGCTGGTGCTCGACCACCGAGAGGCGCTCCGACGAGACGTCGCCGAGGGTCTCCTCGTACACGAGCGGATTCAGCCCGTAATCGAGCGTCAGGTGGGCGCCGTAGCGCAGATGCCCGAGGTCGGTGGGGCGGCTCAGGTGGAGCGCGTCCTCCGGCGTCGGGGCGGCGCGGAACCGGTCGAGCGTGGCCGTCGGCTGCGCCGCGGCGGGCGCTGCCCAGGCGGCCAGCGCCAGTCCGGCGGCGACCGAAGTCGATGTCTTCTTCATGCGAATACCTCCGAGGAGCCCCGTTTCGTCTGCCGATGCACCCGCGATTTGGCCTGGTTCCAGGGCGTCGCGGCGGGAGACAAAACGTCGTGGGCGTCTGGGCGGTTACCACGGCATCTGTGACAAAAAAGAAAAAGAACGTGATCTCGGTCACATTGCGGCCCAGTTCACTTGCGGCCCGGGGTGCACGCGTCGCGCGCGTGCACGAATCCCTCGGCGGTGCGGGCGAGGCATGCGCCGGGCTCAGGCGCCCGGGAAGCGGGGGCCGAGGAGAGGCGGTGCACGACATCGTCCGCGGCATGCAGGCGGAGCACGAGCGGCTCGCCCGCGCTCGAGAGCCCGCCCTCCCCGAGCGCGCTCCCGATCCGAACGAGCGGCGTGCCGGCGGGGATCGGCGGACTGTCGGAGGGCCCGTCGGGATCGAAGCCGTCCGCGACGACGAGCACCCGAGCCCCCGGAGGCAGGAGCCGGGCGGGCAGCAGGTCTCCCGGGCGCTCGAAGCCGTCGGCGAGCGCGCACCCCGCCAGGTCGATGGGGCCCGGCCCCTCGTTCGTGAGCTCGACGTATTCCTGGTCGGGTTCGGGCCCGAGCGGATCGGCCCGGACCTCGGTGATCACGAGGCGCGGTAGGCCGACCGGAGCACGCAGCACGAGCCGCCGACCGAGCACGAGCCCGCCGAGGTCGGTCAGGTCCAGCTGCACCTCGAGCTCGTCGCCTGCGCGGCCGTGGCGCAGCGCGACCTCGACCTCTCCCCGCGGTCCGAGGGAGGCGACCGAACGCCCATCGGCGAAGAGCGTGGCCCGCACCGGCTCGGTCGCGAGCGCCCGGAGCGCGAGCTCCTGCTCCCCGACACGCACGCAGAGGCCGTCGATCTCGCGCTCGTCGACGAAGCAGGAGAGCGGCAAGAGGGCGGGCGACGACACGTCGCGGCCTGCGCCGGTGACGAAGCGGGCGGCGAACGCGGGCACCGGCGCGCCGGTTGCGTCGCGCAGGCCTTCGGCGCGCAGGTGGTGCTCGGCGTGCGGCGCGAGGGGCGCCGCGGGGCGGAGCGCGATGCAGGTGCCGGACTCCCCGAAGGCCGCGCAGTCGACCTCGACGACGGACCCGCGGATCGGCCCCGCGGGATCCTGCAGCGTGATGCCGGTGGTGCCGCGGACTTCGCCGTCGAACGCGATCACGACCGCAGCGAGCGACGTGCCGACGTCGAGGGCCCCATCGGGCGGCCACGCCAGGCGCGCGGCGGCGCCGAGCTCGGGCGCGCGGCCGACGACGAGCCGCCAGGACGAGACCTCGGCGACCCCGCGGCCGTCCCACTCGGCCCAGGCCGCGAGGGCGAGCGTGTACACGCCTCCGGCGACGAGCGGCGCGCGGGGCACGAGCACGACGCGATCGGCCTCGACGCTTCGCTCGCAGTCGATCGCACGCGCGAGGTGCTCGCTGCGGAGCGGGCTCGCAGCGAGATCCTCGGTGAGCGCGGCATCGAGCTCGCCCGCGAAGAGAAAGAGCGGGACCTCGCCGACCAGGGGCACGCTCGAGACGAGCGCGAGACGAGGCCGACGCGGCGCCGCGTCGGGCGGGTACGAGACGCCATCGAAGCCGCGCACCTCGACCCCCGCGACCACGAGCGCAGGCGGCCCCGGGGGCGTGTCGGCCCCGGCGTCACGCGGCACGAGCCGGGGCGGCTCGAAGCAGCCCAGCCCCACCAGGGCCCCGCAGCCCACGATCCCCAAGAGCCCCATCCCCAGTCCGGCGTCACGCATGGCGCGGGCTATCGCCCATGCGGGGGCGGCGTTGCCGGGGCTTGCGGGGGAGGACCTGCGGTCGCTCCTCCTGCAGCTCCTCCGCGTTCTGCAAGACCCGCATGCGCGGCCCGCCATGCGCGGGCCTCTCTCGGGCGCGGGCGTTCGTTCGACGCCGACCGTCTGCGATCGCGTTGGCCACCTCGGACCTCTCGCGATTGCACCCTCCGAGGTGCCGGCGCTCGGCGTCATAGGGTCGGCTATGGCCGCGGGTGGAGTGCTCGCGTGAACTGGGGGCGGCGCGGGGGGATGCGCGCTGCCGCGCGGGAGAGGAGAGAGGTGAGAGGAGATGAGAAGAAGACAGAGGGAAGAGAGAAGAGAGAAGGAGGGGAGAAGAGAGGAGAAGAAGAGAGTTGGGAGAGGGGAGAGAAGGAGGGGGGAAAAAGAGAGTTGGGACTTGGTACGAGAGGGGGAGCGGGTGGGGTGGCGCTGGTAGGGTTGGGGGATGGATTCGAAGTGGGCCGTGTTGTGGATGATCTGGGTCGGCGCTTGTGCGGCGCCGGTCGTGGACGATGCGGGGTCGGTGGATGCGGGGCGGGATGCGCCGCGGCGCAGCGATGCGGGGCCGCCGGACTCGGGGGCGTTCTGCGGGATGGATGCGGGCGGCGCGGTGGCCATCGAGGTGTGCAACGGGCACTCGGCGCTCTGCGATCGGCGATTCGACGAGGTCGTCTTCGCGACGACCCACAACGCGATGGCGAGCGAGGAGGACGGATTCGTCCCGCCGAACCATCGCTTTCGGCTCTGGCGGCAGCTCGAGGACGGCGTGCGCGGGTTCATGCTCGACGTGCACCCGGGCGACGATGGGACGCCACTGCTCTGCCACGGCTTCTGCCGGCTCGGACAGCGGCCGCTCGTGGACGGTCTGCGCGACCTGCGGGTCTTCCTCGAGTGCCACCCCACCGACGTCGTCGCGATCATCTTCGAGAGCTACGTCCCCGAAGCCGCGATCGAAGCGGCCTTCGCAGAGAGCGGCCTGCTCCGCCTCGTGCATCCCCAGGACACCGATAGCCCGTGGCCGACGCTGCGCGCGATGATCGCCGCGGACGAGCGCGTCGTCGTGTTCACCGACGACCGCGATGCCCGTCTGCCCTGGCACCTCTACAGCTACGACCACGCGTGGGAGAACCCCTACGCCGCGACCTCCCCCGACACCCTCTCGTGCGCCGAGGACCGCGGCGACCGCAGCCGACCCCTCTGGATCTTCAACCACTTCCTCACCGCGCCGGTCGGCCGCGTCGACCTCGCCGAGCAGATCAACCACGACCCCTTCTTCTCCGACCGCATCGCCCGCTGCCGCGCCGACGCCGCGGGCGACCTCCCCAACTTCGTCACCGTCGACTTCTACGACGTAGGCGACCTCTTTCCCATCGTCGACACCCTCAACACCCCCTAACCCCGTATCCTCCCCCAACTCTCTCCTCTCCCCTCCTTACTCTCTCTCCTCCCGCGCGGCAGCGCGTGTTCGCCCGCGCCGCCCCCAGTTCACGCCAGCACCTCACCCGCGGCCATAGCCGACCCTACTCCACCGAGATCCGGCGGCTCGGAGGGTGCAATCGCGAGAGGTTGAAGCGTGCGAACGCGATCGCAGACGGTCGGCGTCCGACGAACGCCGGTGCCCGAGAGAGGCCAGCGCATGGCGGGCCGGGCATGCGGATCTTGCAGAAGGGGGAGGAGGTGCAGGAGGAGCGACCGTAGGTCCTCCTCCTGCATTCCAGGCGACTACCCCTTCGCCGAGACGTCCTCGCGCTTCTTCAGCGCGGCGAGGGCCTCCTCGAGCTCGGCCATCTCGGCAGCGCTCATCTCGGCCTCCTCGGCCTTGGCCTCGACGCGGGCGGCGACCTTTGCCTCGGCGGGCGGGGCCATGCCCATCTCACGCTTCAGCGCCTCGAGGTCGGCATCGGCGCCGGCCGTCGCCTCGAGCCGCTGGAACTTGTTCTTGAGGATGTCGCCCGAGTACTCCTCGGAGAGCTCGCCCTGGGCCTCGACCTCGGCCTCGCGCTGCTCGATCTTCTGCTCCATCCGCGAGAAGGCGTCGAAGGCGCTCGTGTCCGAGAGCTTGCCCATCGCCTTCTGGATCTCCTCCATCGCCTTCGCCCGGTTGTTGCGGGCGATGAGGAGGTCCTTCTTGCGCTTGGCCTCGCCGATCTTGTTGTTGAGCGCCTGAAGCGCGAGCTTCACCTGGCTCACCGCAGCGGACTGCTTCTTGAACTGATCCTCGTAGCCCGCGGCGAGCTGCTCGTGCTCCTTCTTGCGAAGCAGCGCCTCCTTGGCGAGCTCGTCGTCGCCGGCCCGCACCGCGAGCATCGCCTTCTTGTGCCACTCGTCGGCGACGCCCTTCTCCGCCTGCCACTGCCGCTCGAGCCGCTTCTGGTCGGCGATCGCGACGGCGACCTGCTTCTTCACCTCGACCAGCTGCGTGTTCATGTCGAGGATGATCTGCGTGAGCATCTTCTCGGGGTCTTCCGACTTCGAGATCAGATCGTTCAGGTTGCTCTTGATCAGCGTGGCGAGGCGGCCGAAGAACCCCATGTGGTCATGCTCCTGTCGGGAACCGAGGCGGTGAGAAGGGAGAACGTGGACGCGGCGTCACGCGAGGGCGGAGAGGCGCTCGCGGTGTTTGGCGAGCGCGACGCCGAAGTCGTCGAGCGTCCCGACGAACTCGTTGTAGTCGAGGTTCTCGAGGCGCAGCGTGGCGACGAGCACGACCTTGCCGTCCGAGAGGCCGTAGGCGCCGTGCACCATGTCGCTCGCGTTGAGCTCGAGCAGCGCGCTCGCGAGCGGTCCCGGCGCCGAGCCGCCCGGCAGATCCATCACCTTCACCCGGAAGAGGGCGACGTCGGCGGCGATGCGGACCGCCACCTGTTCGTGCACGCCCGAGGGGTCGCGCACGACCCACGTGCCCTCACCGATCTCCTGGTAGGGGTACTGGGATCGCTCGAGGTAGGCTTCGATGTCCTCGCGGGTTCGCATGTCGTTCCGGCTCCGTGCTGGGCGCCCAGGCGGGGCGCGGCGAGGAGCGTATCCGCCCCGGCCGCCGGCCCGCAACCGCGGGCGCACGTCGAACACGGCCCGGTGCGGATCTCTTCCGCGGGGCGAGGCGGCCGTCAGCGGAAGAACTTGTCGAAGGTGCCGCTCTTCAGCGACGCGCGGATCGCGCCGTAGAAGCGCTGGCCGAGCGCGCGCTTGGCGCGCCAGAGGACCTTCCCGTCGGTCTGCGGGATGATGTAGAGGTTGCCCGCGAGGAGCTCGTCGATGGCGACCCGCGCGACGTCCTCGGCGCTCCACTTGGCCTGGGTGACGAGCTTGTCGGTCTTCTCGCCGGTGCCGCCACCGAAGGCGCGGGCGGACTTGTGGATGTTGGTGCGGAGGAAAGTCGGGCAGAGCGCCGCGACGTGCACGTTCGACGGGCCGAGCTCGGCGAAGAGGGTCTCGGAGAGGGCGATCACGCCGGCCTTCGTCACGTTGTACGGGCCCATCGTGGGCGCCGCGACGATGCCGGCGGAGGAGGCGACGTTGAGGATGTAGCCGCCCTTCTGCCGGGCCATGCGGGGGCCGAAGTGGTGGCAGCCCCAGATCACGCCCATCAGGTTCACGTCGACCTGGAACTGCCACTCCTCGACCGGGATCTTGCCGAGCTCGCCGACGACCGCGAGGCCGGCGTTGTTGACGAGGATGTCGGTGCCGCCGAAGAGCTCGTCGGCCCGGGCCGCCATCGCCCCGACCTCGGCGGCGCTGCGGACGTCGACCTTCATCGCCGCGGCAGTGTGGCCGAGGGCCGAGAGCGCGTCCGCGACCTGGCGTGCGCCCGCCTCGTCGACGTCGGTGACGAGGACCTTCGCGCCGCGGGACGCGAGCTCCTCGGCGATGGCCTTGCCGAGTCCACTCGCTGCTCCGGTGACGACCGCACGCTTTCCGTCGAGGCGTTCCATGCGGGCAACGGTAGCCGAGCAGGCCGGAGCGGTCGACGCCGGGACGGCGAATGCGAGCAGGGAGAGGACGCGGTGGGTCGCACCCTGCGCCGCCGCCGCGCCGCGCCCCGGCGGAATGTGAGCGATTGCTCGGAATCGCGCTCAGAACGCGAGGGCGTGGACGCGGAGCGCGCCGTCGACCCAGAACACCGTGCCGCTGCCGCTCGCCCGCCAGCCGGACGCGGTCCGGTGGGCGCTGCCGGTCTCCGGGACGACGACGAGAGCGCGCACCGAGGGCCCGGCGGTGATCGCCACGGCGTCCGCGCTGCGCTGCACGTCGGGCGGGCTGGCCGAGGCGTCGCCGCCGATCGCGCCGGCGCGGATCCCGACGTCGAGCGCGAGCGCGAGCGCAGCAGCGTCGAGCTGCGGGTCGATCGTCCGGACGGCGACGAGCACGGCGCCACGGCGGAAGAGCACGAGGCCGACCGGGCCGCTGCCGGCCTCCGACACGGCCTCCTCTCCGAGGCCGGAGCGCGCGACGAGGACCCGGCTCGCAATCTGCGGCGCGGTCTCGGCGAAGAGCGCGCGCGCAGCGGCCTCGCTCGGGCGCACCCACACGTCGAGGATCGCGCCGGGCGAGAGACCGTCGGCGCTCAGGCGCACCCGGGCCGCGCCGGCCGCGGTGTCGGGGGCGCGGACGTCGAGGATCGAGACGCCCTCGGGCAAGGCCGCATCGAGGGAGCGCGTCTGCGCGGAGGCGAGCGCGCAGGTGCCGAGGACGAGGGCGAAGCAGACGATGCGGCTCATCGGATCCTCACGCGGTCGTCGCGGGTGGTGGCGATGTTCACGGCCTCGGAAGAGAGGGCGTCGAGGTAGTCCATCGCGCCGAGCCCCTGCACGAGCAGGAGCGTGTGCGGGGTGGCGGCGGGGGCGCCGTCTCCGTCGACCGCGAGGGTCGCGTCCCAGGTGCGCCCGTCGCGCGCGCCGACGATCGCGTGGTAGCTGAAGCCGCCGCGGCCCGAGTCGAAGGGCGTGTCGTCGAAGCGGCCGACCCCGATCGCCTGGATGAAGTTGAGGTCGAAGCCCGACGCGGAGCGGTGGGTGAGGATGTGGTAGCGGAAGTCGAGGCCGACCATGTTCGCGTAGCTCGAGAGGATCGACGCCGCATCCGAGCAGTTGATGATCGTGCCGTAGTCGCGCTCCTCGAAGGCCTGCATCTCGAAGCTCGCCGCGGAGAAGCCCGAGCCGCCGTAGCTGGTGTAGAAGGACGCGCCGCGCACGGTGTCGTAGCGCAGGCCCGACTCGTAGAAGATGCCCTCGACGAGGCGCGCTCCGACCGCGTCCGGGTCCGCGCTCGCGCCGCCCACCCACTCGGCGATGCGGTCGATCACGTCGACCCAGGTGCGGTGCGGGATCGACGTCCCGTAGAAGACCGGCGCGGCGACGAGGCCGTACGCGCGCAGCGTGATCTCGAGCTGGCCGGGCACCGGCTGCCAGTCCCCGCCGAGGCGCCGCGCCTCGAAGCGGAAGCGCACCGGCACGTCGTAGCGGCCGACCGCGGGCGCGAGCGGCGTGGCCGGCTCGAGGGTGACGACGTTGCCGTGGGCGACGCGGTCCTCACCGCTCAGCGCGAAGCCGCTCGGCGCGACGAGGCGCACCTCGGTGTCGATCGGGTCGCCGCTCGCCCCGCCGGCCGCGGCCGTCGCCAGGCGCGCGCGCAGGGTCGCGTCGCTGCCCGCGACGAGCGCGAAGGGCAGGTCGTAGGTGTCGCGCTCCCGGCCATCCGGGCTGCCGGGGTCGGTCGGCGGCGAGAGCACGTCGTTCCACGGCGTCGGCGTCGGCCGGCGCGCCCCGCCCGGCAGCTCGAGGGCGCTCGCGCCGGCCTCGCCGCGGTCGGGCGCCATCGCGAAGGGCGACTCGCTCGCCGGCAGCTCGCTCCAGCCGTCGCGCCGCCCGCCCAGCTTGCGGTACAGCAGCGGGTGGCGGTCGCCGTCCACGTCGATGCGCTCGACGCCGAGCCGCAGGACCTCGCCAGCCTGGCTCGCCGTCGCCGCGATCGCACCGTCGGGGCGCACCAGACGCGCCTCGAACGCGATCGGGCCGACCGTGGCCGGAGCGCCGGACGCGAGGCCGTTCCAGCGCGCGGTGCAGAGCCCGCCCTCGAGCGCCCCGACGAGCGTGGTCAGCGTGGCGCTGCCGCGGCGCACCGCGATCTCGCACGCCACGTCGACGCTCGCCGGCACGCTCGCGAGGAACGTGACGGGCCAGCCGTCGAAGCCCGGCAGCGAGGGATCGGCCGCGGCGAGCGTGCGGCCGTCGGCGCGCAGCCCGGGCGCGAGCCGGTCGGGGCCGGCGATGGAGCGCTCGGACAGCACGCGCCCTTCGGCCTCGAGGGCCGGAGACGCCGAGCAGCCGGCGAGGAGCGCGGCGAGAAGGACAGCCTGGTGCCGGGACACGGGACCTCCGAAGAGCGGGCTGAAGGCTAGCAGAACGAAGCCTGCTCCGGCGGCGGTGGGCCGAGCGACGCTCAGGAGCGCCGGAAGGGAGGGAGCGACCCGAGGCTCGCTGCGCCCCTGGCTCGCGGCCCGCTGCAGCCGACCGCTGCCGTCCGCCGGCGGCGCGCCGCCACCTCCGCCAGACGACCCCCACGATTCCCCGTGTTCGTGCCTGGATTTCCACGGCACGCGGCCTGCTCGACCTCGCCGCATGGCGAACGACGACCGTGCACCCGAGCCGCGTGGCGAGCGCATCCAGCTCGCCGTGCCGCGCTCGACGCGCCGGCCGCGCAAGAAGGCGCTCGTCGCCTCGCCGCACGACGTCTTCTTCCGCGCCATCTTCTCCCGCCCGGACGAGGCCACCGGCCTGCTCCGCGCCATGTTGCCCGCGCCGCTCGCCGAGGGGCTCGATGCGAGCTCGGTGACCGTCGCCTCGCCGGCCCACGTCGACGGCGCGCTCCGCGCCGCACAGTCCGACCTCGTCCTCTCGGCCCGCCTCTTCGGCACCGCGGTGAAGTTCGTCGCCATCCTCGAGCACCGCTCGACCGTCGAGCACCGCATGGCGCTGCGTCTGTTGCGCTACAGCGCCGAGACCTGGGCGAGAGAGAGCCCGCACGGCGAGCCGCTGCCCGACGTGATCCCCCTCGTCGTCTACGCCGGCAAGCGGCGGTGGACCGCGCCGCACGACCTCGCCGGCCTGCTCGCGCCGACCAACCAGCCCGCGCTCCAGGCGCTGCGCCCCCGCTTCGCCTACCTGCTCGAGGACCTCACCCAGCTCACCCCCGCCACGCTCCGCGCCCGCGCCCTCGGGCCGCTCGGCCAGCTCGCGCTCGTCACGCTGCGCGCCGTGCAGCGCGGAGGCCTCCGGAGTGCGCTCGATGATCTCATCCCGCTGGTGCGCGCCCTCTCCAGCGTCCACGACGGTCCGGAAGCGCTCACCGTCCTGCTCCGGTATCTTGTCACCGTCGTCCCCGCGCCCGAGCAGCCCGCCGTCCATGCGCTCGTCGCCGCCCTGCCCAGTCCTGAGGAGGATCAAGCCGTGAAGAAGGTCAAGACCATCGCCGAGGCGTGGCTCGAGGAAGGCGCCGCCCGCGCACGCGCCGAGGCCGAGGAGAACGTCAGGACGATCGCCGACGCGCTGCGGGCCGAAGGCGCCGCACGCGCCCGCGAGGCCACCGTCGGCAAGCAGCTTCGGCTGAAGTTTGGGCCGCTCCCCGACGCCGTCCGCGAGCGCCTCGCCGGCGCCACCGCCGACGAGCTCGACGGCATCGCCGAGCGCCTCCTCTTCGCCAGCACCCTCGACGATGCACTCGGGCAGACCTGAGCTGGGCTCGCCGAGGCGCAGGGCGACGTCCCTGTCGGGCCACCGAGGGTGCCGGAACGACGTCCGGCCCTCATGCCGGCAACGTTGGCGGCGGAACGGAAGTTCGAACGGGCTCGCCCCCGGCTCTGGCGTTCTCCGTGTCAGGCGCGCGCCCGCCGCCCTGCTAGAACCCCGCCATGAGCGCGACCGCCCTGCCGCCCTGCGGCCTCTACCGCACCATGGCCCAGCTCGGCGCCATCCCCGAGGGGCGCCTGGTGTACTTCCACAACCACGGCGAGCCGGGCCCCGGCCTCTACCTGCCCGAGGGCTGGACCGGCAACCGCGCGCGCTTCTCCCGCCGCGGCCACCTCCTGCCCGGCCCCGAGCGCGCCGCGGATCTGCTGCCGCTGCCCGAGGAGGGCTTTTACCGGGTCGAGGCGAGCTTCTTCTGCTGCGAGAAGAACTGCCGCCGCTACGAGCCGGAGATGCTCGTGCAGCTCGGCTACGACGGCGCGGCCAACCCGATCCTCTTCGATCCCACCTGGCGCGGGGCGGCGCTCGCGCTGCCCGAGCGCGGCACCCGCATCGACTACGACGCGCTGCCCAAGCTCGGCCCGCTCCGGGTCCAGCTCGCCGCCGGCGAGGGCGGCGCGGACCCGTTCTTCACCCACTGACGCCGGCCGGCGCGCTCAGCCCCAGACGACCTTCTTCTTCGCGCCGTACCAGCCGTCGAGCTTGCCCTGGAAGAGCTCCTCGATCTTCGAGCGCTTGATCTTCATGGTCGGCGTGAGGAGGCCGTTCTCGATGGTGAAGGCCTCGGGCGCGATGACCAGCAGGTCCATCTGCTCGTAGCCCGAGAGCGTCGCGTTCACCTTGTCGAGGTGATCGGCGAGCTCCTTCTCGACCCGGGCGCGCACCTCGGGGTCCTTCTGCTTGGGCCGGATGTCCTCGGCGAGCACCACGTAGCCGAACGCGGCGGGCTGGCCGACGCCCGAGACGCAGGAGAGCTCGACGAGCGGGTGCTCGTTGAGCTTGTTCTCGATCGGCGCCGGGGCGACGTACTTGCCCTTGGCGGTCTTGAAGAGCTCCTTCACCCGGCCGGTGAGGCGCAGCACGCCGGCGGCGGTGCGCTCGCCCTTGTCGCCGGTGCGGAAGTAGCCGTCGGCGGTGAACACCTCGGCATCCAGATCGGGCCGCTTGTAGTAGCCCACCAGCTTGCCGGGCGACTTGATCAGCACCTCGCCCTCCTCGCTGATCTTCACGTCGACCCCGGGGAGCGGCACGCCCACGCAGCCGGGCGCGTTGTGCTCGATCGTCGAGAGGTGCGAGTAGGCGAGGTCCTCGCTCATCGCGTAGCCCTCGAGCAGGTTCAGGCCGAGCCGGCGGTACCACGCGATGAGCTCGGCGGGGATCGGCGCCGAGCCGCTGCCCGCGAGGCGCACGCTCTCGAGGCCCAGGCCGGTGAGCACCTTCTTCGACACCATCTTGCCGACGAAGGGGACCTTGAGCAGAAACTCGAGCCGCCCCGGCGGCATCTTCGTGAAGACGCCCTGCTGGAACTTCAGCCAGAGGCGCGGCACCGAGATGAAGACCGTGGGCTTGGCCCGCTTCAGGTCGTTCACGAAGGTGTCGAGCTTGTCGGCGAAGAAGATGTGGCCGCCCGAGGCCATCGAGGCGATCTCGATGTAGGCGCGCTCGAAGACGTGCGCGAGCGGCAGGTAGCTCAGCGCGCGGTCCTCGGGCACGAGGGAGATCGCCTTCACGATCAGCTCGGCGACCTCGGAGACCGCGCCGTAGGAGTGCATCACGCCCTTGGGCGTGCCGGTCGAGCCGGACGTGTAGATGATCATCGCGATGTCCCCCGGCTCGCGATCGGGGCGGCCCGCGATGGGCTCGGTCTTGGCGATGAGGTCGTTCCACTTCGGGAAGCTCTCGCCCTCGGGCGCGAGCGGCAGGCCGATCTGCTGCACGCCCGCCGGCACGCCGCCCTTCTGCTGCTTCCAGACTGGGTCGAGCTTGCCGACGAAGAGGACCTTCGCCTCGCTGTGCTCGAGCACGTACTTCACCGTGTCGGGCCCCTCGGTCGGGAAGATCGCCACGGTGGTGAAGCCGCCCATCCAGATCGCCAGCTCGGCGATGAAGAAGTGGGCGCAGTTCTTGGAGAGCATCGCGACCTTGTCGCCCCGGCTCAGGCCGAGCGACTGCAGGTGCGCGGCCATGCGGCTCGCCTCGTCCACGACCCGCTTCCAGGTGTAGTCCTGCACCGCGTCGCCGCCGAGCGGCTGGGTGAGGTAGACGCGGTCGGGGGTCTTGTCGGCGTGGCCGTAGACGTGCTGGAGGAGGGGCTTCTGGGCGGTCATGGAGGCCCGGAGCACACCCGATCCGGCGCCTGGATTCAAGCCCCTTCGGGTGAGCCGCGACACGGATGGTAGGCTCGGCGCCGCATGTACCGTGGCCGCTTCGCGCCCTCGCCGACGGGCCTCGCCCACCTCGGGACGGCCCGCACCGCGCTCGCGGCGTGGCTCCGCGCCCGGCGCGAGGGCGGCGCCTTCGTGATGCGGATCGAGGATCTCGACGCGCCCCGGGTGGTGCCCGGGGCCGCCGAGGCGATGCTCGAGGACCTCGGCTGGCTCGGCCTCGACTGGGACGAGGGGCCCGACGTCGGCGGCCCCTTCGGACCCTACGAACAGAGCGCACGGCAGGCCCGCTACGAGGCCGCGCTCGCGCTCTTGCAGGAGCGCGGGCAGGTCTACCCGTGCACCTGCTCGCGCAAGGAGATCGCCTCGGTCGCCACCGCGCCGCACGGAGAGGAGCCGGTCTATCCCGGCACCTGCCGCGGCGGCCCGCGCCACCCCGAGCGTGCCCCGAGCTGGCGCTTCCGCCTCGATGGGCTGCCCGCCGTCGAGGACGCGGTCTTCGGCCGCCTCGAGGACGGGGCCCGCGGCGACTTCGTCCTGGCGCGGGCCGACGGCGTCGTGAGCTACCAGCTCGCGGTCGTCGTCGACGACCTCGCGATGGGCATCACCGAGGTCGTGCGGGGCCAGGATCTGCTCGCCTCGGCGCCCCGGCAGCGCGCCCTC
>Ga0209972_10003186_pt1 | contig 12948 bp, 8 predicted proteins | sample NOAtaG_7_FD_187302 | JGI IMG/M metagenome (GOLD analysis project Ga0209972, IMG submission 187302) | Freshwater lake microbial communities from Lake Erie, under a cyanobacterial bloom - NOAA_Erie_Diel1S_2200h metaG (SPAdes) (version 2) | ecosystem: Environmental > Aquatic > Freshwater > Lake ...
AATCTCAACGGGAACAGGTGCTTCGCAAGGCACTTGATTCGCATGCTGTCAATTTTGCAGAGCTTGAGGGCATCTGCACAGAGGCAATGCAGAGCGTCAATCTTCCGAATGAACTTCAGGAGTTGAGCATCAAGGATGTGATCTACACGTGCAATCAGGCGCAGGAGATGCGAGACAAGCTGACTGGACTGATCAAGCTCTCAGCTGATGCCACGAGTGTCTCGTCAGCAACCACAACAGCAACCACAACTGAGGCGCCGACTCACAACGAGATTCTTGATGCAAAGCTCACTGAGAGCTTGGGAAACTCAGCCGATCTCACGATGATACAATTCATCGAGCTCTTGACTGAGTTCCTTGAGCTTGGTGCCTCAGTTGATGACCCTCTGTTTCTCAAGACTCTTGATGAACGCTTGTCTGAGATCATTGACTTTCTTGGAGAGTTGACTGATGATGACACGTTTCTCACCGCTCTTGATGCAGAGGTCAATCGTGATGTTCAGATGGAGTTGCTTGAGGGCACTCAGAATGAGCTTCGTGCATGTGAGTCTCGCATTGAAACAGACACCCACAAGCTGAGCTATTGGCTTAAGGGATGCATTCCCCAGAGCATTGATCGCATCACCGCACTCAATGAGCGTCATGAGTTTCTGACTCAGGAGCAGATGGCTTCTTTGTTGGAGATTCTTCAGAAGAATGAGAATGACAATCTCTGTGTCTCCACACTCTTTGAGAACATTCGAGTGCAGAACACATTGAAGACGGCACCAGAACCAGCTTTTGATCCTCAATCATTTGAGCTTCCAGAGCTTGTGCCTCCGTGTCTTCAACCAACGCAAACGACGGAACCAGTCTTGCTGACTGTGATGCCGACGACTGAAGACACGTGTCAGGTGATGCAGGATGAGGACGAACGTGAGCAACGTTTGATTCAGCTTGCTCTTGAGAGTGTTGAGGGCACTGGTGAGAGTCGTCGTCTTGCACGTCTTGAGTTGCATTTGGAAGCGCTTAAGACAACACAGAGGATTGCTCCTGAGGAACGGCATGCACGCGTGCAACGACGTATGCAGGAGCTCGAGTGTGAGAAGACACTCGATGATCAGAGTCGAGCACACACGAGCGCACGCATGGAACAACGCATGCATGAGCTTGAGACATCGAAGAGTGCAGAGAATGCACAGATCGAGGCTCAGAACGCATCATTGCGTCAGATGCTTGAGCGCATGCATGCACGAGCCACCAATGAACATCTCATGCGTGAGTTCCGAGAGTGGGGCATGGACTCGTGCACAGCCCGGTGTGCCGGTGCGACGTAGTGAGAGTGAGAGTGAGAGTGAGAGTGAGAGTGAGAGTGAGAGTGAGAGTGAGAGTGAGAGTGAGAGTGAGAGTGAGAGTGAGAGTGAGAGTGAGAACTTTCTACATATCCTTACATATTGCAAAAAACAACAAAGTAAAACTGTTTTCCATAATCTAAACCTCCGGGCGCATGAGATTAATTATCTCTTGATTGTGGTGATAAAACGGAATTACACCAAAAAAAACACTTTTTTTTCTTGTATTATAATAAATTAAATTATGAATAATATTACAGAGAAGGTGGATACTCTTTTCAAGCAAACACAGTTAGAATTATTAAATACTCTTGCACAAAAATTAAATGAAAAAAAATTTCAAGATCTTAAGAATTCAATTAAAAATAGTAAAACTGAATACATCATTAAAAAACCAACTGAAAAACCAACGTATTCATCTTCTGAAGATCCATTTCGTGATGATACCGAAAAATTATATAATTCAATAAATGAATATAATAATATTTCTATTCCAAGATTTCAAGTTCATGATCATAATTCATTTTTTGGTGATGAAACTTCATTTTTTAAAAGTAAATTTGAAAAATCTCTAGAATATACATTGTTGTATACATTAATTGGCGTAGTTGTAGATATAACTGAGCAGATCGAAAATTTGTTAAAATTTAAAGAGTTAGTTGGAACGTTTACAGATAAGTTTAATGCTTTTAAAACAGACCAACCAAATCTTAAGGTACAGATTACTAAAGTTAATGCAACAGCGGGTGTGATAGGAAGATCTGATACATATGTTGGGGCACACGAACAGGTGGAATATGATCAGCTAGCTTTTTCAAAATTTATACAAGATAATTTACCTAATATTACAAGACATGTAGACACATACCAATTGTTATTAAATTCTCAAATAGAAATGTGTAAAACATTAACAATATCTCAAAATAACCCGTGTGAATATTTAACAACGGAAAATAAGCATTTGCAAATTTTTAAAAAATTAACAAATGTTGATGAATATGTAATAAAATTACCCCATGTTTTAAATTCATATTATAATGTTGTGTTAAATGATTATACTTTTGCTTTATTAAATAAACTTAAGAAAATTACTGATACTGATTTAAATCGCTTTGAAGAGTATTTAGAAGAATATAAAAATAAATTATGTACGGATTATTATAAAAAGAAGTTAAAAGAGATTCAGATTCAAAAAGTAGATTACCATTGCAGAAAATGTTTTTTTAATGGCAAACTTAGTTTTAAAAAAGAAGAAGTGATTTTTGACATGAGACCAGAAAAATTAACAGAACTAGAGATAACAATGCACAAAACTGAAGAACAACGCATATCCACGCATGTAGAAAATGATTTTTTTAAGTTTATAAAAAAGTTTTTATTCAGTTATTATTATAAACCTAATCTTTATTTTAAATATAAAAGTGCCCAAAGTACTCAAAGTGCTCAAAGTACTCAAAGTGCTCAAAGTGCTCAAAGTGATCAAAGTGCTCAAAGTGATCAAAGTGCTCAAAGTGCTCAAAGTGCTCAAAGTAGAAATAGCAGTCAAACTCAAGTAAGTAGGGTACTGCAGAATGATTACAAGGGGGATTTTTTTAATAAAAATGTTAGTGAAGGGTTAAAAGACAACCTAAATCAAATTATAAACATTCATAAAATCATTAAACGTTTTAATATAATTAAAACTAATTATGAATATTTGTATGGATATGGTGATACAACACCTATAACAACTGAAGAACTTGCATCACGTGAAATAAGTTTATTTTCATCAATAATAGTTTTGAATATGGATATAAAAGTATTACGTGAAAATGTTAATAATTATAGAGAAAAAGAAAAACCAACACTTTCACAGACAAAACAAAGATTTCTATGTAAAGTTATAGATATAATAGAAGAAATTCAAAAATATATTCGTTATGGTATTAATATGAGTTTTGCTGATAAGTTAATTAATGATTTTATTGCAAAATTAAATAATAAAAAACAAAAAAAGAAAGAGCAGCAAGATGCACTTGCAAAGATATTTGAACTTGCAAAGACATTTGAACTTGCAAATGGAGCAAATGAATTAAAAACATCAGAATCTTGTGATGTGTCTAGTGATTCTGAAAATACCAGTAATGATGATGTCGTCGATGCTATTCATCAAGACTTAATTACATCAACAAATACTAACAAAATTAACATTAAAAAAATACGTGAACATGTGTATAATTATATATATAAATTGCAAATAAAACTTACATGTGCTAGTTTTATAAATACGAATAATCTCCAAATTCCGACTGACAGATGTTTAAGTATTATATTCCCAAAGAAAGAACAACAAGAACAACAAGAACTGCAAGAACTGCAAAAGGAACTTATAAAATTTACTACATATACGGTCGATGAGATTAATACTAAGATTAATACTGAATATAAAAGTCCATTTAGTATTACAATACAAGCTTTTTTAAAGGAGTTGCAGAAGAAATTTGAAAGATTAGATGAACTTGAACTTACTAATAAAAATGACAGAATACTTTTTGAAGTGGTTAAAGATATACTACACAAAGAAGATACAGATGGAATAATAAAAGAATCTCCAAGAAAAAAATTCTTATACACTTTAGGAGCTATATTTGTAGTTAATTCTGATCGTAATTCTAATGTAGATGTAGACGTCTTATCTAATTTATATAAACATCCTGAAAATTTTTGTCCGGTTTCATCATTTTGTAAAGTTTGTTTTGAGAAGGATTTTTTTAAAAAGGCATTTGAGACTATTAAAATTACTCCTCCAACAAATCCAAAAAGTTTCGACGATTATGTATTAAATTTTATAAGATACAATCCTATTCCATATCATAAATCAAATTCAATATGTTGTCCATGGTATCAACCATCAAAAAAAAAACCTGCAAGTTCCAGTGCAAATCCTAGAGCAAATCCTAGTGCAAGTTCCAGAGCAAATCCTAGAGCAAATCCTAGTGCAAGTTCCAGTGCAAGTTCTGCAAATCCTGTATTTACTGGTTATGGTCAAGGTGTTGCACGTGCTGTGTGGAATAATCAGCCACCTGCACCATTAAATCCATTAAAAGCACCCAACGCAAATAATAACAATAATAATAATGCTAGTGGTGGATCTAGACATACTAAAAGAAAAGTTAAATATACTAGAAAAACTAAAACAAGATTATTAAAAACTATAAAAAAGAAAAAATATTCTAAGAAATAAAACTAAAATAATAATGTCATTTTTGGTTCATTTTAGATGATTATATATACAAAAATTGATTTAATATATATAGGTTAATATTTAATGCCCCATCATGAATTTTTATCTAAATGGTAGTGGTGCCTCGTCGCAGGCATCTTGGGGTTTTAATCCGCACGAAGAGCGTTGTCCGTGTGGATGTGGCGGTTTCGTCTGTCCGGACTGTCTTGCGTGTAAGTGCGACTGTAAGGATGACGATCCATTTGAGATTGATTACTTTTTGCCGGAGTTCCCCCCACAAAGTCTCGACAGTCATGTTTATGACTACGTATGGGAGAGGGGTATCTTCCTATGCCTTGGATGCATGCTTCCTTGGGAGGGTCATCGCCTGCCCGAAGCCTGCACATGTGCATTCCAAAAAGCAATTGCAGATTCCGTTGAACAACACGGAGCTGTTCGGCGACTGGAAGAACACTACAAAGGTGCCTACGAAATGGAATACGGCATCTTGTATTATCCCCTTTATGAGGTAGCGGATCAATGGTACGACGACGACGAAGAAGAAGAAGAAGAAGAAGAAGAAGACGACGACGGCTACGAGAGCATCGAAGACGACGACGAAGAGGACGAGGAGGACGAGGACAACGAAGACAACTAAAAAACAAAAACACATCATGATTAATCTAACACCTCCGGGTGGTTCCTTTGGGATATTTGAGACATCGTTTCAAACTGATAATTTGTGATCAAAAAAAAAAACACTTTTTTTTTGTAATGATTTAGTGGTGGATCTAGACATACTAGAAAAAATACTAAGAAATAAAACTTGTATTATTTATGGTTATTTTAGGTAATTATATGTGTGTAAAAAATTGTCTTTTTTTAATACTTATTACGAATCATATATAAATGACATCAACCAACTCTAATGACAGTGTTTCCCAACAGAAACCGAATGAAAGTATAGATGACCCCGATGAGGAGAACCCTGACGAGAAGGTGTTCCTGGTGTGGCATGACGGATACGAGTATCAGCACCGGACAGTCAAATGTCGAGAAGTGCCAAGAAGAAACCCTCCAGACTACCACTCAGATGAATGGATCAACAATGCGTTGGCTAACTGCCACTCACAGCAGATTTCATGGCTCTCAAGGGAGTTGGAGCTCACACTCAAAGGAACCGTCGAGTGGTACGAGGTGATGCTAGCTATTGTTCTCATTGGAAGTCGCGCATGGCACTACTACAACAAAAACGGGAATCCTTGGAAAAAAACAAGCAGTTAAACGTGCCCGTTTTCTAAAAGGACGGTCTGGATACTATGACGATAGTTGATACAGACATGTCCTATTGTGCAAACTGTTTAGATGTCTGTAAAAACGTCTAATAATCAAATGAAATCAAAAACCCTCAAAAATTACTTCACATGAGACTAACATCTTCAAATGGTTCTTTTGGGATATTTGTGGTGTAATTACCAAAAAAACACTTTTTTTATATTATAATTATTTAGCAGTTGATTAACAAATTATATTGTATATATTTTTTAATATTTTTTTTTAACATTTTTTACGTTTGACGGTAGCTTTAGTTAAATTTAATAAAGTTTCACGTTTACGACATGTGTATCCTTTATGTGATGTTTTATTACAACCACCTGCTCTAAAGGTTTCATAAAATGTACATAGTTTGTGAAAATTTCTATTTCTTTCTTTTAATTTACCGTTAATACAACAATTAATATTGTATAACCATTTTATCAATTCATCTCTTCCAGTCAAGTGTTTTCCAACAGGATCTCTGTTAAAATATTTAGTATATAATTCACGATAGTCCCTACAAGGTATTACTTTACCCAAATAAGTAAATAAAATGGAATAAGCTTTTACTTTATCAATTGGTGGATCTTGTTTATTATAATTAAACACAATTGAATAAATAAAATCCCATCCAGGTAATTGACATTCTTTTAAAAGTGTTTCTGGATATAATTTTTTTACTTCTTCTAAACTTGGATCAGGATAATCTATTAATCCTTGTCGTCTTAATTTTCCATTAACCTTATTATGCATCAAATAAACCCATTCAAATAATTTATCTTTTGACTCAAGGTAATCTTCAACAGGTAAATTTGCAATATATTTTGTAAAAGATTTACGACAATATTTGCATGGAAGAACATCCTTTAAATTACTGTAAAAGATACCATAATTAATTTTATCTTCCGCTGAGGGTTTATTTGGATAATTAAGTGCTGTTAAATGTAATAGTTTCCATCCCGGAGGACCCCAAAAGCGTGTATCCATATTCTAAAATTTCTTCTATATAATTAATATCGATAAAAATATTAAAGATGTCTAGAAAACTTAAAACACAAAAGAAATTTAAAAGATCCCACAAATCCACACCAAAAAAAACTCACCGAAAACATAAAAAACAACACGCCGGTGATCCTCAACCTAATAAACCTATTAATCCTATGATTAATCCATCTATGTCTTCTAGTATGAATCAACCTAGTATGGATCCTATGATATCTTCTGGTATGAATCAACCTGGAATGAATCAACCTAGTATGGATCCTATGATGTCTTCTGGTATGAATCAACCTAGTATGAATCAACCTAGAATGGATCAACCTAGAATGGATCCTATGATGTCTTCTGGTATGAATCAACCTAGTATGGATCAACCTGGAATGGACTCTATGATGCCTTCTAGTATAAATCAACCTGGAATGAATCAACCTAGTATGAATCAACCTAGTATGAATCAACCTAGAATGGATCCTATGATGTCTTCTGCTATGAATCAACCTAGTATGGATCCTATGATGTCTTCTAGTGTGAATCAACCTAGTATGAATCCTATGATGCCTTCTAGTATGAATCAACCTAGTATGGATCAACCTAGTATGGATCAACCTAGTATGAATCCTATGATGCCTTCTAGTATGAATCAACCTAGTATGGATCAACCTAGTATGGATCAACCTAGTATGGATCCTATGATGCCTTCTGGTATGAATCAACCTAGTATGGATCCTCAGATTAATTCTAGTATGAATACACCTAGGATGAATGATAATTTTGATATAAATGATTTATTGGGTGAAAATAAAATAAATGAAGATATTGATAAAGATATGAATGAGATGGGATCTAATATTGGAGAAGAAATGTTAGGAACTTTTAATGATAATAAGAAAAATAATGAAACACTAGTAGAAAAAAAAGTTAGAAAAGCTAGTAGTGGTTTATATGTATCGGAAGCACCTGTCGATTCCAATAAAGATACTGAAATGTTAAAAAAAATGAAAAAAGGAAAGGCATATCCCACATTGGGTTTTTCTGATTACAAAGGATTACCTGATGATAAGACTGCCCCTAAACTATTAGTTAATGGTATTTATCCAACCTACCTATACTCATCTATACCAACCGGTAATAATATACAAAATACCACAAATAATAACATCGGATTTAATCTTAATAACACCACGAATAACCCCACGAATAACCCCACGAATAACCCCACTAATACACAACCCACTAATAACCTTAATAATAATAATATAATAAATAGTAATATGAAAATGAAAAATGAGAGTAATGCGTAAATAGTATATTACTCTGGTAAATGACCATCATTATCGGGATCTTTAGTTCTCACTGTAGTTTTCTTCTTTTTAGCTTGTTCTTCTTCTTCGGTAAGGGGTTCATCTAACCCAGTTATAAAAAGAAACACTTGATCATTCCATCCATAATGTGATCCATTTGGGGATTGATCTATTATGATTTTGTCAGAAGTGTTTCTATTATGTAATAGAGCTACAAATATTCCTTCCCAAGATATTTCATAAGTTTGATTCTCTCTTCCAGCTAAGAATTCCTTCGCTTCAGATATTGATGATTGATCTTTAAATTTCTGTTCTTCCCAAAAGGATTTCTTAAAACATAATGAAGCTTCTGATATTCTTTCACTAAATGGTAATCTATGTGGTGGAACATTAACCATTGATATATACTTATTAACCTCAAAACAACCTATTGAACTACATGTTAAACAATCCTTACCACTATTTAATAATTCCAATATTCTCAACTTAATACTATTTGGATAGTAGTAATCATCATCATCCATACATACAATATATGGATTTGTTGCCTTTTCAACACAATAATTTCTCTTAAATCCAATCGGTTTTTTCTCATCTAAACTATAATATTTTACCATAGGATTATCTACTAAATCAGGGTTATTTTGTATTAAATCTAGAATTTTATCGGAACCATCATCAACAATAATCCATTCCATTTTGTCTCTAGGATAGTTAAAGTTTATAAAATTCGCCATCGCTAATTTGAAGAAACGTCTACGGTTATATGTAGGAGTAATAATACTCACATGAGGTAAATTTTCATCTTTCATCATTGTTTTTAATCTTTCTTGTTCTTCTTTTAATTTTGATTCCTTTAACACACGACGATCCGTTGCCAAACTAAATAATTCAGTCATATCATTCTTAAATTTTTCCTCAAATATTTTAGCATCCTTTAAAAAAGATTCTACAGCCATTTCACCTTTCATTTTTAATTTTTTAGGATCTGTTGCCATTATTGTTTCTATTACTCTCTGAAAATCCTCTACATCCAATAAATATTTAGAACCTAGATGTTTTTTCAATGTTTTTTTCTGATCACACTTCACTAAATATCCCATATCATCCGTTATAAAATCTTTCATTGGTGGTGCATTTGAGGTTATCACCACTGCACCACATGATTTTGCCTCATGTATATAATGTCCATATCCTTCAGTCTCTGAACAACATATATGCACCCCACATTCATTCATTATTTTTTCCAAATCTTCTTCTGATAACCGTTCAGTTAAATATTCTATATTATTCAAATCCGATCTCTTAACTAAAGGAACATCTTTAGGACTATATATAATCTTTAATGTGGGATATTCTGGTTTCCATGCATCTATAATGGTTTGAGATTGTTTATGTTTAGATCTTCCACATACATGCAAATACTGTTGATAATTCTTTTTCACATTAAATTTTTTACGATCCAAACTACGCCATCCTATCATCTTAACATCTCCTTTCCTTTCTGAACCTAGAATTGATGAAAATATATCATTTCCATATACGGTTTTTGTATAAATCTTATCTATTTCTTTTAAATAAGGCAACCAACTACGATAAAACCATTCTTGATTCGGAATTAATACATTTACTAACGCATGTTTAAATAAAATTTTTGAGACTGTCTCCAAAAATATATTAATATCTGCTTGTGGGGCTTTATAATGATAGAAATCTACTATCTTAATCTCAACTCTATCATGAAAATGTTTTTTCAGAAGTTTTCCTATTAATCTTAAATCATTTGTTAAACCATATTGATTATTATAAGTTATCAGATTAATTTTAATAGTCATAATTTTTAATACCTTTTATTTAATACTTTTTATTTTAAATTACTTTTCAAACGATTTTGGCTAATTTAGGATTTATTATTTATTCATAAAATTGATTTAGATATTGACAGTATTACTTTCTAATACGTTCTAATACTTTCTAATACAAATGCAATCTACAACGCAATCTACAAAGCAAACACCTAATCAAGCTACCAGTTATCCCAATTGGATTCTGGTGGATCGAAATGTTCAACCTAATCCAAACCGTCAGCACTCGCTCTATTGGACAGCAGGTGATATTCGCAACAGAACCCCTACTATTAAGGATCGATTTCTCAAGACACGATTTACACAAGAGGAACTTAGATGGTATAACACCCCAGATGACTATACACCAATCGCTATTACAGATGGTACTACGGCAAATGAAAACAATGATCTATTTCTAGATCCACAACATCTGAAGAATGTTATTTCATGTATTACAAAGTTTATCGGGTATGCTGACCCGCCTCTCATTGATGGAAAACTACCTGATAAGCTTCGTGATGAACTTGAGACCGGTTTTGCTACACGTTATCGTCTTGTTGATGGAAAATTGACACAGGTTATTGTTAACCGCAAGAGTCATACAGGACTTCTTAGTTTTGATCCCATTACAAATCTACCCCTCAATCCTCTGGGACGCACTGGTCTCACTGGACGTGGTTTTCTAGGACGTTGGGGTCCCAATCATGCTACAGATGGTCTTCTAGTTAGGTTCAAGGATAACAAACTTCAAGTTGTTCTTGCATATCGTTTTAGGGATAGTCAATGGGCTATTCCGGGTGGTATGGTTGATTTTGATGAAAACCCTATTAATGCAATGTTTCGTGAAGTTAAGGAGGAAACCGGATTGGATTTTTGTAGTCAAATTAAAAATTACTTCTTTTCTGAAAATCAACCAGATTGTTGTGATACAATCTTTCCGTATAGCCCAGATTTTATTTCATGGACTGGTGCCAAGTGTCAAGTTGATGATGATCGCAATACTGATAACAGTTGGATGGAAACCATGGCATTTGTCATCATCCTAGGTGATCAGATTGCTGACTCATTTACTATGTTTGATGTTCAAGATACACAAGAAATTGGAACGGCTTGTTGGGTTGATGTTTCAACTAGTCTTCTATCTGGAAAAACTCCATACTGTGTATCCGCAAAGGGAACACGATACGAGGGACCACTTTGGGGATCACATGTTAAACTGTTGAATGATCTTGTTCAACAAATCGTTCATCGAGGATTTGCTGTGTGCAATCCAGATGGTTCTTATGTTAAGGTTTAGTTAAGCTTTAAAAAATTTAATTTAATAATTTAAGAAAAATCTTATTAACAATATTATTTTTTTTTTGATTAAAAAATAAAAAAAATGCAGGAAGCTGGTTTTTTTACTACTTGAAAGGCAGTTTCATCTTATGATAAGAATTGCTGTAAGCTTCCTATTATTAGTAATAAAGTATTAAAGCAATTCGATTTTTTTAGTATATCTATTGACCTGAAAAAATTATAAAAAAACTTTAAAAAACTTTAAAAAACTTTAAAAAACTTTAAAAAACTTTAAAAAACTTTAAAAAACTTTAAAAAACTTTAAAAAACTTTAAAAAACTTTAAAAATTTTATTGGGGTTTTTTTGTAATAATTTTTTGTAAATTTACATTAAATAAATGAACTCCGGTCATGGCTATCAAGGAATATTTAATGTAAATACAGCATTAAAAAATGAAAAAATAGAAGATAAACTAAATGTTATATGTGTCATTAGTAATCCATGTAATTATAAGAGACGATATGAATTAACTAAGTTATTTATTTCAGACATGCTTAAAAATAAAGATGTAAATTTATATGTTGTTGAATGTATTTATCCTAAATTAAACCAAACATATGTAATTACGGATTCTAACAATCCAAATCATCTTCAATTGACGGCAGAAACCATATTATGGACAAAAGAAAATATGATAAATATTGCTGTTAGTAAATTATTACCTAAAGATTATAAGGCATTTGCATTTATTGATTCTGATTTAAAATTTATTAATGTGAATTGGGCTGAAGAAACTCTTAGAATTCTAAATTCATGTGATATATTACAATTATTTACTGATGGATATAATCTAGATAAATCTAATATGATTGGTAAAGATTCTAAACAACTATATTCATCTCTTTATGTATGGATAAATAGAAATCCTCTAAATAACCATTTAAATGTTAAAATTGATAAAAAAAGAGCACATCAGGGGTGGGCATGGGCTATCACCAGAACAACATATGAAAAAATTAATGGAATATATGATTTAGGTATAATTGGTGGTGGTGATTCTATATTAGTAAGATCAATAACGGAACCTCAATTTATGTTCAACACCATACCATATAAATATTGTTCAATAGAATTTAAAAAATCTTTATTTGATTATCAATCTAAATTTACAAATATAAAACTTGGATATACACCTGGAACACTTTTACATTATTATCATGGAATGTTGGAAAACAGAAAATATGTTGATCGATGGAAAATTATTATACATAATAATTATAATCCATATACATTTATTAAAAAAAATAATTGCGGAATGTATGAAGCAACCATACATTTCCCTGAATTATTAAAAGAGCAAATTATTCAATACTTTGTTGAAAGAAATGAAGATAACTAAACTTCATTTAACCAAAGTTCATCTAACTTTGATATATAAACCGAACTAGTTGCATATGACGTAAAACCTATTAAATTATAATTATTATTTATATCAATACCATGTGGAAAGTCATCACATTTTATTTTTGTTATATTTTCTATTTTATTTTTATTTAAATTTATAAAGCCTTTATAAATAAATCCACCTTCATCTTCTTGAGCAGTTAGATAAAAAATATTATTATTGTTTAGTTTATTAATAATTAAAGAATCTAAATGAGATTCACCAAAA
>Ga0209972_10003195_pt1 | contig 12930 bp, 9 predicted proteins | sample NOAtaG_7_FD_187302 | JGI IMG/M metagenome (GOLD analysis project Ga0209972, IMG submission 187302) | Freshwater lake microbial communities from Lake Erie, under a cyanobacterial bloom - NOAA_Erie_Diel1S_2200h metaG (SPAdes) (version 2) | ecosystem: Environmental > Aquatic > Freshwater > Lake ...
GCCGCCTGTGGCGTGACCAGCACCAGAGCGAGCGCCAAAACCACGGGTGCCCGCAGGCTTCAGCCTGCGGAACGGATGATGTCAGCCTTCGACTCCGACGTCGGTGGTTCAGCAGACGACTCCGACGTCTGTGGTTCAGCAGACTGAAGTCTGCTGGCACCCATACGGGACGACTCCCGGGATTCAGCCTTCGACTCCGACGTCTGTCGTTCAGCAGACTGAAGTCTGCTGGCACCCGTACCTTCCGCAGCACCAGAGCGAGCGAAAGCGAAGCGAGTCGCGAGCGCCGAAGTTCGAGCGGCCGCAGCCGCGACCGCCTTGCGCGTGCTGTATCCTGTTCGCATGGCGAAGGAGCGCATCGTTTCGCAGTCGGCGCAGGTGGCGGAAGCCGAGTCGGATCTCGATCCGCAGACGCTCGAGATCCGTCCGCGCACGCTCGGCGAGTACGTCGGGCAGCGCGCGCTCGTCGAGCGGCTGACCATCGCCCTCACGGCGTCGAAATCGCGCGGCGACGCGATGGAGCACGTGCTGCTGCATGGCCCGCCTGGCCTCGGCAAGACGACGCTTGCCCATGTGATCGCGAACGAGATGGGCTCGCGCGCCTACGTGACCAGCGGCCCCGCGCTCTCGAAGGCAGGCGACCTTGTCGGCACGCTGACCAAGATGGAGGAGAACGACGTCCTCTTCATCGACGAGATCCACCGGCTGCCGGCCGCCGTCGAGGAGTACATCTATCCCGCGATGGAGGATCGCCGCATCGACTTCACGCTCGACTCGGGCATGCATGCGCGCGTGGTCACGATCGCGCTCAAGCCCTTCACGCTGATCGGCGCGACGACGCGCGCGGGGCTCCTCACGCAGGCGCTGCGCAGCCGGTTCGGCATCGCGCATCACCTCGAGTTCTACGGGCACGACGACCTCGTCGGCATCCTCGAGCGCGCGTCGCGCATCCTTGCGATGCCGGGCATCGCCGCCGATGCGTTCGACGCGATCGCCTCGCGAAGCCGCGGCACGCCGCGCATCGCGATCCGCCTCCTGCGCCGCGTGCGCGATTTCGCGGCGGTGCGCGGCACGGGCCGCGCCGATCGCGCGGCGGTCGACGGGGCGCTCAAGCTCGAGGGCATCGACGAACGAGGCCTCGACGAACTCGACCGCAAGTACATGCGCGCCATCGCGGAGATCTACGGCGGCGGACCGGTGGGCGTCGAGGCCGTGGCGGCGACGCTTGCCGAGGACGTCGGCACCATCGAGGACATGGTGGAGCCGTATCTCCTGCAGCTCGGCTATCTCGCGCGCACGCGCCAGGGCCGCCGGCTCACGAAGCCGGGCGCGGATTCGATCGGGTTTGCGCTGCCTGCGGGCGATTTCTAGGTACTGGCGCAGGCAAGCACTCGATCGCCCCGACATCGCACGCCCGGGCGGCGGTTGCATGGCGTCCGCCGCGGACGTGCCTCCGTGAAAGGAGGGTTCCGCTCGATGGACCCGAGATCTACGGCGTTCCGCTCATCGTGTCGGCGTACGCGCCGAAGTTGCGGCGCGCCGAGCGGTTCGCGGATGGGATCGACAGCGACACGCCGACGAAGGTGTTGTCCTCGATCTGGTCGTAGCCCGCATTCACGTTGAGGTCGAAGTCGGGGAAGTTCCGCGTGACGGACCCGGAGATCGCCCGGAAGTCGTCGGCCTCGAGGTCGTACTGCGGGCTCAGCGCGATGAGGTACCGAGACCCGGCGCGGTAGAGGACGCCTGCCTGCAGGAGCTCGCTGTTCGTCGGCGCGAGGTAGCGGTACTCGAGATAGGTGCTGACGATCGGGCTGTGGCGCATCTCGATGCCGAGCGAGCCGCGCGCGAGATTCGCGAGCGTGCCTTCCTCGTCGGTCACGAAGTCGCGGTCGTCGAACAGGTAGTTCATCGTTCCGCCCATGGTCACCGAGTCGGACAGCTGCCACGTGAGCAACCCGTAGCCGTGGCTGCCCCATTGCGAGAGTTCCGGGCGGAAGCCGTAGAAGGCGGGAATCGGCGACTGCGCCCACCGCAGCGAGGCGTTGGGGTTCAGCGGATCCACCGGCGCGGTCGCGAACTCGCTGCCCGAGTCGTTCAGCACGAGGCCGAGGTCGAGCTTGACCCAGTCGACGGATTGCCACGCGCCCGAGCCGCCGCGCTGCGTCTGCAGCGTGTTGCGGACGCCGATGTTGAACGCGGCGCCTCCGGTCGTCCCCTCGAACTCCTGGTCGTACACCGGGAGCGCGCCTTCGTCGAGCGAGTCCCATCCGGCCCACAGCGTGCCGTAGGGCTCGACGATGTGGCGCAGCCGGTTGAGGTCGAGCAGCCTGCTCTGCACCGAGTCGTCGACACGCACGAAGCGCATCGAGCCCCGCACGCCGCCACCGGCCTGGAAGCGCAGGTTCTCGGCGTCCGCCGTGTACTGCGCGAACTCGTCCATCAGGTAGCCGGTGGCCTGGCCGGTCGCGAACGGGGTCACCGTGATCCAGTCGCTCGACAGCGGGATGCTGACCTCGTGGCGCGTGTCGACGCGCGAGACGAGGTCGTCGCGATAGCCTGCGGCGAAGAAGGCGTCGTCGATCGGCTGAGCCGCGCCGATGACGCCGCCCCACGCGCCGACCGGAACGCCGAGCGAGTTTGGCGTGCCCGAAGTCGGACGCAGCATCATCGCGTTCGCCGACCACTGCTGCGTCCACGTCACGCCGTCGAACACATTGTCGCCGTAGCGGCGGTACGAGACCTCCGGAAGCTTGTCGACCACGTAGCCTCGGCTCGCGAGCAGGTACGAGTTCGAGATGAAGTCGTTGAGGTCGTACTTCACGAGCGCCGTGAGCGCGCTGTTGTCGCTTACGCCGTTGAGGAAGAGGCTCGTCTCGTACTCGGAGCGCGTCTCGAACGCGTCCGGCCGCCACATGCTCACGAACGTCTCGTCCGAGATGGCCGCGAACTGCGCCTGCAGGTTGAAGTTGCCGGAGAGCTGCGTCTGCCACATCGCGTCGGCGATGCCGCGCACGCCCGCATCGACCTCGACGAGGCGTCCCGCGCTCGTCTGATCGGTGCCGCCGGCGTCGTACATGCCGTAGAGGTCGATCACGCCGCTGCCGAGCCCGTCGGCGAGCGTGAAGGTGGTGCCGACCGCGGCGCCCCGGTCCGTGAAGGCGTCGACCGACAGTTCCGCGTCGAGGCCGCTCGTGGGCTCGACGCCCATCAGCGCGAAGAGATCCCAGTCGGTGCCGAGCTCGACGCCGCGGTATTCCTCGTAGCCGACGTCGAGCGAGCGGATGGGAAGGCGATCGACGCGGCCCTTGTAGCCGGGAAGCGGGAGCAGCCGCGATCCGCCGACCTCGATGCCCGCACCCTCGGCGTCGACGAAGACCCCGGCGCGTGCACCGGACGCCGGCTCGTCCGGCCGCTGCGTCACGGTCACGCGATCGACGCCGATCGCAAGATGCGGCGTGAAGAACTCGCTCGTCGAGACGGTCGCGCGCTCGGCGGTCCATTCGTTTGCCGCCACCTGCCGAAGTTCCGCGGCCCGCGTGTAGATCGGGAGGTCGCGGCGCCTGCGGTCGTAGGTTCGCAGCACGGCGTCGAGGATGATCGCCCGGTTCTGCGCGAGGTCGTAGTAGACCTGCGCGCCGCGCAGCGCGTACTCGCCGTCGGAGGCGTTCACGGCGCCTTCGAGATAGATGCCGGTGATCGCCGACGCATCGAGGCTGCGGCTTCCCGCGCGCAGCGCGGCCACCGTGCCCGGCGCGAGGAAGATCACGCCGCGCTCCGCCGAGAGTTGCAGCGCGCGCTCGGCGCCGGCGGAACTCCCGAGGTACTCGAGCTCGACCATGCCCTGCACCGCCACGCGGTCGTTCGGCTCGTCGATCACGATCGAGTCGGCCGAGAACGACACGGTTCCCTCGGGCCGGAAGATCGGGAGCGATGTCTGCACAGGCGCGGCGACGTCGATCGCCGACGGGAGCGCCGGGTCGGACGCGACGGCCGCCACGATGCTGTCGCCGGGCACGGGATCGGCCTCGACCGGACGTCGCGGTGCATCGATCTCGGGCTGCGTGCCGAGCGGCTTGGCGCCGGCCTCGATGTCGCGCACGAGCGTCTTGAGGTAGACGGCGAGACGTCGCTCGGCCGCCGCGACGAGCGTCGATGACGGCGGCGGCCCGTCCTCGGACATGACGAGCCCCAGCGAGGTTTCGCCGAGATAGCTCGATGTCACGAGAAGGTCGCGTCCGCTGGCGCCGAGTCCGGCGCGGCGCGTCGGCTCGTCCGCGCGCTCGAACCAGATGGCGATCTGGGTGGCGGTGCCGCCCTCGACGGGAAGCCTGTTGATCCAGATCGCCGCGCGCTGCGCGCTGAAGGAGTAGCCGCCGAGCGCGACGCGCACATCGCCCTCGAGGAACAGCCGCTGCGTGTCATCGTTCTTCCAGGTCCAGCCGCGGGTGGCCGACAGCCTGCAGCCCGCCGCGATCGGCTTCGTGGGGAGCACGAAGCCGCCGAGCGTGCTGCCGTCGATCGCGCGCCGGAGCGTCGCGCGCGCGGTGCCTGCGCCGCCGTCCGAACCGGTGTCCGCCTGCCCAAGCGCGGGGTGCGCAAGCGCCACCGCCGCCGCGAGCGACATCGCTGCGGCCAGCGACATGGTTGCGCCACCGCCGCGACGGCGTTGCGTCCGCCGGTCTTGGACCGCTCGACCGTGGTTCGTTCGAGCTTGGTTCGTTCGATCTTGGTTCGTTCGCGGCCGGATCACCGGCGCAGGATACCCAAGGACGCTTGCGCGGGAGGACGCTTGCGCGGGCGGCCTACGAGCGCCAGCCAGCCGGGACGGCCAGCTGCGGCGCCAGTTCTCGCAGCGCCGCGAAGACAAGCGCGATCGCGATCGCGAGCCCGCCGACCCACGCGGCTTCCGTCACGAGCCCGGCCGCCAGCAGCCATCCGGCGGCGACCAGCGCCTTCCAGAGCGTCGCGTAGCGAAGCAGCTTCTCGCCGGCGCGTGGACCGCGCACCGAGCGGAGCTTCCACAGCCCGAACAGCGCGCAGGCGATCAGCGTGAGGATGGGCGCCGCCAGCGCCGACGGCGCGAACCACTGCGGGAACACGGCGCCGTCGTTGCGGTACGCCGCCAGCAGGAAGAGCGCCGAACTCCAGAACAGCCAGCCGAGGGCGCCCAGCGCCACCGCGCGCCGCGAGAGCTTGGGGCGCTTGTCGGCCAGAAGGTAGGCCAAGAGGCTGATGCCCATGGTCTGGCTCATCGCCAGCCAGATCGCGACCGACATCGTGGTCTCGATGTGCAGCGCGAGCATCGATGCGGCCGTCGCGAGGCCCGCCAGCACGATGCCGACCGCGGGCACGTATTTCGCGAAGGCGTCGTAGGCGATCACGATCACGGCGAGGATCGCTGCGCCGATCATCGCGGTCGAGCCGAATGGAATCGCCCCCACGAGGCCGGTGACGAGCGCGAGCGCCGCAATGTGCATGGCGCGCCGCGTCGAAAGCGAGCCGGACGGGATCGGCCGGTCGGGAGCGAAGGCGCCATCGCGCTTGGCATCGAGGATGTCGTTGAGCGCGGCGCCGAAGACCATGAAGCCGACCGCGAAGGCCGCGGAGGCGCCGAGAAGGAGCGCCGTCGGAAGCGCCGCGATGCGCGCGGTCGAGTCCGGGACGGCGTCGGGCGGCAGCTTGGCCACCTCGACGCGCGCGAGCAGCACCATGAGCCAGACGTTCGCGACGGCGCCGAACGCCACCGGAAGCCGGCTCACCTCGATCGCTGCGAACATGCGACGGACCATTGCAGCCATGGCCGCATCGTAGGGCCTGTCTGTCGGGTCGCCGACCGGCGGGCAGGATTGGCCGCAACCTTCGATCGCGGATCTCGGGTCGCGGATCTCGGGTTGCGGAACGTGTCCCAGCCCGGCGAAAGGGCCCTTCCGGTGCGCACCGAGGTATCGGATCCACGCATCGTGCACCGCCTCCCCGCGCTTCCCGGGGGCGCGTACCATTGCCGCCCCATGCATACCGCCGTTCCGCTCTTGACCGACGCGCGAGGCCTCCGCGTCGGAATCGCGACGAGCCGATACCACCACGAGATCACCGGACGACTGCATCAGGGCGCGCGCAACGCGTTTCTCGAGGCGGGCGGACGGGAAGACGACCTGATCGTCGTGGACGCGCCTGGCTCGTTCGAGCTCGTGGCGATCGCGCACGCGCTCGCCTCGCGCGCCGACGTCGACGCCGTCGTGTGCCTCGGCTGCATCATCACCGGCGAGACGACCCACGACCGCTACATCTGCGAGGCCGTCGCGAACGGCTTCGCGGACATCACAGCCCGCACCGGGAAGCCGGTCGCCTTCGGCGTCCTGACCTGCCAGACCGTCGAGCAGGCGATCGCGCGATCGGGCGGGGGCGACGGTGCGCGCAGCAAGGGCAACAAGGGCGAGGAAGCCATGCACGCCGCGCTGATCGCAGCGCGCGCCGTCGAGCGCATCCAGCGGCTTCCGCTCGGGAGGCCGGCGTGAACGCACGGGCCCGAAATGTCCGCCTGACGCGCCGCTACGCGCTCATGGCGCTCTACCAGTTCGATTCCGGGCTTGCGGGCGACCTCGAGTCGGTGCGCGGCGCCCTCGAGAACGTCGAGGAACTTGGCGATGACGGCGAGGGGCCTGATCTCTCCGACGCGTCCGCGCGTGTCGAGGCACGCGACCCCGAGCGGCTGGCCGAGCGGGCGAAGGCGATCGAGGATGGCCTCGCGCTTGCCTCGCTCGTGTGGGAGTTCCGCCATGACGCCGACAAGGCCGTCCGCCCGTTCACGGCCGATTGGCCGGTGCACCGCCAGCCGATCATCGATCGCAATGCGCTGCGCCTCGGCTGGTACGGGTTCACGCACGGCGGCGATTCGGTCGCGATCGCGATCGACGAGTGCGTGGAGCTTGCGAAGACGTTTTCGACCGAGAAATCAGGCGCGTTCGTGAATGCCGTGCTCGACCGCGTCGCCAAGTCGGCCGGCTCGGGGCAAGGCGCATGAGTCTCTTCCGCTCGGCCTTCGCCGCCATCAAGAAGGGACTGCAGAAGACGGCCGAGGCGCTCGGCGGGCAGTTGCGTTCGCTTCTGCACGGGCGCACGCTGAGCGACGAGCTGATCGATGAGATCGAGTCGCGGCTGATCGCGGCGGATGTCGGCGTGAAGGCGGCGCGGGAACTGAGCGCCGGGCTGCGCGAGGAGTTCCGCTCCGGCCGCGTCGCGCGCGGCGAGGATGCGCTCGAGTACCTCAAGGCGAGCCTCAAGTCGCGCTGGCCCGCGCAATCGCGTGCGATCGCCACCGCGGCCGCGAAGCCGACGGTGGTGCTGGTCGTCGGGGTGAACGGCGTCGGCAAGACGACGAGCGTGGCGAAGATCGCGAAGAGCCTCAAGGACCAGGGCCGGACCGTGCTGCTCGCCGCGGCCGACACATTCCGCGCGGGCGCCGTGGCGCAGCTCACCGAGTGGAGCAACCGGCTCGGCATCGACATCGTCAAGGGCAAGGCCGGCGCCGATCCGGCGGCCGTCGCCTACGACGCGGCCGACGCGGCGCTTGCCCGCGGGAGCGACGTGCTGCTCGTCGACACCGCCGGGCGCCTGCACACCCAGGACAACCTCATGCGCGAGCTCACGAAGATCCGGAACGTGCTCGCGAAGAAGATTCCCGGTGCGCCGCACGAGGTGCTGCTGGTCCTCGACGCGACCAGCGGCCAGAACGCCGTGCAGCAGGCCCGGCTGTTCGCCGCAGCCGCCGGCGTGACCGGCATCTTCCTGGCGAAGCTCGACGGCACCGCGCGCGGTGGGATCGTGGTGGCGATCCGCGAGGAACTGGACGTGCCGGTCAAGCTCGTGGGAGTCGGCGAGCGGCCCGAGGACGTGCAGCCGTTCGACCCGGAGTCGTTCGTCGACGCGATGTTCGCCGGAGACAGGTGATGTCAGCGACCTTCGGGCCGTTGCATCGGGCTTCTGCCGCGGTTTCGCCCCTTCCCGTGGTCCGATCAGACCTGCATCTCAGGTGAATCCGGGGGGTTCCCCGTTGGCGAATTTGGTTCTTCCAAGGCTCTTGACGTAGGATTTCCGCATCGGAGCACGAGTCAGTCGATAACAAGGTCGCACCATGCACTCCCGGCTGTCCACAGTTCCGACTCGACGCTGCACCCGGCCCCGGCGGGGCGGGGGGTTCTCGCTCGTCGAGATGCTCGCGGTGATCGGCGTGATCGCGATCCTGATGTCGTTGATCGTTCCCACGATCTCCGGCATCCGGCGCGAGGCGGCGTCGGTGTCCTGCCAGAGCAACCTGCGCCAGCTCCACGGCGCCATCGAGGTCTACCGATCGTCGATTCGCGGGCAGTTGCCCATGTGCGACTTCCTGCCGGCCTCGACTCCGGACGGCCCCGTCGGCGGCCTGCTCGAGGTGCTCGATGGAGTCGTCGAGCGCGACTGTCTCTGCTGGTTCTGCGCCGCCGACGACGACATCGACGGCTCGGTGGCGGCCGGCACGAGCTACGTCTACCTGCCGGGTCTCCTGCGCTACTCGCCGCAGGTGCAGATCCAGGTCGCCACCATGATGGCGGCGTCCATGAACATGAACCTGACCGAGCGCATGCGCGAGCGCCAGCGTCGCGATGCGGAGGCGAAGCTCGTCGGCGCGCTCTACGAGCAGAGCCCGCGCGCCTTCGCGATCCTCCTCGACAGCCAGGACCGCCACAAGATCGGCAGCCGCGTGCCGCGGAACGCCGTGTACATCGATGGAAGCGTTGGAATCCTTCGCGAGACCGAGGAAGACGACACCGGCGGTGGCGGCGGCGGCTGATTCAATCCGAACGTGGAAATCCCTATGTCGATCCTCGAGAGCATCACCGACTTCCGCGACCGCGCCGACCAGGCGCTGCGCGATGCGTGGAACGAGCGACGCAACCAGCTGCTCGCGACCGCGGGCGCGGTCGTGTTCGGCGCGGCCGCTGCGTACGGCGGCTACTGGTGGCTCGAGGTGCGTTTCCGTCCGCCGCCGTCGATCTTCGATTCGCCGGTCGACGACGTGCTTGGCTACTTCGCGCTCGATGACTTCTCGCAGTTGCCCGTGGAGGAGCGCATCCGGTTCCTTCGCGATCTCGCCGACCGCTTCCGCGGCATGAGCCAGTCCGACAGTGCGACGATGGCCGCGTTCCTTGCGGGCCTTGCGGGCCCTGCGCGCGAGCAGGCCACCCAGAACGCGCGGCTTCTTGCGAAGGACGTGCTGTCGCAGGGCGCGAACGACTACTTCAGCCTGCCCGAGAGCGAACGCGGCAAGTTCATCGACGAGTGGATGGTGAAGTGGCTGAAGACGGGCGAGCGCATCGCGACGGGCGAGGACAGCGACAAGTCGGACGAGGAGCGGCTTGCGGAGATCCGCGAGCAGAGCGCCCGCGGCCGCGAGCGTTCGGCGAACCGTCCGATGGATCGGATGCCGAGCCTGACGGAAGACGGCGCGATGCGGTTCCTCGATTTCTGGGAAAGCGACGTCGAGAAGGCGTCGACCCCGAAGGAGCAGGGGCAGATCGTGCGGTTCCTCGGCGACGTGCGCAAGCGCTTCGGCGGGTGAGGCGTGTCCGGGCGGCTGCCGCCTCCGGCGCGAATCGCATCGAAGCGAGCGAGTTGCGAAGCAGGTCGCGGGCGCCCGAGCCCGAGCGACGGCCGCCGCATCACCGCCACTCGTGGCGTGGATAGCGCCGGCGCAGTTCGTTGCGCATCTCGGGGTACAGCACCCGCCAGAAGTTCGCGAGGTCCTGCGTCACCTGCAGCGGACGGAAGTTCGGCCCGAGGATCTCGACCACGATCGGGACCCGTCCGCCCGCGACCTTCGGCGTCTCGTCGAGGCCGTAGAAGTCCTGGATCTTCGCGCGCCCGCGCGGGGGCGCGCCGACCGCGTACTCGAGCTTCATGCGGTATCCGCGCGGCAGCGCCAGCGCGGCCGGCGCCATCTTCTCGACGAACTGGACCTCGTCCCACGACAGCGCGCCGCGCACGGCGTCGATCGACGCCCTTGCCTCGACCTCGCGCGCGCGCACGCAGCCGGACGCGATCTCGGTTCGGATGACGTCGAGGTCCTCGTCGGAGTAGGCGATCAGGTTCCGCTCGGGGAACCACGCCGCCACGCAGCGGACGCGCGCGATCCACGGCTCGCAGTGCTCCTCCCAGCCCTCGAGCTTGATCTCGCCCGACTTGATGCGCGCGACAAGCTCGCGCTCGACTTCGGGCGAAGGCTTCGCAGACCGCGCCTTGCGCGCGATCGGCGTGTCGAGGAACCGCTCCTCGTCGGCGACCTCGACGGCGCGCAGCTCCTTGTTCCACGCGGTCGCGGTGACGGCGCTGAACGCGGCGGGCAGCGCGCGCTCGACCGCCTCGCGCGGCACGGGATGCGCCACGGGAATCGACACAAGCCGGTCGTGGTCGGGCCCTGACTCGCGCACCTCGAGCGCGACCACGAAGCCCGGCTCGTGCACGAGCGATTCCTTCGAGAGTTCGACCCGCCGTCGCCCGGCAAGCGCGCAGTGCGGGCGCTCGCGCTCGAGCTTGAACGCGATGCGATCGACGAAGCCGGCGACAAGCGCGGCGTCGACCGCGGCATTCGACGCGTCGCTTCCCGTCTCCTTCACGCTGCGCGCAAGCTGATCCGCCACCAGCACGGCCTCGCGGCAGGCGAGCCGGTCGGCCGACCCGGGAAGCGCGCGCCCTTCGGCTGCGGCGACAAGTCGCTCGCGCACGAGCGCGTCGCTCGGTGGGTCGCCCTTCTCGAGAAGCGAGAGCAGCGCCTGCGCGCCGACGCCCTCGGCAGGGTCGCGGTCGCTGAGCGCAGCCGCGATGCGCGCCACGCGCCGCGCGCAGCCAAGGCGCGCCGCCTCGACCAGCGCGCGCGCCAGCCTCGGATGCGCCGGCACGCGCGCCATCGCGCGGCCCGTCTCGGTGAGTCCGCGCCCGCCTTCGCCAAGCGCACCGAGCGTCGCGAGCGTCTTCGTCGCCTCGTCGATGCGCGTCGCGTCCGGCGCGTCGAGCCAGGGAAACCGCGCGAAATCATCGACGCCGAGCGACATCGTCTCGAGCATCGCGCTCGCGAGGTCGATGCGCGCGACCTCCGCCACCGTGTGCGCGTCGCGCCGCTCGTGCTCCGCGACGCTCCACAGCCGGATCGCGCGGCCGGGCGCGGTGCGCCCCGCGCGGCCCGCGCGCTGCTCGGCGCTTGCCTTCGAGATCGGCTCGACGCGCAGCGTGTCGAGGCCGCGCAGCGGGTCGTAGCGGTGGATGCGGGCGAGCCCCGAGTCGATCACCGTGCGCACGCCGTCGATCGTGAGGCTCGTCTCCGCGACGTTCGTCGACACGATGATGCGCCGCCGCTTCGCCGGATCGACCGCGCTCACGGCGCGATCCTGCTCGTCGGGCGGCAGCGCGCCGTGCAGCGGAAGCACGTCCGCCGCGATGCCGGTGCGCGCAAGCGCGATCTTCGCCTTCTCGCAGGTGCGCATGATCTCGTAGGCGCCGGGCATGAACACAAGCAGATGCCCGGGATCATCCGCCTCGCCCCGCGCGTACGCATCGAGCACGCGCTCGATCGCGGCGCCCGCGAGGTCCCACGCCGCTTCGCGAGACGGACGCGCGAGATGCTCGATCGCGACGGGGTACGAGCGCCCTTCGGCGAGGATCGTCTCGCACGCGAGGAACCCCTCGAGCCGCTTCGCCTCGAGGGTGGCGCTCGTCACGACCATGCGAAGGTCCTTGCGCCGCGACTCCTGCGCCAGCTTCACGAGCCCAAGCGCCACGTCGACCGCGACCGATCGCTCGTGGAACTCGTCGAGGACGACGGCGCCGACGCGCGCGAGGCCCGGGTCGCGCTGCATCTGCCGCACGAAGAGCCCGTCGGTGACGAAGCGGATCCGCGTGCGTTCCGACACGCGGCGGTCATGCCGCGTCTCGTAGCCGACGAGGCCGCCGAGCTCGTCGCCGAGCTCCTGCGCCACGCGCGCCGCCAGCATGCGCGCCGCGAGCCGCCTCGGCTCGAGCACCACGACGTCGCCGGCGACGCCGGGTGCATCCAGCAGGAACTTCGGCAGTTGCGTGCTCTTTCCACTGCCCGTGGGCGCAACCACCACCAGTCGGTTTCGTGCGGAAACGGCGGTGCGGATCGCATCGCGCACGCGCTGGATCGGGAGTTCCTCGGGTGTCCGCATCGGATCGACAGACGCGCGTCAGATCGCGCTTTCGTGCCATGCGTCGCCGCTGCGGCGGCGGTGACGCGGTCCACCGCGGGTGCCGTCGCCGGAGGCGCGTTCCTCGTCGTCTGTGGCGAAGCGCGGCAACGTGGGCGCCACGACACGCTGGCCGATGTGCGCTTCCCACACGATCCGGACCGCTTCATCGACGCTGTCGGTCACGGTGAAGATGTCGAAGTCGCCCGGGCTGATGGCCGCGTACCGCTCGAGCAGCGTCTTGCGCATCCACTCGACGAGACCCGACCAGAACTCCGTGCCGACGAGCACGACGGGGAACGGCACGATCTTCAGCGTCTGGATGAGCGTGAGCGCCTCGAACAGCTCGTCCATCGTGCCGAAGCCGCCGGGGAAGATGATGAACCCGCGCGCATACTTCACGAACATCACCTTGCGCACGAAGAAGTAGCGGAACTCGATGTCGACGGTCTGGTACGGATTCGGCCGCTGCTCCATCGGGAGGACGATGTTGAGTCCCACGCTCGTGCCGCCTGCGAGCTTGGCGCCCTTGTTTGCGGCCTCCATGATTCCAGGCCCGCCGCCGGTGATCACCGTGAAGCCCTTCTCCGAGAGCATGCGGCCGCATTGCTCGGCCTGCTGGTACGCGGGATGCTCGGGCTTCAGCCTCGCCGAGCCGAACACGGCGACTCCAGCGGGATAGCGCGACATCGTCTCG
>Ga0209972_10003199_pt1 | contig 12915 bp, 7 predicted proteins | sample NOAtaG_7_FD_187302 | JGI IMG/M metagenome (GOLD analysis project Ga0209972, IMG submission 187302) | Freshwater lake microbial communities from Lake Erie, under a cyanobacterial bloom - NOAA_Erie_Diel1S_2200h metaG (SPAdes) (version 2) | ecosystem: Environmental > Aquatic > Freshwater > Lake ...
CAAATCGGTTAGCGACTCCGAAAATGTTCCATTCTGGTTGTTCAGATATAAGTAATCCCGCTCGAAGAAATCATTGGAGATAAAAATATCAGGCCAATGATCTTCATTGAAATCACCAAAAGTGATGCCGAGTCCGTATCCGATAGCACTATGGTAAATTCCCGCTGCCGCGGTAACGTCTGTAAACCGACCATTATCGTTTCGAAACAATTTGTTTCCCGAAAGATTTGGATCAGGAATTTTTCGTTGATCCGGAATCAAATCGAAGTTTCCGATCGATTTGATGGAATTCGTCAGCAGGTAGCAATCGAGATCGCCATCTAGGTCATAATCAAAAAAACCTGCGTGCACCGATAAGCCTGTAACGTCAAGTCCGAATTCTTTTGATTTGTCGGTGAAGGTGAGATCTCCGTTGTTGATGAATAGTTCGTTGTGTCGATTAGCGCCACCGGGTGGACCTGATTTGCATACATAAAGATCCATCCAGCCATCGGCATTTACATCAGCGAAGGTTACGCCGGTGGACCAGACGCCAGAGCATTCCAATCCGGCTTCTTTGGTTATATCCTTAAACGTAAGATTTCCTTGGTTGAGGTAAAGCTTATTGTCAACCTGGTTTCCTGAAAAATAGATATCCGCCAGGCCGTCGTTATTTATGTCTGCAATGGCCACACCACCTCCATTGAAAAAATTTCTAAAGGTATAGGGGTTGAGTTCTGCTGTGAAGGTGAGGTTGTTACTGAAGTCGATTCCTGCAGTTGTGGCGATGTCTCTAAAAAGAGGATCGGAAGGTCCTTTAATTTCTGAGCAAGAGCAGAAGAGACCGTACAGTAGTACCAGGTGTATAAAAAAATAGCGCCCCATAAGGGGCGCTATTTTAATCATAAAATCCGACTCTTAGTTGTATCCAGGGTTCTGGGTCAACTTAAAGGTTTCGGACTGGGAAGCCTGAATCTGGTTGAAAGGAATTGGGAACAGATTCAAATTGGCGTTGTTGTGCGCCGGCTTTTCCCACCAAGCACGACCGAACTGTCCGTAACGGATCAGGTCAGCGCGGCGGAGGGTTTCCAAAAAGAGTTCACGACCACGCTCAGCGAGATAGTCAGCCTCTGTCATGGTAGCAAAGGTGGATACTCCGGCACGGGTACGAAGTTGGTTAACAATGGCACGCGCAGTGGCATCGTTCCAGTTACCAGCTTTGCGGCAAGTAGCTTCTGCTTTGTTCAGCAGAACTTCTGCGTAACGCAAAAGCGGGAAGTCGTTGTCCATGTTCGGGCTTTGTCCTGCTTTGAAGCTGAACTTACCAAAACGTGCACCGGCCTGACGTGAGCCGTTAGGCTGCAGCATATTGATGGCAGGAGTATAATTGATCTCAGCTCCATCTGGGTCACCCTTATCGAACGCGAGGTCGAGGATAGGGTTTCCGTTGAAGTCCTTCTGAGGACCATAGATGAAGTTGTTGGCTTTACGCTCATCACCATCTTGGTACAGGTTGAAGAATTCTTCAAGTGTAGAGTAACCGTTCCAAGGCTGCTGTTGCAGGCGGAAGGTCAACTGTGAAGGATAGTGGAGAGTCATCTGAGCAAGGTTCATACCACCGCCAGTCGATTCGTCGAAGGCAGCGATGAAGATGTGCTCGATGTTATCCACGTTGTCTGGAGCAAAAACGTCCTTGTAATCAGGATCCAGATCGTAAACACCTGAGTTGATTACAGCGTCAGCAGCGGCAATAGCCTCATCCCACTTTGGAGTGCCAGCATAAACCTGAGCATTCAGGTAAACGCGGCTCAAAAGCGCTTGAGCAGCAGCCTGGCTGGCGCGACCGTAGTCGGCACGACCTGCAGGGAGGTTCGGGATGATTTGTGTCAATTCGTTTACTACGAATTCGTACACCTTAGCCCGGGTTTCCTGGGCCTGGTCAACACCTGGTTGTGTGATGATTTTCACGCGACCAAACGTGTCGAGCAATCTCCAGTAGAGGTATGCACGAACCATACGAACTTGAGCCTTCTGCGCAGTGTTTGTGCTGCTGGAGGCGATTAACAAGTTACACTGGTTGATGCCGTCATAGGCCGTCTTCCAGGTTTCGTTAAACATACCGTTTTGCGGGCTGAAGTTGTGACGGTGAATGTCAATCAGAATACCACCATCGAACCAGTCACCACCTTTTTGAGTGATAACAGCTTCGTCAGAAGCAAGTTCGTTTACGGTAAAGTAATTGAAGTGGTTCGCCGTTCCGTTTAGAAGGCTACCGAAAGCACCGGACAAGCCGTCATTAGGACTTGCTTTGTTTACGTTGTTTTTGATACCAACGCCCTGGTTCTCAGGATCAAAATCCTCGGTGAATGAGCCCAGGATTTCCTCGTCGAGGCTGCCACAGGCAGTCAAACCTGCAAACAGGAAGAGAAGAGAAAGCTTAGATAACTTATTCATATACCTGATCTGTTTTAATTATTTCAAACCAATGGTAAGACCAACAGTAAAGGTGCGTGAGGTGAAGTAGTTGTTCCTGCGGTCGATACCGGGAGCCAACACATCGCCACCACCACCCTGGAATCCGCCGTTGTCGGCTGATCCGGCATCCTGTAATACAGGCTCTGGATCGATACCGGTGTACTTGGTAAGTACGAAGGCGTTTTGCACGTTGCCATAGAGCCTCAGGCTCTGGATACCCTTAACCTTATCCGTAGGAATGGTGTAACCTACAGTTAAGTTGTCAAGTTTCAAGAAGTCAGCTTTTTCTACGTAGAGTGAGCTGTACTTAGCAGTGGTAAGACCGGCTGCAGCTTTGTCAGTGATCACACGGTTGTAGGAGTTGATCGCACCTGGGTCGATTGGCTCATAGAACGCGCGGAAGTTGTTCACCAGGCTGTGGCCGAATGCACCGCGGAAGAAGGCGTTAACATCCCAACGCTTGTAGGTGAATTGGTTTGACCAACCCATTTCAATTGCAGGGATACCATTTCCGAGTTCAGTAAAGTCACCATCGTCGGCAAGGGCTGAACCCTGAGAAACGTTAACTGTTCCGTCTCCGTTGATGTCTTTGTAAGTAGGCTCACCGTATGTTACTCCGTCGCGAACATTGGTTTCAACTCCGGTGAACACAGGTCCCCAGATTTGTCCGATTTGCTCGCCAACGGCTACACGTACCATGAACGTACCGTTCTGACCAGGAGCACCAAGCTCTGAACGCATCTGCTCGGTTACACCGGGCAAGAAGTCTGTCAGCGTAGTCTTGTAGCTGCTGAGCACCAGACCAGGGGTCCAGGATACTTCACCGAACTTAATGTTGTTGTAGTTTAAGCTCAATTCCACACCACGGGTCTGGAGTGAACCTACGTTCTCAAAACGACGACCGGAGAGGTAAACAGAGGCATCCACTTCACGCTCTAGGATGAAGTCAGAAATGTCGCGCTGATAAACATCAAGTGAACCTGTGAGGCGGCCTTTTAAACCAAAATCCACACCCACGTTGATTTCACTCTTTTGTTCCCACTTCAGGTCTTTGTTCGCGTCGCGCAGTTTAACAACCGCACCACCACCTGTGAAGCTATAACCATAGAGATCCTGTGCAAGACCTGCAGGTCCTGGAAGTGAACCAGTCACACCATAACCAACACGTACTTTCAACTGATCGAAGCTTGGTATTGAGATGAACTGCTTCAAATCAGCACCAACACCTAATGCAGGGAACACACCGAAACGGTTGTCCTCACCGAGTTTGGTGGAACCTTCTCTACGAACGGAACCGTTTACGAAGATGCCTTTGCCCAGCGTCAAATTGAAGCGGGCGAAAGTAGCGGCGATACGGTTGTTGGGAGAGCGGCTGCTGGAGATGTTCACGTTGTCGGCAAGACCGGAGATACGGTCACCGGCATTCTGAAGGGCATTAAATCCTAACGCGTCGCTAGGGAAGTTACCCATCTCAATGAAGATGTCCTCAAACTTGTCTTCCTGGAAGGAATAACCACCAGTGATGTCCAATTTCGCATTACCGAAAGACTTGGAGTAGGTAGCGTATGTTTCAAACAGGGAGAAAGTGCGGTCAGAAGCTCCGCGGCGGGCCAAGCCACCACGGTTCAATCCGCGGAAGAGGGAAGAGCGAGAGTAGTACTCACTGTTCATTCCGGATTCGAACTGCTGACCGAAGTTAGCGGTAACAGTTAGACCCTTCAATACTTCATAATCTACCTTACCACCAAAGTTGATGGTCTTACGCTTTCCTTCATTTACGTTCTGCTCAAGGATAGCCACAGGGTTGAAGTTATCAAACAGGATAGCCTGATAGAACTCACCAGTGTCCTCGAAACGGATCGGTGCAGTAGGGTTGAACAGTACTGCGTAACGAAGTGCTTCGTTAAAGGAGTTTTGAATGTTACGAGTAGTAGCGGACATGTTCACGTCGATGGTTAAACGATCGTTCAGGGCGCGGTGGCTAAGGTTAGCACGTGCGTTGATTTGATCGAAACCTGACTTCTTGAGAACTCCGTCGATGTTACGGAAGTTAGTTGAAACACGGAAGCTGGTGTTCTGTGTTCCGCCGGAGAGGGCGATGTTGTGAACACCGCTGATACCAGTTTGAGTAACTTCTTTCTGCCAATCAGTAACGTAACCGAGGTCGTTACCACCTGCTGCGATGTACTCGTCAGCGGTCATAACAGGCTGGTTGCGCAACACAGAAGCTGCTGCCATGTAACCATTGTAGGTTACCTGAGTAGCTTGTGCTTTTCTGGCACCACGCTTGGTTGTTACTAGGATAACACCTGAAGAACCCCGGCTACCGTAAATAGCGGCAGCAGAACCGTCCTTCAATACGTTGATGGACTCGATGTCGTTAGGGTCAACGTTCTCGAGTGATGCACCAATAACTCCATCAATTACAACGAGAGGCTCTGCGTTTGCACCTACGGTAGAGATACCACGAAGGCGGATAACGGCAGGGCTGTTCGGGTTACCACCACGGTTGTAAATGCTCAAGCCAGGGACTTTACCCTGTAGGAGCTGGGTGGGGTCGTTGATGTTACCACGGTTAAAGTCCTTCTCGCCGATGGAAACAACTGAGCTGGTCAGTTCTTTCTTAGACTGAGAAGCATAACCGGTAACAATCACCTCAGTCAACTGAGTGACATCGGCAGAAAGTGATACCGAAACGCTGGTTTGTGAACCCACGGATACCTCCTGAGTGGAGTAGCCGATGGCGGAAAATACCAGCACAGCATCGCTGCCTACAGAAATGGAGAAATTTCCATCCATGTCGGTTGCGGTACCGTTCGATTTTCCTTTCTCAATTACGTTAACACCGGGGATACCGGCGTTATCTTCCGCGGACGTAACCTTTCCGGTCACCGTCCTCTGCGCAAAGGCTGAGAAACCCACGCAGATCAGGAAAACAAACAGGAGTCTGCTTCCCTTGAGTAGAGCTTTCATCATACGGTTTTAATTTGGTTTTAGGTAACTGATTCTATGTTTTACAGGATCTTACACGCACAAAATCGATTAAGATTCAGCAAAACGGTCCGTAATATATCCTATGGCATCCTTACTCGGTCAAAATCTTTGAAAAAATTTATGAAAACGTAACCGCAAACGTTTGCGCAAATAAATTGCAGGCATCCATTATTTCACCCTAGTTTTCACTCTAGTTTTGACAGATTCTGAAAAAAAACTCTTTTGTATAAGCAGGGTTTTAAGAGTTACAACACATACCAGGTTCCATGAAATACAACCAAATCACCATTAAGGATATTGCCCGGGAATTGGGCATTTCAGCCTCCACAGTTTCCAGGGCATTAAAGGACCACCCAGACATCAGTAAGGAAACCAAAAGGGCTGTTCACGAGCTGGCGCTTAAACTGAATTATGAGCCTAATGTGGTGGCCCTGAGCCTTAGGTCCAGAAAAACCCGGACCATTGGGGTGGTTATCCCTGAGGTTGTCCACTTTTTCTTTTCAACCGTTGTTTCAGGAATCGAACACGAAGCTAATTTGTTGGGCTACAATGTCATTCTTACTCAGTCTGCTGAGTCCTTGGATCGGGAACGTGCCGCTGTTAAAGCATTGTTCAACAGTAGGGTAGATGGAATGCTGATGTCCCTCTCTCGCGAAACCGTTGATTATGATCATATCGAAGCCATTCTAAACCGGGGAATTCCCGTAGTTTTTTTTGATCGGGTGTTTCCCGGTCAAAATCGGAACGTAGTCATTGTCGATGACCATGGTGGCGGAAAGCAGGCCGCCGAGCACCTCATTCAACAAGGGTGCAAAAAGATAGCGCACATCATGGGTGCACCTAATTTGGGAATTACTCAACAGCGCTTCAGTGGGTTTCAGGAGTCTTTGAAAGACCATAAAATCAAATTTTATCCGGATTTGGTGGTGAAATGTGAGGGCGGGAGCTTGGAGGAGGGTAAAAAGGCCATGGAGAAATTACTTCTTGCTAAGACAAAGCCAGATGCAGTCTTTGCCAACAATGACGTTCTGGCTATGGGAGCCATGCAGGTTATCAAAGAAAAGGGTTATAAGATACCCCACGATATCGCCGTAATTGGTTTTTCAAATTGGTTTTACAGCCAAATGACCGAACCACCGCTTTCCTCAGTTGACCAACCTGGATTTGAAATGGGTAAAAGTGCCGTTCGGATGTTAATCAAACGAATTGAGCATGAGGAGGACAAAGGGGTATTGCCTGCTGAAACCATTACACTTAAAACATCGGTGGTGGTGCGGGAATCTTCTTTGCGAGAATAGTTCAATTGAAAGCGCAATCGTTTGCTGAATTTTTCTGCCAAAAACTTTAGCTGTTTTTATGTCATCTTCTCATTTTTATAAACCATTTTTTTAAAGAAACTTTTTGCCAAACTCATTCGATAAATTTTTTGATGGAACAGTCACTTGCTAAAAAAAATCAAAGCAGCTTCTCTAGCCCGATACTAAATCCCGGATCTATTAATGGGGTGGAACGAACAAGTCTGGGATTAATCGGTACAACGGAGAAGGCTAACTTCTCGGTTCAGTTTTACAACGAACACATTGTAAGAGTACGTTTCAGTCGGAGCGCTTTTACACCAGACTTAAATTATGCTGTTGTAGCGCAGCCCGAATCTGGTCTTCAGGATTTTGCAGATGAGGAAGAGTGGTTTGTTCTTACCGGAACCCATTATTCAGTTCATGTATCCAAAGCTACGGCTGAGGTTCGCTTTGTCGATCCAAAAGGTGAGGTGATCAACCAGGATGAGCCAGGTTTGGGAACTTCCTGGAATGGAGAACAAGTAACAACCTACAAAACACTACAACCAGGTGAGCGCTTTATCGGTTTGGGAGAGAAGACTGGACCACTCGATCGTCGGGGCAAGGGTTATCAGCATTGGAACACCGATGCCTTTGCTTACGGACCGGGTAGTGATCCCATTTACTCCACCATACCATTTTACCTCGGCGTCCACAGTGGACTCGTCTATGGAATATTCTTTGATAATTCAGCCAAGTCATTTTTCAACTTTGGTGCCAGCAACAACCGGACATCGAGTTTTTATGCCGATACCGGTGAGATGAATTATTATTTCCTTCATGGAAAATCCATACCCGAAATATTATCAGCTTATTCCTGGCTTACTGGAAATATGCCGTTACCTCCACTATGGAGCCTTGGCTTTCAGCAGTGCAGATACAGTTATTATCCGGATCAGGAGGTAATCAATCTGGCAGATAAATTCCGTCAGAAGGAAATCCCTGCAGATGCAGTTGTTCTGGACATTCATTACATGGATGCGTATAAGATTTTCACGTGGCATCCGGAATATTTTCCTCATCCAGAAAAAATGATCCACGACCTGGCGTCCAAAAATTTTAAAGTTGTGGTCATGTGTGATCCGGGCATTAAGGCAGAGGAAGGTTATCAGGCCTATGATGAAGGATTACGTGAGAACCTTTTCCTCAACTATCCGGATGGTCAGCCCTACACCGGTCAAGTTTGGCCGGGATGGTGCCACATGCCTGATTTCACTAATCCCAAAACACGCGATTACTGGAGAAAGTGGATGAAGTCTTATGCCGATTCAGGCGTACGTGGATTTTGGAATGACATGAATGAATTTTCTTCCTGGGGTCAGATGATGCCGGAGAATATTCTGTTTGATTTCGAGGGACAGATGCGCACTTCCCGCGAGGGAAGAAATGTTTACGGTCTGAAAATGTGTGAGGCCAGTTATGACGGGGCTAAAGAACATCTTCAGGGGAAACGTCCTTTTATTTTAACACGTTCCGGTTATGCCGGCGTGCAACGCTATGCGGCATTATGGACCGGCGACAATGTGGCTTACGACGAACACATGCTGTTGGGTGTTCGATTGGTTTCCAGTTTGGGTTTGAGTGGTGTGCCCTTTTCGGGTTACGACATTGGAGGTTTTGTGGGTGAGGCTTCGCCTAAGCTTTTTGCTCGTTGGATATCAATCGGTGCGCTCTCGCCATTCTGCCGGGTTCATTCTATGATCAACTCCAGGTCAAGTGAACCTTGGTCTTATGGTGAGGAAGTTGAAATGATTGCCCGTAATTACCTGCGGCTCCGCTACCAGTTATTGCCGTATGTGTATTCCCTGTTTCATGAAGCTTCGGTTACCGGAATGCCGGTTCAGCGGACACTAGCTATCGAATGGCCTCATCAAGACGAGGTGTATTCAGGTGCCTTCGAAAATCAATATCTGTTTGGTCCTTCCATTTTAGTTGCTGCGTGTGACAGCACCAAAGAATTGGTTAAAGTCTACTTGCCGGAAGGTGGTTGGTACGCTCTCTACGATGGAAAATATTTTGAGGGTCAACAGATACTTGCAACCGATAGTCCTGTGCATCGTTTACCAGTTTACGTACGGGCTGGCTCAGTTCTGATTATGCAGGATCCTGTTCAGAGCACTGAGCAAAAATCAGAGACTGTTCACCTCCATATTTATCCGGGTAAAGAGGGGAGCAGTTTTGAATGGTACATGGATGATGGTGAAACCTATGGTTATCAATCTGGTGCCTGTGTAACCCGCACTCTACATTCCGAAAATGGAAAAGTTACCCTTTCTGCTTCAAATGGAAATTTTGTTCCTGCCTGGAAACACATTCGCGTAGTACTTCATGGGGTTTCCGATGGCGGATCGATGATGTGTAATGGAAAGCATGTTAAGACTGAAACGATTCAGCATTCTTATTTCCTGCCCATGCTTAAATTTGATCCCCTGGAGTCGGCCCCTGATGTTGGCTCCGAATCCGTTCAGCAATTTGTTATTCCTTATACGCCTGACGAGGTTGTGATTGCGTTTCCGCCGATTTAACTTGAGGCACCAACATTAACCTTACCGATGCTTATGGAAAAAAGAACACCTGGATTCTGGCAGATTTGGAACATGAGCATAGGGTTTCTAGGAATCCAGTTTGGCTGGTCTTTGCAGATGGCCAATATGGGTCCCATATATGAATATCTGGACGCTACTCCGGAAGAAATTCCCATGCTGTTTTTAGCTGCTCCCTTGACTGGTCTGATCATTCAGCCGATTGTCGGGTATCTTAGTGACCGTACATGGCATCCCACCTACGGAAGGCGCCGTCCATACTTCATGATTGGTGCCATATTATCCACACTGTGTTTGATTTTGATGCCAAATTCTTCTGCCTTATGGATGGCTGCAGGATTGTTATGGATATTGGATTCCAGCATCAATATTTCTATGGAGCCATTTCGAGCTTATGTAGCTGATCAACTTCCGGAGGAAAAAAGAACTTCTGGTTTTTCGATGCAGAGCTTTATGATCGGTATTGGTGCCAGTGTGGCTTCAGCGCTTCCCTGGATTTTTAGAAATTGGTTTGGAATAAGTGATGCTACCTCAGAAAGCGGAATACCCCTGACTGTGGTTTATTCGTTTTATGCAGGTGCAGCAGCTTTTTTTATTGCGGTCTTTTATACTGTTTTCACCACCAAAGAAACTCCTCCCGCTGATATCGAGGCCTTTCGAAAGCACAACCGGGAGAGTCAGGGATTTTTGGTTGGAGTAAAAAGTATTTTTTCGGCCATATCTCACATGCCCCGCACCATGCGGCAGTTGGCGCTCGTTCAGTTCTTTACCTGGCCCGGTTTATTTCTGATGTGGTTTTATTATGCGCCAGCAGTAGCCCGAAATGTTTTTGGAGCCTCCGATAGTTCAGATCCGTTATATACCCGTGGAGTTGAATTTGCCGGAGTTACTTTATCTTTTTACAACATCGTCACATTTCTTTTTGCCTTTTTGTTACCACCATTGGCCGCTCGACTTGGACGCAACATCACGCATGCGCTGTGCCTTACGGCCGGAGCAGCAGGTCTCATTTCTGTGGCCTTTGTTTCAGAGCCTTCTATGTTGTTTTTATCAATGACTGGGGTTGGTATTGCCTGGACCAGTATTCTGGCGATGCCTTACGCGATGCTTAGTGGAAGCATACCGGAGGATAAGATTGGCGTTTATATGGGTATTTTTAATTTCTTCATTGTGCTGCCAGAAATTATTGCCTCCCTGACCTTTGGCTGGATAATGTCGAATTTGCTTGACAACAACCGCCTCACCGCCGTCATGATTGGCGGAGTGTTAATGTTGGTGGCAGCGATCTGCTCACTTTTGGTCAGAGAAAATAATAAATAGTCAAGTGGTCGATTGCCCTTGGCACGGTTACTGCATTAGAATTATTATGTATTCATTTCTAAGGTCCTTTGGGTTAGTGCTGATACTTCTGGGTGGTTGGATCATTCAGGGCTGCGTTTCAGGACAAAGAGCATTTGACCAAGGTAATTATGTTCAGGCTGTATTGGATGCAGTAGAACGCCTGCGCGAAAGTCCGGGTAACCGTAAGGCTGTCCAGGTCCTGCAACTTAGTTATCCGGAGGCCATAAAATTTTTAGAAGCTGAAATTGAGGAACGTAAAATTTCAGGAAGTCCTGAGGCCTGGACAGTGGCTGTTCGTAATTATCAACAGATCAACCGACTGTACGATGAAATTCGTCGCTCTCCTTCGGCTCTTAAAATTATCCCTGAACCACAACAGCGTTTTAAGGAGTTAGCAGAGGCCCGGCAATTTGCCGCTGAAGAATTGTATCAGAAGGGAATTGCTGCAATGATGAAAGGAACCCGAGAGGACTCCAAACAGGCTTACTTTAATTTTAATCAGACTTTGAACTTGGTCCCAGCATACAAGGAAGCTCTGGAGTTTGCCAATCAGGCTAAGATGGATGCCACCTTACATGTGGTGGTCGAGCCGATGATGATGAATAGATTGGGATGGGATTTTGAGGCTGCTGTATTTGGTGCGCGTCGAAATGAGTTTGTGCGTTTCATGACTCCTCAACAAGTGATGCGAGATACCATAAGGCGTATTGATCAGGTGGTAGCCATGATGGTAAATGGTTTTTCTCAAGCCAATCCGGTGATCACGCGTTCCTCCCAGGATGTAGTTGATTCGGTAAAGACTGGAGAGAAAAAGGTTGGACAAAAAGTAATTCCAGTAATGACTGCTGTAAAAGCACGTGTTACTGTTTTTGAAAAAACCATTCAGGCCCGAGGGGCTGTAGTGCTTAAAATCTTTGATGGTCGTTCCAGAGCAGAGGTGGCCAGTTACGATATCGAATCAGTTCAGCAGTGGTCAGATAATTGGGCCATCTACACCGGTGATATCCGTGCGCTAACCAGGAATTTCAGAAACCTTGCTGAAAAGCGTGAGTCGGCTCCTGCTGAAATGGTGCTTCGCAACCTGGTTCGTCAGGATTTGGAGCGAAAAATCAGCAATCGAGTCGCAGAATATTACCGCAACTTCTAGTCGGTGTATCCTTTACCCAAGAATTACGTTATCATTGGGTCTACTAAACTACATGTTATGATGGATCGTGCCCGCTTGCTACTCTCCCAGACCTTCCTGCTGATGGTTGGTTGTTTTCTTTTGAGTGTTGTATCCTTGCAGGGACAGTCCAAAGCGAAACCTACAACAACTATGAATCCTATGTTAGAAACGGCAACCCTTGGCTCTGGATGTTTTTGGTGTACAGAGGCAGTTTATTTGAGTGTAAAAGGTGTTAAAGAGGTCGTTTCCGGTTACTCCGGAGGTAAGGTTAAAAACCCAACCTATCGTGAGGTATGTTCAGGGCTAACCGGTCATGCGGAGGTTGTGCAGGTAAAATTTGATCCTACTGTAATTTCGTACGAAGGAATTCTGGAAATTTTTTGGAATACGCACGATCCAACAACCTTAAATCGCCAGGGAGCGGATGAGGGAACGCAATACCGATCCGTTATCTTTTATCATTCAGACGAACAACGTAAAACAGCCGAGGCATATAAAGCCCAGCTAGATAAGTCTGGAGTTTACAGAAGTAAGATCGTAACGGAAATTAGCCCTGCAGTAACCTTCTATAAAGCAGAAGATTATCATCAGAATTATTACGCCTTGAATCCGGATCAAGGATACTGCCAGTACGTTATCCGCCCTAAGGTGGAAAAATTTAGAAAGCAGTTTGCAGGCAAGTTGAAGTAGCCGAACCTCAGCAGTTATCTTACTTGGCGTAGGCTACACTGCGCATTTCACGGATAACAGTCACCTTGATTTGACCAGGGTATTGCATATCGCGTTCAATCTTTTGCGATATGTCAAAACTTAGTTGACTTGCTCGGTCATCGGTAACTTTTTCGGCATCCACGATAACCCGAAGTTCACGTCCAGCCTGAATTGCGTAGCATTTTTCGACGCCTTGGAAACTTAGACCAACTCCTTCAAGATCGCGCAGTCTCTTGATGTATTGCTCCATTACTTCTCGACGGGCACCTGGACGAGCTCCGCTGATGGCGTCACACGCTTGAACGATGGGGGAGATCACGCTTGTCATTTCGATCTCATCGTGGTGTGCTCCGATGGCGTTGCAAAC
>Ga0209972_10003201_pt1 | contig 12904 bp, 11 predicted proteins | sample NOAtaG_7_FD_187302 | JGI IMG/M metagenome (GOLD analysis project Ga0209972, IMG submission 187302) | Freshwater lake microbial communities from Lake Erie, under a cyanobacterial bloom - NOAA_Erie_Diel1S_2200h metaG (SPAdes) (version 2) | ecosystem: Environmental > Aquatic > Freshwater > Lake ...
TCCCCGTTGTCCCAGACGCCCCGCATTTGGTCATGACTGATCATGGCCCGGCTCTTTTCTATCAATTAAACGAACAGCAAAGTCTCAATACCCCCGCTAAAAAGTGATCGACACCAGGGTGTCATCACAAATCAGAACAGATTCGATGAGACCGGTCGTTACATCCGTGGCTGATGTGACCGGAGAGCGCACACACACTAATCAACTTACCCGCTTTGTCTCTGATTCGATCCTCTGCGACAGCCTCACCAGGTCTTTATCAGATAATTGCCAATTTGATCCGGCTATCAGGCGGCTATCAGTAGCTCACCTGGCCGATCATTGAGAAGCCCGCTGGTCCGAAGACGCTCCGCCAATGGAGTATCCGGCCGGGCATTTTCCGGCTGTGCTTTATCTGATGGCCGACCACCTGGTGCCTTACCGCAGAGTTCAGCTCTCTCGATCATTCCATTGCACTGTTTATCACCCGGTCAGAAGTACTGAAGCGGGTGGAGGATACATATATGTCAGCATCTGCAGGGTCATCGGTGGTGGTGGTTGCCGTCATTCAGGCGACGCCAGTCTATCTGGACATTGACAAAAGTCTGGCGCGTGCGCTCGATCTGATCGCCGAGGCCGCCCGGCGCAGGGCGCAGCTGGTCGTCTTTCCAGAGGGCTGGTTGCCAGGCTATCCGGCCTGGCTGAATGTCTGCCGGGACGTCTCGGTGGCCGGTTATGCGCCGATGAAGCGCCTCTACGCACAGATGCAGGAGCAGAGCATCCTCGTTCCGGGGCGGGTCACGGAGGTGCTTGCAGAGGCCGCCCGCCGTTACCAGTTGACGCTGGTCATGGGGGTGCAGGAGCGGGTAGGCGTCGGGATCGGACGAGGGACGCTCTACAACACCGTTCTCACCTTTGGTCCGGGAGGTGAGCTGCTCAATCGCCATCGGCAGCTGAGCCCGATCCATAACGAAAAGCTGATCTGGTCACCGGGAGATGGGGCGGGGCTGCGTGCGGTGGCGACGCCGGTTGGTCAGCTTGGCGCCTCGATCGGCGCTGAGCACTGGATGCCACTGGTGCGCCAATCCCTCCATTTGGGTGGAGAAGAGATCCACGTCGCCCTCTGGCCGGCGGTGGGGCAGATGAACCAGATCGCCAGCCGCCATTACGCCATGGAGGGGCGGTGTTTTGTCATCTCCGCCGGGGGCATTATGCGCCGTCAGGATCTGCCGCGGGATCTCGAACTCACGCCGAAGTTCGCGGAGCAGCAGCCAGAGTTTCTGCTCGACGGCGGAAGCGCGGTGATCGGACCGGATGGACAATACGTAGCTGGCCCGACCTTTGGCGCGGAGGTGATCCTCCTGGCCCGCATCAATCTCGAGAGGATTCGGGAGGAGACGCTCGAGCTGGGAATGCCCGGACATGACGCCCGGCCTGATCTCTTTGAATTCCAGCGGCGGGAGAGTGCCGGACGCGCGGTGGCCGGGTCGCTTGAGCAGGCATCGAGTCCTGATCCTCATCCGGTCTACAGTGAGAAGTACCAGCCGGAGGCCCTCCTGCCTTCCGGGACCGACGGCGCCGCGCTGCGCATTATTCCTTCGGCCCGGGTGATCAACTTTGAGGCGATCGAACCCTGAGTGACTCCCGGTTCAGGAGTGTCGCGTGCCAGCGCGGCACGGGCCCACTCCTGAACCGGCGCCACCCCACCTCCGCCGACCATTACTTCCCGCCGTTACTTTTCGTTTCCCGGGCTTTGCGTTATCCTGAATGGCGTATGAAAAGAGTAGTATGCCCATCGTGTCACAAGGAAACGACCTGGGAGGACAATCCCTCCAGACCATTCTGTTCAGAGCGTTGTCGACTGATCGACCTCGGGCGTTGGGCCACGGAAGAGTACCGGGTCGCATTGCCGGAGATGCTCCCCGATGCGTCGGTCGATCTTTTTGATCCGACTGGCCCGGAGAGTGCCGGGGAAGGGGAGAGGCGATGAAGTTGTTGAGTTTGGCGAGATCTGTAATGACGAGCGGACAGACCGGAGGGGTTATTGCGAAACGCGCGAAGGTCGGCGCTCTGCTGGTGTTGCCGCTGCTGCTCTCCTCGTGTGACCGGGCCGCCGCCCCGGTGCCGCTGAGCGGCGCCGCCGCGCGGCAGACCGCCGCGAATCGCGTCGCGGGGCGCCCGCTGGTCAACCGGGAGGCCATCACCAATTCGTTCGATGTGCCGATAGACCGCCTCGACGGCTCGCGGTTCAGTCTCCGCGACTACCGGGGCAAGGTGCTGGTGATCGATTTCTGGGCGACCTACTGCCCTCCCTGCGTCAAGCAGGCGCCGCAGCTGGCTGAGTTGCGGCGGAGATACGCTGACCAGGGCCTGGAGGTGATCGGCCTCACCTCGGATGAGAAGTCAGACCAACCAAAGGTTGAAGAGTTTATCCAGCGGGTCGGTATCAACTACCAGATCGGCTATGCCAGCACCTGGGTCTCCCGCTCCTTTCTCTATGGCACCGAGGATGAGACCGGCGCTCCCCCCATACCACAACTTTTCATCATCTCGCGGAAGGGCGAGGTGGTCGAGCATCTGATTGGCGACAGTCCACAGCACGGCATTGCCCACCTGGAAGAGGTGGTCAGGCGTGAGCTGACAACCGAATAGTGTTCAAGTCCGATCAACGCTGGTTGATCAGGAGAAGAGCGACGGGCAGGAGTAGGAGAATTGCTGAAATGACTCAAAAGCGTAATGAACTGAATTTTGTGCGACGGATGCTGACTCTTCCGTTGGGCCTGGCCCTGCAGGTTCTGGCTGCTGTCATTCTGTGTGGTCTGAATGGCTATGCCCAATCGGTTCCCGAATTGCCACAGAAGAATGGCGCCGGCGACACTCCCGATATCTCCATCAAGCTGATCCAGAGCGCGAACGGCGGGTCCCTCAAGCCCGGCGAGACTCTTCAACTCTCGAGTCTCGATGGCCGGGTGGTGCTGCTCGATGTCTTCTCCTCGAAGTGTCCCCATTGTATCGATCACGCTCCGCACGTAGCCGAACTCTATAACCTCTATCGAACGAAAGGTTTGACAGTGCTTGGCCTCGCAACCGATCAGCCCGACCGGGCCGAGGATGTCAAATCGTTCATCGGTACGGCGCGGATCGCCTACCCGGTCGGTTTTCTGACGGCCGAGGTGATCGTCTACTTTCTTGATCGTCGCAACCACGGAGTTCCGCAGATGGTCCTCTTTGGCCGTGACGGGAAGATGGTCAAGCGAATCATCGGCTGGAGGCCGGAGGACGAAAAGGAGCTCCGGGCGGCGATCGATGCCGAACTGGCCAAGCCGGCCACCACCCGTCCTGCCAGGTAGTCGCCCCAATCCTGCTCGGTCGGGTTGGCTCGGCTGAGATGGGGATCGTCACCCTGGGGAATGGTCAGGTCAGGGCGGACCAGGAGATTGACTGGCCGTCAATAAAGTCAGTAGGCACATTAAATGATGAGAAAAGCAAAGATCGTGGCGACAATAGGCCCAGCCTCGCGGTCGCCGGAACAGCTCCACGCGCTCTTGATGGCTGGAATGGATGTCATGCGCGTCAACATGTCGCACGGCTCCCACGAATATCACGCGGAGGCCATCAGGAATGCCCGCCAGATTGCGGCCGAGATTGGGCGTCCCCTCGCCGTTCTCCTCGATCTGAGCGGACCAAAGATTCGGACCGGCAAGCTGAAGGATCATCAACCAATCTTTCTCCAGGCCGGTCAGCAACTGACCGTCACCACCCGGGAGGTTGAGGGGGACGCAACCCTTCTCTCGACCAGCTACACCAATCTGCCCAAGGATGTCAGCATCGGCGACCGGATTCTGCTCGCCGACGGCCTGATTGAACTGCAGGTCGAACAGGTTGGCGCCACCGAGGTTGAATGCCGGGTGCTCAACAGCGGACAGCTTGGGGAGAACAAGGGGATCAATCTTCCCGGGGTGAAACTCTCCGCTCCATCACTGACTGAGAAAGATCGTGGAGATCTGAAGTTCGGGCTCGACCAGCAGGTCGACTACGTCGCCCTCTCCTTTGTTCGCAGTGCCCGAGACTGTATTGGAGCCAAGACCCTCATCGAGTTTCTCGGGGCCAATGTTCCCCTGATTGCCAAGATCGAGAAGCGCGAAGCGCTCGAAGATCTCGATGGAATCATCGAGGCGAGTGACGGGGTCATGGTCGCCCGCGGAGATCTGGGGGTCGAGACCTCGGTCGAGAGTGTGCCGGTCTACCAGAAACAGATCATTGCCAAGGCCAATGCCGCCCAAAAGCTGGTCATTACCGCCACCCAGATGCTCGAATCGATGACTCACGAACCCCGGCCGACCCGTGCCGAGGCCTCGGATGTCGCCAATGCCATCCTCGATGGCACTGACGCGGTCATGCTCTCGGCCGAGACCGCCACGGGAGACTATCCCAAGCAGTCGATCGAGACCATGTCGCGCATTATTACCTTTATGGAGGGGAGTTATCTGCGTTCCGGACGTCTCCGGGAGCGGATCGATGGCCAGCAGCTTGGCATCGAGGGGCGGGCCATCGCAGAAGCGGCCAGTTACGCCGCCCAGGAGATCCGTTCAAAGCTGATCATCGTCTTCACCAAGTCTGGCAGCATGGCTCGCCACCTCGCCGCGCTCCGGCCCTCGCAGCGGATCGTCGCGGTGACTCCCCACGAGACGACCTATCGTTCACTGGCAGCGGTCTGGGGCATCGAACCCTGCCTGCTCGACTTCTCCGGCCGCACCTTCGATCTGCTGGCGCGTGCTGATGAGGCAATCGTCTCGAAGGGGCTTGCCCAGCGTGGCGAGACGGTCGTCGCCATGGCCGGCCTTCTGCCGGAACAGCCCAGTCTGAGTTCAATGATGAAGCTTCACCGGATAGGTGAGATGAAGTCGATGGATAGCTGATCGACGCGCGAGTCAGGCCGCGCGGCGGTCGTGGGGGGAGAAGATCGGACGGCCCTCGGGAGCCCTCTCCGGTCAAATCCATCCCCAAAACCCGACGAGGTGGTCACCGGTTGGTCAGTTTGCTGACGAACCAGTGGCCACCTCGTCTGTTCTGATTGACCAGCAATCCGGGCCGTCGGGCAGCGGCAAGACCGGCGAACTTAGAGATTAACCTTCTCCGGAGTCCTGGAGAAGGCTTCCGGCTCTTCGCTCGACTGCTGGGGAGAACGCCAGTTGTCCATCATGGCTACCTGTTGAACACAGGCGATGGTGCAGTATTTTGCACAGGGCTTCTCGTTGTTGAATTCGCGGGCAATGTGCTCGAGCGTGTACTCCTCGAGGGGAATAGCCGGATATCCACGCTGCTGCGAGCAGTAGTGAACGAGACCGTCCTCGCAGATGTAGAGGTAGCGCGCGCCAGCCCGGCAACGCCAGTTATGGGGCCGCCCATAGGCCAGGTCGTCCTGGAAGTTGTTGAGCCAGCCAAACTTCTTCTTGCCGTAGCGGCGCAGCTTCTTGTAGACCTCTTCCTCGGTTCCGCTCAATGGTTTGAGCTGTCCGCTGTGGTCGTGAATGATGCCGAGTGTCGATCCAAAGCCCAGCTCAACCGCCCGGTGGGCGACGACCAGGGCATCCTCCGGATTCTTGATTCCTCCGCCAATCACCGAGTTGATGTTGATGTGAAATCGGGCGTCCTCGGAGAGATAACGCAGATACCGGTCGATGACTTTGAGACTCTTCTGCGAGACCTTATCCGGCGTGACATTGTCGATGCTGATCTGGAGATATTCGAGGCCGGCCTGGTTCAATTTCGCGATATTCTCGCGGGTCATGTAGTAGCCATTGCTGATCAGACCCGCGATCATCCCGTGGGCGCGGATGTGGGCGATGATTTCGAAGATACCCGGGTGGAGGAGTGGCTCGCCTCCACTGATCGTGATCGCGGTCGTTCCAAAAGAGGCGAGGCGATCGAGTCGCTTCTTGACGGTCTCGAGCGGCACCGGATCAGATACCTTGTCATACTCGTTGCAATACCCACACGCCAGATTGCAGCGGCGCATGGGAATGATGTGGGCAAGGATTGGGTGTTTCGTCGAGAGCAGTCCCTTTGCGACAAGTCTCGCTTCCCGCGCTACTCGGCTCACCTTACTGCTGGTCAGATCTTTCATGTCTTTCTTGTTAGCTTAAATCTTGTCGACAACCTTGACGCCGTTGGGGATCGCCACGTTGAATGCCGCATCTGGAATTGGAGAGTTCAACTGCACATTCTTCAGGGAGACGATCGTAAAGTCGCCATTGCGCTCGATCAGTTTCCACTGGGCTGGTATCCAGTTCTGCTGATTGACCCAGATGTCGATCGCGCTGAACTGGCCCGCCGCCTTTGGGGTCAGGCGCAGAAGAGTCGTCTTCTGTCCGTTGATCGTCTCGTCCCGCAGGAACTCGATGTTGTAATTGGAGGCCAGTGACTTGATCGAACCATCGAGTCCGATCAGCTGGGTGAAGCCACCGACCTTCCCCTTCGCTGCCTTTGCCAGGGTCGATTTGAAGACCTGGTTGATTCTTGGTTGGTAGAAGACGACATTGTCTCCGACAAGCGCGATCGTGTCCTTGCTTGGACGCGTATAGTCGATGCGCAACTTGCCCTTACCGCGACCGGCCGAGGGTTTGTAGATCAGGGAGCCATACTCGTTGTCGGTAATGCCGATCTGGGAGTTGGTCTTCTGCTGAAGAAGTTCGGCGCGGAGACTCTTCAGCTCCTGGTGGGCTTTCTCCATTTTGTTGAGGATTCCCGTCAGCATCTGCTGCGGCATCACTCCGGGAGTCACGTAGTTGGTGGTCGCGCCAGCCGGCACGACACTGACCAGGCCCACGACAATCAAACTGATCAGAAACTTATTCATGAATCTTCAATCCTTCTCCGACAACGGCATCGGCCCTGTTCGCCATCGACAATAACTCCACCTGCATCGGTTGAACGGCCGGACGGTCCGGGCGCCCGGGCAGTGCCAATGACCGGACAGAGCCGACCGATCACCACCACCAAGGGGGCACAACCGAAGCAATCTGCTATTCAAACCAGACCCGGTACATGGGTAGCTGCGGCGAACCGGCAAACTGCTCGTAGCGGAGAATCCTCACGGGACGATTGTATTGTTCCTGAAGGTAGAAACCAAGTGCCTCGACTGGAAAATCGATCAGATCCGAGCGCTCCCGCGCGCGGAGCAGGGCATTGACCTGCTCGACACCGACCTCGATCACCGGCACCTCGGTCGCGCCAGGTGGGAGCTGGCCGGCGATACCCGTCGGGACTGGCCGATCCCGATCACCAAAATAGCGGCTCGGAACGAGGAAGATCACCGCAATGATCACCAGGCAGAGCAGGTCGTACTGCCAGGACCCTCTCTCATATGACCAGTTGATAGTGCGTCTTATTCCCTCAGGCAATTTGTACATGTGATCCGTCGTCCGTCTATCTGCTGTCACGAATGATCGTGCCATCACGCATCTCGATGATCCGACTGCCAACTGCCGCCGCCTCGGGATTGTGCGTGATCATGACGATCGTCTGGTTAAGCTCACGGTTGAGTTCCTTCAGCATGTTGAGCACCAGATCCGAGTTTTCAGAGTCGAGGTTGCCGGTCGGTTCATCGGCGAGAATGATCGCTGGTCGATTGATCACCGCCCGGGCAATGGCTACCCGCTGCTGCTCGCCTCCGGACATCTCCAGGGGGCGATGGGCCATTTTATTTTCGAGGCGGAGCAACTTCAAGACTTCGCGGCGGGTCTGGTTGTCGATGGTCGGACGTCCACGTCCGTGAATGTGCTCGGCCAGTCGCAGGTTCCCCTCCGCCGTCAGGGTTGGAAAGAGGTTGAACCGCTGGAAGACGAACCCGATCTTGCGGCGGCGAACATCGGTCCGCGCCGCGTCGCTCAGCTGGGTCAGGTCTTCGCCGTCAATGACGACGCGACCTTTGGTTGGGCTGAGCAGGCCGCCAAGGATGTGGAGCAGGGTCGATTTCCCGCAGCCCGACGGTCCCATGATCGAGACAAACTCGCCTGGATCGACGGCCAGATTGACCCCCCGCAGGGCGTGCACATCGACTTTGCCAATGCGGTAGGTCATGGTCAGGTTTTCAGTCAGAAGTATATGGCTCATAAGTTCGCGTCGATCTTCCTGCGTCAATTTCGCGGTGAAGAGATTCACGTTGTCACTCACTGGGCCTGTTCGCGGCCACCAATAAGCGGCCGGCGCGGCTGGTCCTAGTCGTAAGAGATTGCTTTGACCGCATCCTGTCTGGCGGCCCGCACCGCCGGGTAGAGGGCGCCCAGGGCGCCAGCGGCAAGTCCAATCCCCATCGCGGTGAGGGTCCAGGTCCAGTGGAATTCAAGCTGCAGACTGGTCAACCGCTCGATCACCCAGCCAGCGGCGAAGGCGACGACCAGGCCCGCTCCGACTCCGATGAGGCTGATCGTCAGCGCCTCCTTCTCGATAACTCCGATAATGTAGCCCTTCGAAGCCCCGAGTGATTTGAGGATGCCAATTTCGCGCGTCCGCTCGGTGATGGTCGTGTACATGGCGAGGAGAATCACGAGCAGACTGACGATGGTCGAGAGGACGAGCACCGCTTTGACGAAGCTGTCGATTCCAGGGATTGCCCGCCCGAAGCCCGTCGCGATGTCGCGGGTCAGGATGACGATATTCCCGGGGAGCTCGGAGTTGATCCGTTCCTGAACCTCCTGCTGGCGGTTGGGATCGTCGACCTTGAGCATGATGAAAGTGCACTTGTTCTCGGCGACGAGGTAGCTCTGGAGGTGGGCCAGATCCATCTTGATCCGGGCGCCCGACTCCGGGCTGTAGATGCCGACCACCTTGAGCGCTTTGCCGAAGACCTGAATGGTGCTGCCAACGCCAAGTTTGCTCTGCCGGGCCTTGATCTCGTCGATGATCACCTCCCGGTCAGCGGCGAAGACGCGGCCTTCGACAATCTTCAGCCCGCTGATCGCCGCGTAGCTGTCAAAGTCGATGCCGTCGACCTGTTCAAACCCGAGGCCGGACTGGCCACTCTGCACGTATCGTCCGACCGGGCTGACCATGCGAACTCCCTCGATCTGCCGGAGCCGGTCACCATATCGAACATCGAGAGACATGATTGACGAGGGGGAGAGAACGCTTGACCCCTTGCGCGTGAACTGGATCTCCGCGCCGAGCCCCTGTTCGCGCCGGATGCGATCGTTGAGCATTCCCCGCACCAGTCCGGTATTGAGAATGACGAGGATTACCCCGAGGGCGACACCGCTGACACTGATCAGGGTCCGGGTTGGGCGCTGGCGCAGGTTGGATAGAATTAGACTGTCCATAGATTTTTGCTCATCCCGACCGTGGCCAGGCTCTCAGCGCCCTCTTCCATCCGCGGCGCCGGCGCCCTTCCCGGCGGGTGGTGGAACTGTACCCGGCGCCGGTTTGTCGAGGTCGGTCTCCGGCAGCCCCTCGTTGTTCTCGAGGAGGAAGGCGTTCGGCGGGAGTGCGACGTTCGTCTGAAACCCTTCTTCGTTGAAGAGAAGTCGGGCCTGGTAGCTGTCATGGGGCCGGCTGACCTGAATCATTCCCGGCCAGAGGGTTGGGCTCGATGGATCGAGCTGGCGGTAGCTTGAGTAGGTGACCTCAGTCTGCAGAGTTCCCTGGTCGTCGAAGATCTGCTGGCGGTTGAAGCTGAGCATCGCCGTGCGGTCGAACCAGAATTTACGGCGGACCCGGCTCGCTCCCTGGCCGGCCGGGGCCAGTTCAATCTCGGTGATCACATAGTGGCTGCGCAGAATGCGGGCTCCCTTCCGGGCCTTCGGATCAGGATCCGGCTCTTCAACCAGCGCCTCTTCAAGCGCATAAGCGAAGCGGCCGTCGTCACGCTGGAAGGGGCGGATGAGCAGGGCATCGGTAAAGTGGAAGGGGCGGGCCGAAATCAGGGCGCTGCGCCCCTGCTCCCCGAGCCGATTTCGCCAGGCGCTGTAGTCGGAGCTGTTGGTGCCCGTCAGGAAGCGTCGATAGTCGGAGAGGTAGATGGCAACTTTGAAGCGGTTGTTTTCGGAGACCATCTCCGCCACCCGCATATTGACCATCGGGACGTTGATGACGAGACGGATCTTGTCCGGCCGATTCATCGCGATGATCGCCTGGGCCTCGCGGTACCGCTCCGCAGATTCGAGATCGTCAAAGCGCAGATTTACTTTCCAGGCCCGCAGCGACTCGAGTTCAAAGAAAGGTTTGAGCTGTCCGACGAGTTGGTCGAACGAGGCTGTCGCAATCGGGGTGGATAGCCGGGGAATGGTCGCGTCAGATACCTTGACCAGACCGCTGCACCCCATGCTGACGATCAGCAATGATTGCAGAATCAGCCCAACCCCGAATCTGACCGTTAATGTGCTCTTCATCAAACTTGACAGGATGATTATGGGTTTAAAGAGAAAATGGCGCCGTAATCCGTAAGATCTGCGCGCTGATGAAAGTTTTGCCCTATGTAACACAGACTGTAAAACGCGGCTTGTTATATAAAGACTGCAGTTTGTAAAGCGCTGCAGATTGCAACAATACGACATTATAAATGAACAAGTAACGCTAGCAGACCCCTCCGCCCTTGTCAAACTTGCCCATCACTGACGATCACGAGAAGATTTGGGACGGCTTGACGCGATTTACAGTGCTCGCTTAGACTTGGTCGTATGTCTCTCCGGATCGGCTCTTTTATGCAAGTTGGCTGGCCACGGATCGTTCACGGCACAGGTTGCCGATTGGCCGGGACGGCGGACTACCGGTCATCGCCAGCAGCCAGCGGCTAGCGGCCAGTGCCAGCGGCCAGTGCCAGCGGCCATCGGCCAGTGGCCATTGCCATCGGCCATCGGCCAGCGGCCATCGGCCAGCGGCCATCGGCCAGCGGCCATCGGCCAGCGGCCATCGGCCAGCGGCCATCGGCCAGCGGCCATCGGCCAGCGGCCATCGGCCAGCGGCCATCGGAAAGACTCATCATTATTCTGCCCTCACCAGCGGCTCGTCTGTGGGGAGTGGGCAGTTGCTCGCAGATGTAATGGAGAATGGGAAGCCGTATGCGATTTAGACTTTTCACGCCTTCGATGACACGGGTCACTGTTCTGACAGTGGCTCTGACGCTGCTCTCTTCGACTTTTCTGCCGATGGCCGGATGGGCCCAGGATGAACAGAAAAAGAAGAAGAAGCAGGGAAATGAATCGGTCAAGAGCGTCTATAAGCGCTGGGTGGATGAGGATGTCCGCTGGATCATCACCGATGAGGAGCGGAAGACCTTCAATACTCTGAAGACCGACGATGAGCGCGAGCAGTTTATCGAGCAGTTCTGGCTGCGTCGCGATCCGGATCCCGACACGGATGTCAATGAGTACCGCGAAGAGTACTATCAGCGCATCGCCTATGCGAATGAGCGCTACACCAGCGGTATTCCCGGATGGAAGACCGATCGCGGGCGGATCTATATTATGTTTGGCAAGCCCGATCAGACCGAATCCCATCCCTCCGGTGGCAGCTACAATCGCCCGATCTGGGAGGGTGGGGGAACGACGGCGACCTATCCGTTCGAGATCTGGTGGTATCGTTATATCGAGGGAGTTGGGTCGGATATCGAGATCGAATTCGTCGATCCGACCGGGTCGGGCGAATACCGTATCGCCCGCAACGCGAACGAAAAGGACGCCTTGCTCTACACTCCGAATGCTGGTTTGACCCTCGCCGAGCAGCTCGGCCTCTCGTCGAAGGCTGACCGTATCGCCTTTGGCCAGTTTGGTCCAAACGGGATGGGGCCGAACAACCAGATGTTTGGTCTGCGGGCCCAGGACCAGCCCTTTGAGCGGCTGGCGCGGATGGCCGCGTTGCAGCGTCCACCCAAGGTCAAGTTCAACGATCTGGCCGCCCTGGCCAATGAATCCGAACTGCCCAAGGCGAGCTTCGACGTCCTGACGGCCGGGCTCAACATCAATCTGCTCCGGGTTACTGACAGTGCGGTGCTCACCTCGTTCACCGTCCAGCTTGAGAACCAGGATCTGGTCTACAAAGAGGTTGGCGGGCTTCCCCAGGCGGCGGTCAACATCTACGCCAAAGTCACCAACGTGGCAGGGCGACGAGCCGGCCAGTTTGAGGATGTCGTGACCTCCAGCTACACTCCGGAGTCGCTCGAGGTTGGCATGCAGCAGCGTTCCGCCTACCAGAAGAACGTTGTCCTGACCCCGGGCAACTACAAGATCGATCTGGTTGTCCGTGACGTCAACAGCGGCAAGACGGGGGTGATCAAGCAGGGATTTGTCGTTCCCCGCTACGAGGAGGGACGGCTCTCGACCTCGACGATGATCCTCGCTTCGCGGATCGAACCGCTCAATGGAAGGCTGGCGACCGGCCAGTTTGTTCTCGGTGCGTTGAAGGTGATTCCGAACGCGACCGGCGAGTTCAAGCAGGATCAGCCCCTCGGCGTCTATATGCAGGTCTACAATGTGGCAATCGATCAGGCCACTCTGCGCCCGAGCATCGACATCGAGTACGTGGTCAGCCAGAAAGACAAAGAGGTTCTCCGTCTGAAAGAGGATGGGAAGAATGGCCTCAGTTCGATCAATAGCCAGCAGATCACTCTGGCGCGGCTGATTCCGCTCAAGGGGCTCAAGCCCGGTTTCTATGATGTGCAGGTGATCATCAAGGACAATGTGGCAGCCCAGACGATCTCGACCGACAAGGACACGTTCCAGGTCAAATAGCCTGGCCAAAGAGGTCGGTTTCATTGCCAAAGGCCCACTCCGCGGAGTGGGCCTTTGGCGTTTTTGCCCCTCGTCATGGAGATTGCCCGGGTCAGGGTGATTGTTTAATGGGAGAGACTCTCCTGGCGGCGCAGTCTGTTGACGAGCAGGTGGGCTTGGCGGGTTGGCTCAGGTTGCCGGTATCGGGTGGTCGTCTGCCGGAC
>Ga0209972_10003207_pt1 | contig 12880 bp, 8 predicted proteins | sample NOAtaG_7_FD_187302 | JGI IMG/M metagenome (GOLD analysis project Ga0209972, IMG submission 187302) | Freshwater lake microbial communities from Lake Erie, under a cyanobacterial bloom - NOAA_Erie_Diel1S_2200h metaG (SPAdes) (version 2) | ecosystem: Environmental > Aquatic > Freshwater > Lake ...
GCGGGAGAGGAACGCCGGGAATGCGGCGAGGAGCGCGACCGCGATCGCGATCGCCACCGTGTAGGCGAGGCCGTAGTGGATCTGCGGCGCGGCGCCCGCCGGTCCGACGAGCCATGCGTACTGGTCGACGAGCGCGCGCGTCTCATCGGTCGGCGGGCTGCCCACGCCCCAGGTGTGCACGCCCTTCGCGGCGGCGCCGCGCGCGAGCCAGCCGATCGCGAACCCGCCCTGCGCGATGCCGCCGATCGCGCCGCCGCCGTTCGCAAGGAGACCGATGGCCAGGCCGCCGATCGCACTTCCGAGCCATGCAAGCGCGAGGCCGCCGAACGCGGCGAACGTGCCAAGGGACAGACCGCCGAAGGTGACGCCGCCGATGGACAAGCCGCCGAAAGCAACGAGACCGCGCGCGAGCCCGCCGACCGCAAACACGCCGGTCGCAATGTCGCCGAACGCGAAGTAGCCCTTCGCATGGCCGAGCCTGCCTTTGTCGTCGGGCCCATAGGCGATCGCGACGAGCGGCATCCCGAGGATCCGGCGTGGCGAGGTGTAGCGGCGCATCGGACGCCTGCCCATGCGCATGGCCTGTCCCGCCGCCGTCCGCGTGAGCACCTCGACGAGCGGTCGTCCGCACTCCGGGCAGTTCGCGCTGTTGACGGCGCCGCTCAACTCATGGCCGCACGATGCGCAAAAGGGCTTCGGAAGCTCGGATGCGTGCTGGCTGTTCATGGTGTGGCTCCGCTACGGATCAAGAGAAGGGTCGCGATGGCGGCGACGGTGGTGACCAAGGCGCCAGCGACGCCGACGAGCCGCTTGATCGCGAGGTCGTTCGCCGCGCCGCGCGCCTTCGCCTCGCTGTACGGCACGGTCGAGAAGCTCACGAGGTCGTAGAGCGGCACGAAGGTCGCGGGCATGATGCGGTTGAGCGCGTGCTCGATCTTCTTCTTCCACTTGAAGCTCGCGCGTCCGGTGAGGTCGCGCATCTCGATGAAGTTGCGCAGCGCCATGTCGGCGATCGCGTTCGCATTGTCGATGCGCGCGCGCCCGTACGCCTCCAGCGCCTCCTCGACCGAGGGCGCGCTGGCGAGCGCGTCGGCGAGAGCCTCGCAGTCCTCGAAGCTCGCGTTCGCGCCTTGGCCGTAGAACGGCACGATCGCGTGCGCGGCGTCGCCGATCAGCGTGACGCGTCCGCGCGTCCACGGATTGCAGCGCACCGTCACCATCGAGCCGACGGGGTTCTTCTCGAAATCCTCGGCAAGCGTGGGCATGAGCGGCACGGCGTCCGGGTAGACCGCGCGGAAATGCGCGAGTGCGTCGGCGCCGGTCTTCACCGCTGCGAAGCTCGAGCCTGCGCCGTCGTGGCGCCAGAAGAGCGTGCAGGTGAACGAGCCGTCCGGATTCGGCAGCGCGATCATCATGCTCTCGCCGCGCGGCCAGATGTGGAGCGCGTTCGGCTCCATCGCGAAGGGCGCATGCGGTCCGCTCGCGACCGGGGGAATGTGGAGTTCCTTGTATCCGTGGCCGAGGAAGTCCTGCGCGTAGTTGAAGCGCTCGGTCTTCTGCAAGGCGCCGCGCACGGCGGAATATGCGCCGTCGGCGCCGACGACGAGGTCTGCCGTCGCGGTGCGCGTCGCACCCGTCGCGTCGTCGACGAAGGTGACCTCGCCCCTCGCGAAGTCGACCGACGCGCAGCGCTCGTCGAAGCGGACGGAGACATTGGCCTCGGCTGCGGCCGCGTCGAGGAGCGAGAGGTTGAGCGCGCTGCGCGAGACGGAGTTGATCGCGCGCGTCGGATCGGCGGAGTAGGGCTGGTAGCCCGGTTCGCCGGCGACCGGATGCACCATGCGGCCGCCCATCCGGATGGCGTCCTTCATCACGGCCGCCTCGAGTCCGGCGCGCTGAAGCGCCTTGATGCCGCGCGCGCTGATGGCGAGGTTGATGGAGCGGCCCGCGGCGAAGCGCTTGGCGCGCGGGTCGCTGCGGCGCTCGACGATCTCGACCTTCCACCCCGCGCGGGCGAGGTAGACGGCGAGGAGGCTGCCGGCGAGGCCGGCGCCGACGATGAGAACGCGACGGCTGGACACCCCTGCATCCTATGGAGAAACGGTGCCTGGCACGTGCCGTCTGGTGTCTGGCACCTCCTGGCACGTGCCAGGCACCAAGAGTCACACATGTTTATGCGCGGGCCTCCTGGCACGTGCCGTTTGGTCCCTGGCACCTCGTGGCACGTGCCAGGCACCGTTTCTGAATCCGCTAGCCTTCGCGCATGGCCACGCTCACCGCAGCAGATCTCTCCCACGACCGCGAGTTCGCCCGCGCCCTCGACGCACAGGACGAACTGGCGGGCTTCCGCGCCCGATTCGCGCTTCCGCTCAAGCGACCCGACGACATCTACTTCGTGGGCAACTCGCTTGGCCCGATGCCGCGCACCGCGCGCGACCTCGTGAACGAGGAACTCGACGACTGGTCGCGCCTCGGCGTCGCCGGCCACCTGGGCGCGCGGCGGCCGTGGTACAGCTACCACGAGCAGCTGCGCGGCCCGCTCGCGCGGCTCGTCGGCGCGCGCGAGCACGAGGTCGTGGCGATGAACTCGCTCACCGCGAACCTCCACTTCCTGATGACGACCTTCTATCGCCCGAGCGGGCGCCGCACGAAGCTCCTCATCGAGAAGGGCGCGTTTCCAAGCGACACCTACGCCGTGATGTCGCATGTCGCGGCGCGCGGGCTCGATGCGCATGCGGAGGTCGTCGAGATCGCGCCCCGCGCGGGCGAGTGGACGCTGCGCGAGGAGGACATCGAGCGCACCGTCGCCGAACTGGGCGAGACGCTGGCGCTCGCGCTGCTGCCGGGCGTCCAGTACCGCACCGGGCAGGCGCTCGACATCGCGCGGCTCACCCGCTCGGTGCACGCGGTCGGCGCGCGCTGCGGCTGGGATCTCGCCCATGCCGCAGGAAACCTCGGGCTTTCGCTGCACGACTCGAACGCCGACTTCGCGGCGTGGTGCTCGTACAAGTACTTGAACTCAGGCCCTGGCGCGGTGGCCGGCGCGTTCATCCACGAACGGCACGTGCGCGACACGTCGCTGCCGAGGCATGCAGGCTGGTGGGGGAACGATCCGAAGACGCGCTTCCGCATGGAGGATCGCTTCGTGCCCACGCAGCACGCCGACGCGTGGAGCCTCTCGAATCCGCCGATCCTCGCCGTGGCGCCGCTCATCGCGAGCCTCGCCGAGTTCGATGCGGCGGGCATCGCGCGGCTGCGCGCGAAGAGCACGCTGATGACCGCGCTGCTCGAGTTCCGCCTGCGCGGAATCTCGGGGCTCGAGATCATCACGCCGAACGGCGCCCACGCGCGCGGCGCGCAGCTTTCGCTTCTCATCGCGACCGACGCGCACGCGCGCTACGAGTCGTTCAAGGCAGCCGGCCTCGCGTGCGACTACCGGGAGTCGGGCCGCGGGATCTCGGGCGAGGGCATCGTCCGGCTCGCGCCGGCGCCGCTCTTCAACACCTTCGACGAAGTATGGCGCGCGGCCGAGATCGTGCGCGGGGCGCTCGGCCCGGGCGCCGGCCGCTGACGGTCAGGCGCGCGGCAGCCCGAGGAATTCCTCGGCCGTCCCCGCGAGCAATCGCGCGCGATCCGCGTCGGCGAGGCCCCGCATCGCGCGGATCATGGTGCCTGCCACGCGCTCGCCGAGCGGGAAGGGATAGTCGCTTCCGAGCGCGAGCCGGCTCGCTCCCACGCGATCCATGAGAAAGCGCAGCGCCGCCTCGTCGTGGACGAGCGTGTCGAAGTAGAAGCGCCGCAGCTGCTCACGCGGGTCGACGCCGCAGTCGATGGCGCAGAGGTCGGGCCGCTCCTCGAAGCCGTGCGCGATGCGTCCGATCGTGAACGCGAGGCTGCCGCCGCCATGCGCAAGGCAGACCTTGAGCGATGGAAGCCGCGCGAGCACGCCGCCGAACATCAGCGAGCACGCCGCGCGCGCCGTCTCGGCCGGCATGCCGACGAGCCACGGCAGCCAGTACTTCTGCATCGCCGACTGGCCCATCATGTTCCACGGATGGATGAAGACCGCCGCGCCGCGCCGTGCGCAGTGCTCGAAGAACGGGAAGAGGTCGGGCGAGTCGAGATTGAGCTCGACGATGCCGTCGCCGCCCTTGCCGCGGCGATGCGCGTTCACGTTCGAGCCGATCTCGACGCCATGCATGCCGAGTTCGTCGATCGCGCGGTCGAGCTCGCGGCAGGCGAGTTCCGCGTCCTGGAGCGGAACCGTCGCGAGCCCCGCGAAGCGCGCGGGATGCGCGCGCACCACGCCGGCGATGTGGTCGTTGAGGTGCCGCGCAAGCTCGAGCGCGGCGTGCGCGGGCTGGTGGTACGAGAACATCACCGGCACCGTCGAGAGCACCTGCATGTCGACCCCGTGCTCGTCGCACTCGCGGAGGCGCGTGGCGGAGTCCCAGCAGTTCGCCTCGATGTCGCGGAAGTGCCGCCCATCGATCGTCAGCCGCGCGCAGTCGCAGCCCGAGGCACCCCGCCCGAGGTGCTCGATCGCGAGCCAGCCGCCCGTTCCGGACCTTGCGGCGAGGTCAGGCCACGAAGGCGGAAGGATGTGCGTGTGCAGGTCGATCGTGCGCATGGGGTGACCGGGCGCAGATTATCCGCTTGCGCCGGAGCCTGAGGCCCGCCCCGCGCCGCCGCGGCGCTCGGACAGGTACACTGCGCCGCTCAGCCGTGTCGCACAGCAGAGCACAGCATCTCTCGCCGAAGGCCTATGCCGCCTTGGCCATCGGAGCCATCGGAGTCGTCTTCGGGGACATCGGCACGAGCCCGCTGTACGCGCTGAAGGAGTCCTTCGCGCATCTACGCGAGTACGGCGAGTCGGTGGACGAGGTCTACATCCGGGGCATCCTCTCGATCGTCTTCTGGCTGCTCGTCTTCGTCGTCAACATCAAGTACATCTTCGTCATCACCCGCGCCTCGAACCGTGGCGAGGGAGGGACGTTCGCGCTCCTTTCGCTGATCCCGCGCGGCCTCAGCGCCCAGTCGCGCCGCAGCCGCTTCTACTTCTCGATGATCGCGATCTTTGGCGCCGGCCTCCTCTTCGGCGATGGAGTGATCACGCCGTCGATCTCCGTGCTCTCGGCGATGGAGGGGCTCGAGTACCAGAATCCCGCCCTGAAGCCGGCGGTCATTCCGCTCACGCTGATCATCCTGATCGGCCTCTTCTACTTCCAGCAGTTCGGAACGGAGAAGATCGCCAAGTTCTTCGGCCCGATCATGTGCGTCTGGTTCACGACGCTCGGAGTGCTCGGGCTGATCGCGATCCTCGAGCGCCCAGAGGTGCTTCGCGCGCTCAATCCCATGTACGCGATCTGGCTGATTCAGGCGCACCCGGTCGAGGTGTTCCTCCTGCTCGGATCGATCGTGCTCTGCGTGACCGGCGCGGAGGCGCTCTACGCCGACATGGGTCACTTCGGCATCAAGCCGATCCGCATCGGCTGGTACCTGCTCGTCGGCCCCGGCCTCGTCCTGAACTACTTCGGACAGGGCGCGCTGCTCCTCAACGCGCTCGAGGGAAGCGGCGGGACCGTGCCGGAGGACTTCCATCCCTTCTGGAAGCTCGTTCCCGACATGCTGGTCTACCCGATGATCGCGCTCGCGGCCGCCGCGACCATCATCGCAAGCCAGGCGCTCATCTCGGGCGTATTCTCGCTGGCACGCCAGGCGATCCGCCTGAGCATGCTGCCGCGCCTCGAGACGATCCACACGAGCGGCGAGCAGGAGGGACAGATCTACATTCCGTCGCTGAACGGCATCCTGCTTGTCTGCTGCCTGTTCACGGTGCTGCTCTTCCCGTCCTCCTCGAAGCTCGCCGCCGCCTACGGCATCGCCGTGACGCTCGACATGATGATCACCACGATCATCTTCGCGATGGTCGCTCGCCGCTTCTGGCGCTGGCGCCGCCGCTGGGTCATCCTGATCGCCGGCAGCTTCCTGCTGGTCGATGGCCTGCTGGCCGGCGCGAACATGCTGAAGTTCTTCTCGGGCGGCTGGTTCGCGCTCGCGATCGCGCTGATGGCGTTCGTGGTGATGTCGACCTGGGTGCAGGGCAGCTACATCGTCGGCCGCAAGCTTGCGGAGGAGACGCAGTCGATCCACGACTTCCTCGCGAAGCTCTGGACCGAGGCGATTCCGCGCGTGCCGGGCACGGCGGTGTTCCTGACCACGAACTACAACACGCCGCTTGCGCTGAAGCACTTCGTCGAGCATGCGCACGTGCTGCACGAGCAGGTGGTGCTGATGACGATCGTCTCGTCGAACCTGCCCGTCGTGCCCGCCGCGCGGCAGGTGCGCGTCGAGTGGCTGCCGGACGGCGTGTGGAAGATCACGGCGCTCTGCGGCTTCATGGAGAGCCCCAACATCCCGCGGCTTCTCGAGCGCGCGCGGCAGTACGGCTTCAACTTCGACGCCGAGCAGACGACCTATTTCGCGCGCCGGAGCCAGGTCGTTCCCACAGGCGACGCGAAGATGGCGGGCTGGCGCAAGCGCCTCTACGTGATGCTGACGCGCAACTCGGCCGACGCGACGCGCTCGTTCAGCCTGCCGCCCGACCGCGTGGTCGACTTCGGCGCGCAGGTCGAGCTGTGACGCGCGGGCGGGAAACCGCTTCATAGTCGAGCGCGAATCGCTCGCGCTCCGCGCTCGAAAGCGCACGCGGGAGCCGCAGCGGCAGCACCCGCTCGCGAGTTGCGAGCGCTCAGGCAACGTCACCCTCTGCCCGCCGCGATTCACTCGCGGCGAGGCCGGCCAGAGCGAGCGAAAGTCACGGGTGCCCTTGGACGAAGTCCAAGGAACGACACGCGTCAGCCTTCGACTCCGATGATCGTTCGAGCACCAGAGCCAGCCGCCGCAGCGGCGAGCGCTCAAGTCACGGGTGCCCTTGGACGAAGTCCAGGGAACGACACGCGTCGGCCTTCGACTCCGACAACTGCGGTTCCGGGGACTTCGTCCCCGGGCAGCCGTGGTTTCCGACGTGGTTTCCGACGTGGCTTCCGACGTGGCTTCCGACTCCGACACGCGCACCGCAGGCCGAGGCGGATTCACTCCGCCCGGCCTGACCAAAGCGAGCGAAAGCGAAGCGAGTCGCGAGCGCTTCAATCACGGCTTCGCGATCCGATGTCCGCACTTCCTGCAGGTCGACAGCACCGGGTCGGCCCAGAACTCCTCCATCGCGCGCGCGAAGTGATGCACGATGTCCTTGCAGTCGAACACCTTGTCGTAGACAAGCGTGTTGCACTTCTCGCAGAAGAAGATGAGGTGCTCGGGCTCGCCCTGCGGACGGCGGCGTTCGACGACGAGGCCAAGCGTGTCCGGTCCGCGCTGCGGCGAGTGCGGCACGTTCGGCGGGATGAAGAACACCTCGCCTTCCCGGATCTTGTGGACCTTGACCACGCCGTCCTCGATGGTCTTCACATGCACGTCGCCCTTCAGCTGGATGAAGAACTCCTCGCTGTCGACCTGATGGAAGTCGTTGCGCGCGTTGGGGCCCTTGATGATCATCACGAAGAAGTCGCGGCCCGAGTAGAGGTACTTGTTGCCGACCGGTGGCTTGAAGTGCTCGCTGTTCGCGGCGACCCAGTCGAGCAGGTTGAACGGCGCCATCACCGAACCGTCCGCCATGAGCCCATTCGGCTCGCCTGGCGTGTCGGGAATCGACTGGAAGCGGGAGACGACGCCAGGCTTCTGCGACTCGGACGCTGCGGGTGTGCTCGGGGTCATGCCGCCAATCGTACTGCGGGCGTGTCATCCATTACCATCCCTCTTGATGGCAGGCCCCGATTCCATGCTTGACCGGATCCCGTTTTCCCAGTCGCTCGCCGGACGGCTCGTTTTGTTCGGCGTGCTTCCCGCGGCCGGGCTCATGGCCGGGGTGCTCGGGTGGGGGGCCGCCGACAAGTTCGACGACCTCGAGCGCATGGCGGAGAACGAGCTGCTGCGGCACGCGCTCTTCACCGCCGCGCAGATCGAGGAGTCCAACGCGCGCGCGATGGACACGGCGAGGCTGCTTGCCGTGCAGCAGGAGGCGGGGCTCTTCGGCCAGCGCGCGCTGACGGTCGATCTCCTGAAGCGCACGCTCGAGTCGAGCCCGGACCTCACCGCCGCGTACGTCGCGTACGAGCCGAACGCCGATGGCAAGGACTCCGCGTCGCTCGGGTCCGATCCGAAGGAGTGGCTCGACGCAAGCGGTCGCTTCATTCCCTATCCCTTCCGAGACTGGACGAAGGGCGATGAGATCGCGGTCAAGGCGCTGGTCGACTACGAGACCAGCCTCTACTACGACGGCGTGCGCCGCGCCTTCGCGGACACGGGGAAGGCGGCGACGCTGGTGACCGAGCCGTATCTCTATGACGGCCAGCTCATCGTCGAGCAATCGCACCCGATCTTGATCGGCGGGAAGTTCCGCGGGATCGGCGCGACCGATCGCGCGCTTGCGTCGCTGGAGGCGATCGTGCGTGCGCGGGCGAAGGAGTCCGGCGCGGACGCGTATCTCATCTCCTCGCGCGGCCGCTTCATCGTGGCGACGACGGACGCCGCGCCCGAGCCGGGTGCGGTTCTCCCGGGCGACGCGCAGCTGCGGACGCGCATCGTGTCCGAGACGTCCGTCGCGCCGCTCGTCTCGCCGTTCCTGCGGGCGTCCGACGAGGACGGCGCCGTGCTCGACTCGACCGATCCGCGCGATGGTTCGCGGCTGCTCTCGACGGGCGTGCGCATCGAGAACGGCGGCTGGACGCTCGTCTTCACGAAGCCGCGCGAACTGGTGGTCGCCCCGATCCGGGCGGAGTTGCTGCGCAATGGCCTCATCGTCTTCGGCGCGCTCGTCATCGCGGCGGGAGTGGTGATGATGGTCGTGGTGCGTGCCGCACGGCGCGTGCGCGCGGCGGCGATCGCGGCGAACCGGATCGCCGACGGCGACCTTCGCTGCGAGATCGCGGCGTGCCGGAGCCATGACGAGGCGGGCGTCCTCACGCGCAGCCTCCAGCGCATGCAGGCGAATCTCAACGTGCTGCTCACGGGCATCAAGAGCGCCGGCGTCACGCTCGATTCGAGCGCGCTCGAGCTGGGAACGACGAGCCGCGAGCAGTCGCAGATGGCCCATCGCTTCGGCGAGACGACCGCGCAGATCGCGGCCGCCACGCGTCAGATCGATTCCACCGGCCGCGAGCTCACGGGCACCATGCGCGAAGTCGAGGGCGCGGCGGAGCGGACGGCGGGGCTTGCCGATGGAACGCGCGCCGGCCTCGAGTCGGTCGATCGGACGATGCGCGAACTGGCCGAGGCGACGCAGGGAATCGCGGCGCGGCTGGCCGCGATCAGCGAGCGTGCGTCGGGCATCAACGGCGTGGTGACGACGATCGCGAAGGTCGCGGACCAGACGAACCTGCTCTCGGTGAACGCCGCGATCGAGGCCGAGAAGGCGGGCGAACAGGGCCGCGGGTTCCTCGTCGTCGCACGCGAGATCCGTCGTCTTGCCGACCAGACCGCGGGCGCGACCCTCGACATCGAGTCGATGGTGCGCGACATGCAGTCCGCGGTCGGCGCCGGCGTGATGGAGATGGACCGTTTCGCCGAGAAGGTGCGCCGTGGCGTCGACGAGGTCGTGACCTCGAGCCGGCAGATGAGTTCGATCATCGAGGAAGTGGGCGCGAACGCCGATCGCTTCCGCAGCGTCGCCACCGGCATGTCGAGCCAGGCGCAGGGCGCCGCCACGATCTCGCAGTCGATGAGCGCGCTTGCCGATGCCGCGAAGCGCACCGTCGCGAGCGCCGAGGAGTTCGGCCGCACCGCCGACGAGCTGCAGCGCGCGAGCCAGCGGCTCCGGGAGAGCGTCGCGGCGTTCTCGCTTCGCGACGCACGCTGAGCGCGCCCGTCGGACGCGTGCCGGGCCCGATCGCCGGGCGGTGGCCCGGGAGTCGAGTCGGCGGGGTGCCGGCGTGCCGGCGTCAGCCGGGTTTCCCGGACGCGTCGTCGCCGTCGCCGGGCGCGCCTTCGCAGCAACCGCCGGACCGGGCGCTTTCGGCCGCCTCGAGCATCCGGCAGAGGTAGTCGACCGACCCGCGCTTCTCGAGGAACTCCGAGAATTCGCGCAGGTGCTCCGGATTCGCCAACGTCGCCGCCACGGGGGTGATGAACTGGATGACGGCCGCTCCGAGCCCGTTCAGGGGCCGCGACATCTCCAGAAAGGCGATCGTCGGGCCGGTCAGCCGTCGCTTGGCGATCTCGCCCGCGAGCTTCTCGAGGACGACGCGCTGGCTCGGGGTCGGCTCGCAGGGCTTCCCGTCGTCGAGGGCGAAGGCGTTGCGGAGGAAGTCCCTCACGTCGCTACCTTATCCGCATGTCCGCGCCGAGTCACCTGTCCGCCCACTCCGTTCCCGCAATCGATCCCTCGAAGCTCCGCTACATCCTCGCGACGGATTGCGGTTCGACCACGACGAAGGCGATTCTCGTCGAGCGCGTCGGGAACGGCTGGCGTCAGACCCAGCGCGCGGAGGCGCCGACGACCGTCGAGGAGCCCTTCGCGGACGTCACCATCGGCGTGTCGAACTCGCTGACCGAGATCGGCGAGCTCGCGGGACGCCGCTTCATCGCCGACGACGGCACGATCATCCGCCGCAAGGGCGCCGACGATCCCGATGGCTGCGATCTCTACATCTCGACCTCGAGCGCGGGCGGCGGACTGCAGATGGTCGTCGCGGGCGTGGTCGCGCAGATGACGGCGGCGAGCGCGAAGCGCGCCGCGCTCGGCGCAGGCGCCATCGTCATGGACACGATCGCGTCGAACGACAAGCGCAAGCCGCACGAGCGCATCCAGCGCATCCGCGAGCTGCGGCCCGACATGGTGCTGATCTCGGGCGGCACCGACGGCGGCAACGTGCAGCAGGTCGTGCAGATCGCCGAGCAGATCGCGCCCGCGAAGCCGAGGCCGCGCTTCGGCGGCGAGTACGAACTGCCCGTGATCTACGCTGGAAACAAGGATGCGGCGCCGCAGGTGCGCGGCATCTTCGGCAAGGGCTTCGACCTCGCGGTCGTCGAGAACCTGCGTCCGACGCTCGAGCAGGAGAACCTCGGGCCCGCGCGCGACAAGATCCACGACGTGTTCCTCGAGCACGTGATGGCGCATGCGCCCGGCTACGACAAGCTCATCTCGTGGAGCGACGCGCCCATCATGCCGACGCCTGGCGCCGTGGGCGACATCCTGCAGCGGATCGCCGCTCGCGACCGCCTCAACGCGGTCTGCGTCGACATCGGCGGCGCGACCACCGACGTCTTCAGCGTGTTCGACGGCACGTTCAACCGCACGGTGAGCGCGAACCTCGGCATGAGCTACTCGATCTCGAACGTGTGCGCCGAGGCCGGGCTCGACAAGGTGCTGCGCTGGGTGCACATCGACATGGACGAGCGCGAGCTGCGCAACCGAGTGAAGAACAAGATGATCCGCCCGACCACGATCCCGCAGTCGGCGGAGGCGCTGGTCTTCGAGCAGGCCGTGGCGCGCGAGGCGCTGCGCCTGGCGTACGCCCAGCACAAGGAGTTCGCCACGACCCTGAAGGGCGTGCAGCAGCAGCGCACCGTCGGCGATCTCTTCTCGCAGCAGGCGAGCGGCCAGACGATCGTCGACGACATGCGGCTCGACCTTCTCGTCGCGTCCGGCGGCGTCCTGAGCCACGCGCCCAAGATGGAGCAGACGGCCGCGATGCTGGTCGACAGCTTCGAGCCGCAGGGTTTCACGCAGCTGGCGAAGGACTCGATCTTCATGATGCCGCACCTCGGCGTGCTCGCGAGCGTGCAGCCCGAGGCGGCGATGGAGGTCTTCGAGCGCGACTGCCTCGTGCGCCTCGGGTGGTCGGTCGCCGCGAAGGGCGAGGGCAAGTGGGGCAAGAAGTGCTTCTCGTACCGGGTGTCGGGCGCGGTGAGCGCCACGGGCGAACTGGCCTGCGGCGATGTCGCGCTTGTCCGCGTCGGTCCGGAGCAGGAGGTCGAGGTCACGGTCGAGCCCGCCAAGGAGTTCGACCTCGGCGCGGGTCCGGGCAAGCCGGTCACGCGGCGCGTGAAGGGCGGCACGGTGGGAATCCTCTTCGACGCCCGCGGAAGGCCGCTGATGTTGCCCGAGAACCCGGCCGATCGCCGCGCGGCGGTGGCGCGTTGGGCGAACTTGTGGGAGACTCGGTGAGCGATGGCGAAGGCTTACACGCCCGGACTCAAGGTTTCTGCACGCGCGGCCTACCGCGCACGACGGTTGCTCCCCGTGCACGGCGAGGTGCTCGTCAAGGTCGGCGACGCCGTCAGGGCGCGTGACGTCGTCGCGCGGACGTACATCGAGGGCGACGTGACGCCGGTCGCGGTGTCGTCGCAGCTCGGCGTGCCCGCCGGCGACCTTGCGTCGCTGATGCTCGTGAAGCAGGGCGACGCCGTGGTGGCCGGGCAGCCCCTCGCGCGTTCGAAGGGAATCTTCGGGCTCGGCAAGAAGGAATGTGCCTCGCCGGCGGCCGGCACCATCGAGTCGATCAGCACGACGACCGGGCAGGTGATCCTGCGCGGCGCGCCGCTTCCCGTCGAGGTGAAGGCGTACGTCGACGGCCGGGTGGCGGAGGTCTTCCCCAACGAAGGCGCGCTGATCGAGACGGAGGCGGCGTTCGTGCAGGGAATCTTCGGTGTCGGCGGCGAGACCGTCGGCCCGATCTCCATGGCCTGCACGCGTCACGACCAGCCGCTTGACGCCGCGCTCATCAAGCCGGACATGAAAGGCGCGATCGTCGTCGGCGGCGCGCGGGTGACGGCGGCCGCCGTGAAGGCCGCGCAGGCCGCGGGCGTTGCGGCGATCACGGCG